>Ga0247608_10006100_pt1 | contig 12783 bp, 20 predicted proteins | sample 176DNAGHGlowgp2_FD_193490 | JGI IMG/M metagenome (GOLD analysis project Ga0247608, IMG submission 193490) | Sheep rumen microbial communities from Palmerston North, Manawatu-Wanganui, New Zealand - 1766 DNA GHGlow gp2 | ecosystem: Host-associated > Mammals > Digestive system > Stomach > Rumen ... | reverse complement strand
TTCAAAAGGCCATTCGGTCGGAAAGGATAAATCATGATCAGACAATCCGATGTTACCAAACTTAAAAAAGCAATTCACACCATGAACCAACGATTATTACAAATCGAAAAATCCTTCGGCGGGAAGAATTCGGCTACGTATAAAAACGCGGTTGCTTCCATCAAATCGGCGGACCTCGAACCATTCGTTTCGAAGAACGATCGAGTCGTCGCGTCGAAGATCGTAAAGGCGATGAAAGAAGGAAAGGCGGAAGGCGAAGTCGAACGCCTTTTGAACATGGCCGGTTATAAGATCTCAAAAGCCGGAAACTTAACGAAGACGAACAAAGGTGGAAGGATTCCGACCGTTACGGAATTAAAGAACCAATATAAGAAGGATTTTGGAGAACCGGAAGAAGGAAAAAGTATTTACGATGAGATCAACGAAATTCAGGAAATCGGAAACGACCTTTCCGAATTATTATACGAAATTCAAGACGGTCTTGGTTCACTTGGCGGAACAGAAAAAATCGAAGAATTATTCCCGGAAGTCATGGGAGAAGGACGCGGAAAATTGACATATTCCCAGGTGGAGAGAATCAAACGAAAAGCGCGAAAAATAATCTATGAAAACGAAAATTTAGGATCAAAGAACGCTTCCAGGGAAGCCGCGGCAGAGAAGGCCGCTTCCTTCGCAAATAAGCCTATTTCGAACGGATCATTGAAGAATTAAGGAAGGCGAAATCATGAATGAATTCTATATTGATGGAAATAAATATTCCTATATGAAAGCAGAAGACGCAATCAAAAGTGAATTGTCCTTCCTCGATTCCGTCGAAGTCTATAAAAAATCAAAATATTTGGACCTGGGTTCTGGATTCGACATTGAAACTACAAATTTCTATGATAAAGGCCGGAAGCGTTGGCTCGCGACTATGTGGTGCTGGCAATGGTCATTCGACGAAGTAACGGTTATCGGTCGGACCTGGGAAGAATTCAAAACACTTGCCGAAATGATCGCGGAAAAATTGGATCTTTCGAAGAATCGAAAACTGATCGTTCTTGATCACAATTTGCCATTTGAATGGTCATTCATGCGAAAATATCTTCCGATCGACAAAGTGTTGTCAAAGACAAGGCGCGATATTATGACATTTACGGCCTTCGGCGGTATGGAATGGAGAGATACGGCCATTTTAACGCGGTTTTCGCTTGCGAAGATGGCGACGAATTATCATTTGGGAATTGAGAAGTTAAAAGGCGATCTGGATTATAATTTAATTCGCCATACGAAGACGCCGTTTCAAAACAAACAAGAAATTGCATATTGCATCAACGACGTTCAGGTTCTTCAAAGGTTCTTTTATAAGTATATCAAGAAAGAATACCTTCGAATGGGATATAAAATTCCCTTAACGCAAACCGGAATTCCCAGATTTGCATTGAAACGCGCACTTCGGAAAACCGGCGATTTCACGAAGCGTTACCGGGCATTTATTGAACGAGCATTTCCAACCGAAGAATTTTACAATTTCACCCGGCGTTATTTATTCCGTGGTGGGTTTAATCATGCAAATATTCTGGTCCTGGACGATTTATTCGACGATGATATGAACGATCCGGAAATGGGTTCGGAAGACATTAAATCGTCATATCCTTTCGAAATATGGTCAAAGAAATTCGGATCAATTTATAACCCGATGGATAATTCATATTTTGACGAAGTGAAGGATAAGCCGGAAGAATTCTTCCAGGACGTCGGATTCATAGCGTTACTTAAAATCAAAAATATTAAAGCAAAGACGCCACACTCCATCGAGAGCAAGCACAAACTGATTGATTATTCGGAAGATGCCATCTTCGACAACGGCCGCCTGGTTCGCGCGGGATATGTAGTCGTTGCTCTTCTTGAATCCGACTGGTTAAATTATCGTGATTTCTACGATATGCCAGAAATCGAGGTTCTATGGATCAAGAAAGCGATCAAACAGTATCTTCCGGATTTTATAGTAAAGACGGTATATAATTTCTTCGTCGTGAAAGAAACTATGCCGAAGGATTCTGTCGAATATTCCAGGGCAAAAGAGAAATTGAACGCGATTTTCGGTTGCATGGCCACGGGATTAAATACTTCCGATTATATCTTATATAACGGTAAATTGTATTTATGCGATTCTGAAGACTTGCCGGAAGACGTCCGCCAGAAGCCGAAAACATACGAAGAAGCCATCAAAAAACAATTCCTCCTTCCGATCTGGGCGTGTCAAGTGGCAGCATTTGGAAGGCGGCATCTGCTGCGACTATTTAAAGAAGCCGGATATGATGGTTTATACGGCGACACGGATTCATGTAAAATGCGACATTATAAGAAATACCTTGCGTTTATCGAGAAATTAAACGCAGAAGCGGAAACATTAAATAAGAAAACGGCGGATCGCCTGGGCGTTAATTTCGAATATGTTCGAAATTTAGGAAAGTTTGAATTTGAGGGCGAATATAAACGGTTTAAGACACTTGGCGCGAAGCGGTATTTATACGAAACGAAACCCGATCCGGAATCCCAGGAATTATCGAAAATCGTTTCTGTTGTTGCCGGCATGAAGAAAGGAACGCTTCTTAAACATTGCGAAGCAAAATTCGACGAAGACGGAAATCTGATTCGTGAAGCGTTAGATCCGTTCGAAGCATTTTCCAACAATTTGACACTTTCTCCGGAAGAATCGGGAAAGATTACGTCAGCATATACGGACGAAGCGTTTACCGGGGAATTGACGGATTATCTCGGAAATACGGAAGAAATACACGAAGAATCATGTTGTGCGCTTTATGCGATCCCCTTCAAAATGAAGGTCGATCCGGATTTCATCGCGCTTTCAATGTTACTGAAAAAACAAGAAGAAAGGAAAAGGGAAGTATATCATGGCATTTTATAACATTAAGAAAATTGAACAAGAAATGAACCGATTAAACATTCCGAAGCAATATCGAAATATACCGATTAACGAATTATTTTCGTCAAATTACGCAATGTTTGTTTCCATTCGAGAAAACGCCGGTAAGACGACGGAAGGCCTCTTAATCGGCGCGATTTTGAATTATTTGCACGGTGTAACGATCGAATATATACGATCAGACAACGACCAAACGCGCCGAAAAAGTGTCGAAAACTTATTTGGAACGGTGATTTCGTGCGGATATTTGGAAAAGATCTTTCGTGGAAAATATAATTCGGTTCAATATTTAAGCCAGCAGAAAAAATTTATCCTGGTTAAAAAGGATAAGGACGGAGCGATCGAAGAAAAATCCGATCATGTCTTTTGCGCCGTTCATTCAAACGAAGAATGGTCCACGCTGAAATCGACTTATAATAATCCGGACGGATTGTTTATTTTCTATGATGAATTCATGGACACGAACCGCGCGACAATGAACCAATGGGAAGAATTCATGAACAATATTTCCACAATCGGCCGCCCTGATTCCAGGCGCGACGAAGACGGAAAAACCCTTGTTCACGTTCTCATGACGGGAAATAATAGCAATATCTATTCGCCGTGGTTCGATGATTTCTGTATATCTGACGAAGTGCGGGATCTTCGGTTCGGAAATTCCTTCCGGAAAGTAACGCGCCTTGGAACAAGTATTTATTTTAAATTGTTGAATCCGGACGAAAAGATCAGGGCGAAGGTTCGCGAAGGAAAGATTGATTTCTTCGGATTTAATACAAAGAAGGCCGCCGCATTTACCGGTATTTCGGAATGGTCCGGAAAATCGTTTCCACATTTGGACGTGGATTTGAATAATAAGGAAGTTCACAAATCATATGATCGTTTATTCGTCCGGCATCGGAACAAATTGTTACAGTTGGAACTATATTATTCAAAAGATCGCCGCGAATTTGTTTTCGTCCATTTCGCGTCTGAACCATACAAAGACGACAACATAATATTAACACTTGCTCCGAAGGAAAAATGCGAAGTCTTCGGCAAAGCGGAATATGAAAACAATCAATTCATATATAATTTGGTTCGCCGATATTTCAGGCTTCATGCAGAAAATCGCTTCATGTATGCTTCGAATTTTTGCGGCGAGATCCTGGACGACTATTTGAAAAACTGTTGAAAGGAAGGTGAAATCATGAATTATTTATACGGATATTCTTGTATGGATTGTAAATTCTTTAAGAATAGAAAATCGAAACAAATTGTTAAAATCAACGGGCACTATTGTTTTAAAGAAACGACTTGCGAACCGAAACTTCGCGAAGTATGGGAAGATTACTTCGACGAATTAAAATATGAATTCGTTTGTGATTTCTTCCGCCGGAATAATTCCGGCGCATATCGAAGAAAGTTGAAAAAGAAAGGAAGGTGAAGAAAAATGACATTTTCTGACATTTTAACAATTGCTCTGGTTATTCTTGCGTTTGGTCTTTTAGTGTCCATCGGCTTTGCAATTTATGGTCTATTGAAATGTGATGAAGAATGAAGATAAAAGTTGAAATAGAAAACAAAAAGGGAAGTTTATATTTTATTTTTCCCAACGTTAAGAAGTTGATTCAATGGCAAGATATATTCACATTTTTCGACAATGACGGAACGGTCCATCGTTTCGAATTGTTGGAAGTCAAAAATATATGGGCGAATGGGAATAAAATATATGAAAAACATTGACACCCTTTCTTTTTTGTGATATTTTATTCTTGTAAGAATCAACTACACCACGAAAGGAAGGTAAAGAAATGCAAGTAATTGTAAAGACAACTTATGACGGAATAGAAGAAAAAGAGGTTATCGAAAATGTTTTGATCATAAGATCATTGAAAGACAAAGTAATGCTCACTATTCTTGGCGATGATTCGAGAAATAAAGTTCAGTTTATCGCTTTGGACGGCTACACGGATTTAATTATCAGATAGAAGAAAGGAAGGTTTGAATGAATAAACGAAAATTGATAATTATAGCGGCGGAATATGCGGTTAAAGAAATGCTGCTGAAACAATCTTCAGGGTGTCTGATTGGCGAAAATATAGATGATAATATTAAACACGTAAAGTTGCATAATATCAGATGGGACGAAGTATTGATCGGACTTCGAGAATTGGAAAGTGAGGAAGAATAGCATGGAAGAAGAATTATTTTTCATTGTCTTCATGATCACCGCCAACGCGATCTTGTGGACCTGGCAATTTGTCACTTATAAGATAGAAGAAAGGAGGAAGCATGAAGACAAGTACGGCAATAACTTTATCAAGATTATTACAAATCGTTTTTGAAGAAGTCGCCCATTGTTATTACCGCGTTGATCAAGAAACCAAAGAAGAATATGTCCGCGTGGTGTTAAAACCGGAATATCCGAATAATACGGTTTTCTTCGACGTTTGCGTGACGGCGGATTCTTTGACGGCCCTGGTTGACGATGTCTGGAAAGAGTGCAAAAAAAGATTTTCTTAAGAAAGGAAGGTATGAAATGACCAACAAAGAAAAATTCAAAGAATATAAGAAGCCGGAAGAGAAGAAAGACTTCGCATTTGAAGCAGCGGAAATTATGAACAATCTTTCTTCCTTACTTAAAAAACATTCACCGATTAAGGCAAACGAATTATTCAGTTTAATTTGTCTATTTATGGACGAGGTGACGAACGACCCTTTGCCGATTTATGACGATCTTGCAGGTGTGCGGCTTGACATGGCAGAAGCGATCTGGAAATCATGGCCGCACGCGGTCGAATATTACAGAGAGGAGGAAGAAGAATGAAGGAAACTTATTACATCGGCGGCTTCATTCGGAATTACAAATCCGATGGCATGCCCAGGAAGAACGCGAAGCGGTTTTTGCTCCATATTTGCCATAGTAAAGAAGAAGTCCGAAAGCGTTTGGAATTCGATTGTGATTTCAACAAATACGACATTCACATTTACGACGGCAAATGGAACGAAATTTCGATTCCGGAAATCAATAAGCCGTAGAAGGGAGATCAGATGGAAGTAACAATCTATTTTGAAGACGGAACAAGGAAGACAATTCATCATGTGGACGACATTACATGGTCACGTCAATATATTGACGTTTTGCAAACCTGGAACGAATGTCCGGAGCGTGACGAACCGTTCATTTTTAAGCGCGAAAAGATTTCGCAGATCTTAATCAATATTATTCATTAAAGAAAGGAAGGTGCAAATTATGCCCGCAAAAAACACAAAGGAAGCAAAGAAGGAAGAAAAAAAGGTTGAATTTCTGGAATTCGAACACGAATTCAAAGACGGAGAAAAAATGATTAAGTTTTCCGGAAGAATGTATCCGACGAAAGAAGGCAAGATCGAAAAGAATTTCTTATCATTGAAGGTTGCAAATCTCATGACGATTTCTTGCGATTTCGTGGAAACTTCGAATAATTACTTCGTAGCCATGCCTCAGTACAAAAGCGGCGACAAATACAAATCTTATATCTACGTCGAAAAGGATTCGTTCTTTGCGGCCGCCCTGGAAGATCTTTCGAAGGTATTATTTGAATTAAAGAAGAAGTTCTGATATAATCATATTGATTCTGTTATTCATATTCAAGACTTCCTTGCAACGAGAAGGACCGGTTATTATAACCGGCCCTTTTCTTTTTAGACGTAAATTCCATTCATAATCATTTGTTTAATTCTGTTCGCTTCGGAATCACTCATTCCGGAAGTGTCCATCTTAACGACCTTTCCGGAAATGAAACCGGAGAAATTGCGGATCACGCCGGACGAATAAGAAGGACGACCCGCAAGCGGTTGCAATAAATCAGGTTCTAACATTTCGTGAATGTCAAAGCGGAAGATTACATAACCGGGAAGATAATTTCCCAAATTCGAACCGAAGTTTCCTTTCGTTATCATGGTGTTTTTCGGTCCGCCTTGCTGACGTGCTTCATGCAATGCCTGGGAAGCGGGGATCAAACTTGTTAAGGACGAAGCCGCAAATCCAGCCACGTTTCCGGAAGTGACACCGCCGGAAATTCCGCCGACAAGCGAAGAAGCGGATTGTGTTAAAAGTCTGACCTGGCCTTGCGCCCATTGTGCGAAATTCGCGCCGGTCAAAGGAAGTTCCGTTCCGATCTCACACGGTCCGAATTGATCCGTAATAACGCCATCGCAAACCGTTACAATAATCGCCTGGCCGGTTAAAATGTCCACATAATAACGAACATTTACGATCTTCTGATAATACTTCTTAATGTCCAATTGTTCCCAACCGTGATAGGGAAAATATGCGGAAAGCGTCGTATAAGGTTCGAAATCCAAATAACAATACTGTATCGGATACATAAAGAACGATCCCGCGTCAATGTATTTATGCGCCATGTTGATGACTTCATTGAACGGTGTTTCAAAATGTTTCATATACGATCCAAAATAAATATCATGACGCGTTGATTCGTTGACGACGCGATCTACATTAAAGGGAAAAGCCTTTAATGAAATGATATAGTCGATCGGATTTGATCCGTACATTTCCAACCCCTTCTTGATATCTTCCCAGACGGATTGATCATTGGAGAATAAGAAATCCGCTAAGCGATGAATATCTGTCTTTCCGCCGGAAAGAATAGTGAAGAACGGCGACATGAAACCACCACCGCCGAATTCCGTTTCTTCTTCTTCGTCGCCGATCTTGACGTCATATTCTTTTACGCCCGCCGGACCGGCTTTCGAATAATCACCGGTTCTGATTGCTTCTTCCGCGTCTTCACGGTTTGCAAATACCGGTATATTTGTCTGATATTCGATCGGATAAACATAATCGCCATCGGGCGGCGTTTCATCAAGAAGGCGAATCCATTTTGAAACAGAAGTATAGAACGGCCCACCATAAGCCAAAGATCCTTCCGTCCAGTTGTCGTCCGGTATGTTATCGGCGACTTGTTCCGGACCGGCCGCATAAACGGACGCGACAATATCCGGAGCAATTAAACCGACTTCGAACGAATCCGGAATAATATAAAATGCCGGTTCTGTATTTGATTGGAATTTAAGCGTCCTATAACCAATACTTGAATTTTCCTGGACGTTTCCGCGCGTTAATGTTACGTTCGCATGGCGGCTTGAATATGTCCAAACTTTTGTTTCGTTGGGTTTGTATTCGCTTTCTCTATAATTAAGAGCCAACGCAAGAATCAAAAGAGCGGATTCCTGGGAAGGCGCGTTCAAATAGTTTTCCGCTTGCGTTTGTGTGTTGAATACCGGAATATTTGTGTAACAACTAACAATTCCGCCATAACCACGGATTCCGATATAAGCGAATTGACCTTGATTTGTTTTATGATCGTCCGGGTATTCTTCATTGGACCAATGTTCCCACCAATCAAAAATAACTGTATCACCCGCGTTTGTTAATAATCCAATATCGTTTGGATATTCCGAATTGAACCATAACGCCGCACGCCCATTGACCTTATTGATTGTAAAACTTAAATCAATAATATTTATCCTTATTCCTTCGGCAATTGCGTACGGATAATATTGACCCATTCCGGAAAAAATGGGATTTTGTTTATATTCTTCATTTTTGGAACATGTCAAACCGTCGGTTAAAACGAATAACATATTATTACCGTCAAGGTTTTGCCATGTCCTGGAAACAATTGCAGCCATTCTATTTTCCTCCCAAAATAATTACATAGTTATTTGTTACATTCGCTGTGTCGAAGATTTTCGGAAGTTTTCTTATTTTCACGGTGATCTTTCCGGAATCCGTGACCATGCCGTCTTCCATATAATTTTCATAATTGGAAGACGAACGATCCGCAATAATTTGCGCGTTCATGATGGCGTTCTTATGCGTCATTAAGTCGTCAATGTGCGCCCTTATTTCGACATGATGGCCGTTAATGATTTCCGGTTCTTCCAGGAAATAATATCTTCCTTCCATAAGCGCGTAATTCTTCGAAATCTTCGATTGCGTAAGATCTAAAAGCAAAGTCGGATTTTCGTAATCGAGCGAATCCGTTACCTGGCAAGGAAGAATAAGTTCACCGGTTAAATATTTGTTTACGACCGCCGGATCGGACGAGCAATTATAAAATTTAACGTTCATATTTTTCTCCCTTCTATGCGTACATGAATCCGGCTTCTTCAATGAATGTTTTGATCATCGTATTAAAGAAAGACTTCTTCCGAAGTTCAAATTCGGCTTCCAACATCTGTTGTGTCATAGTAACACCGATATTTCCTTTTCGGGTTTCCGTGTCGGTATGCTTTTTGTCGGTAAAAACGTCCTTGTGTGCATCGTCCGTGAATTCGTTTGTGTGAAGTTCGGTCGAAGACTCCGTTTTTCCGGATTCTTTCTCCGTCGCTGAATCGAAGGCAACGTCGAATTCCTTATTCGTCGTTTTGGCTTCCGGGAATTTTTCGCTTCGCTTTCTTTGTTTTATATCTTCTTCGCGTTCCTTCTGGCCATAATCATAAGTGGTCACGCCGTCCACGTTATAAATCGGATTGTATTTAAGATCTAACGCGTAATAAAGCCGCGCCCATTCCGGAAGATGGATTGAAAGAATCGAATTGATAATCTTGTCGAATTCTTCCAGGATCTCCGAATCGTCTTTCGAAATAAACTTCGCGATCCGTTCGCCATACATTCGGACCGTATAAAAGTCGAAGTTCGCATAATCGGAAAGATAATCGGAAATGAAATTCGCGGTCGAATCTTCAAAGACCGGATAATTTTCAGGCGATTCGATATTGAATAACGGTTCGTTTTCGTCCGATTTCGCGCCGTAAATATCAAATAATCTTTCGTAATTATAATCAATCTTCTTTCTTCTCATCGGTTGATTCCTCACTTTCTCCGGGTAATTCTTTAGGTTTTTCCGGTTCTTCCCTTTTTTTATTTGGATCTTCAATTTCCTCTTCCTTAGGTTCGCTTGCGTAAATTGGCGAAGGCGTAACGGAAATTTTAATTCCGGCCGCTTTCATTTCTTCGACGAATTTTAAGCGCGCTTCATAATAGGAAAGATAATTTAAGGAAATCAAATCTTCTTCGTTTTTTAATTCTTCAATGGAAACCTGGGCGCGTTTGTCTTCGTTCTTAATTTCAATTCCGAATTCACCATAAAGACGCTTTTTAATTTCTTCCGAAAACGAAGTTAAATATTGTAACTTATCCACCATTGCCGGATCTAAAATATCAAGCGTTTTGGCGTCCTGAATCATATCAGTTGATACGACGTACGGCTTTCCTTCGTAAATGGATTTCACCGCTTTATTGATTTGGTCTTTCATGTTGTCGTTTGTGGCCATGATGATGGGAGCAAACCTGGAATTCAATAACTGGCATTTCAACGACTTGTCACCTTCACGGAGCAAATCACAATACCATTCAATGATTGGAGCGTCGGAAGCGTGAAGTGAATTATTCCAACATAGAATAAAATCTTTTCCAATGGTGAAATTCTTCGCTTCTTTGTTTGTCGATAATTTATGGCCACAATATCCGATCGGGCGTCCGAGATCGTCCGTTCTTCCGTCCCAAATTCCAACATACCACGTTTTGTCGGTTAAGGAATAACCAATCGAACCATACAAACGAAGCAATGTTTCGAACATGGGTGGGAATTCAATAGATCCTTTCCATTTGAAAAGATTTCCTAATTTTTCATAGAACCGGAATTCAAAGAAATTTAATTCGAAATTCTGAACAGCAATTTTTCGGATTTCGGCTTTTTCTTCTTTCGATAATTCAAACATTTTGTTTTTCTCCTTTCAATGTATGAAAAAAAGGGAAGACGGAATATTTCCGCCTTCCTCTTTATTCAATTTTCAAAATTACGGTGTTACCGGTTCAGCGTCAAGGCAAAGAAGAACGGAAGCGTTCCGATCGTCAACCCAATACTGACGCACAATATGATGATGGAAGTTTGTAAATCCTTCCGCGCCAACGGGCTCTACGGAAGTGTAATCTAACTTCTGAACGATGCCGGCAGCGTATTTGTCACGGATCAGACCGACAACATAAGAAATCTGCGTTTCGGTCGGAACGGCCGCGCCATCGGTTTCAAGGATCTTATCGAAATTCGAAGTCGTGGAAATCTCTTCGAGCATATCCGTTCCGGGATTCTGCCAGAATTCCACGGTTTCATATTCTCCGATGGAAGTTAATTCGTCATGGTATACGCTTGATTTCGCAAAATCGAGCGCAAGCGCGAAATCGGAGAGCAGCAAAACGCGAATATCATCTTCCGGCGTGAAGGTTTCAATCGATCCATCATTGAATCTCTTGTTATATTCCCTCATGGCCTTCTTTAATCTGATGATGAGTTTCTGACAGAATAACTTGAAGGTTTCGTTTGCTTCCCAGTTGTCAAGCGTTACGGCGGCATCGCCTTCCAAATTAAACTTCGCGTTGAAATAGGGAATCAGATTAATTCTTCTGCTTCCGTTTGCGGCCTGGACAATGACTTTACGAAGTACGGATTTTGATAACTGGGCCATGTCATCATTTAAGGTATTTTCCTTGTTTGCTTCCAGAAGTGCTAAAAGATCGAGCCAACCCTGGCGGGAAGTTACCATCTTACGAAGTTTTTCTTCAGAAACGGAAGAAACAAGTTTTCCGGCGACGTCCTGGGTATATAACTTTGCGTCAACCGGCGCGCCATAATAATGGCCATCATGATAGGAAGGCGCGTTCTGATCATCGTAAACAGAAACCGGATTGAGAATCGCGGAATTCTGCATTTTCATGCGACGTGCTTTAACACGCTGGATTGCTCCGCCATATTCTTCGGCGGTAAATTCCAAACCGAAGGAAGGCGCGTTATAACGGCGGCCGTCAAAATAGGTTTTAACAACGCCAACAGCGATCTGTTGCATGTAATCCATGAAATCGGCGGATCGAAGATCTGCTAATTTCTTTCCGACATCGACGATGCCGTCCAGGTTTTCGGCGATGAGCGCGCCGGGCGTGGATTCGTCGTCCGGGTTTCCGAATTCGTTCGGTACAAATACTTCATTCAAAATCTGTGCGTACTGTTTAAGTTCCATAGTTAATTTTCTCCTTTCGTGGTTTTACGTTTGGTTGTCTTTTTGGTTTCTTCGTTTTGTGTGGGTGTTTTTGTATAGAATAATGTTAAATATTTAACCTCGACACCGACCGAGTTTCTCGTTGTGCTAAGTTTTACATATTCTGTATTATCGACAGTCACCATAAGCACGCCCCAATTTGAGCCACTTGAATTAAATGCTTCCGAACCGATAATATTGTTAATATCTCCGACCGGAATTTCGGTTTCCGTCCAAGAATCGTAAGAAACGGCTAATTCATTAGTGAAGACATAAGTTTTCTGATAGATAGGCGAACCATCGATCCATTTACGGCTGGTGTTCTGTTCGGTTTCGGAATAATCGAGTAGTCCGATTGGAGCGTTCATCTTGTCCCAAGATCCTTCGACAACGCCAAGAATTTTTCCATTGTCGGACTCGGTTACTTTGGGAAGACCAGATCCGCCGTTGACGGCAAGTTTGCGTATGTTGTCGGCCATGATACGCGGGTTTGTTGAATCAACAATCATTTGTTTGTTCTCCTTTCGTTTGGTTTAGTATTTGTAAACGGAATGTTTACTTATATTAAATGTACGATATAGCGAACAGTTTGTCAATAATGAATTGTTTCACGGTTGTTTCACATTAAAGCGCAACCCCTAATGATATTTTTGGGGTATAATTGTTTCACGAATGTTTCACGGGCGGCATCGGTCAGAAGGACCGGCCGCGATCCTGGATTGGAGTTTGTTAAAAAAATATCAATGTATGCTATTTTGTGGTAATCCCTCTTT
>Ga0247608_10006099_pt1 | contig 12787 bp, 12 predicted proteins | sample 176DNAGHGlowgp2_FD_193490 | JGI IMG/M metagenome (GOLD analysis project Ga0247608, IMG submission 193490) | Sheep rumen microbial communities from Palmerston North, Manawatu-Wanganui, New Zealand - 1766 DNA GHGlow gp2 | ecosystem: Host-associated > Mammals > Digestive system > Stomach > Rumen ... | reverse complement strand
CTACGGCGATCCTGAGAATACTGGTGTGGGCTATAACACCATCATCAAGGAATTAGGCGACCATAGTGTTCCAGCCGAGTGGGCACAATATGTAAAACATAACACCGAGGCTGACACTGCCCCTGGTGCACCTATACAATGGGACGACCCAAGTGACCCTGAAACAGCTCTGCCTGGATACGGTTTCATCGCTGATAATTCTACAGAGGAGGAAACTTTCTATTATCATTCAGACCATTTAGGTTCTACAAGTTATATTACCGACAAAGACGGAAATATAACTCAATATGACGCGTACCTACCTTACGGAGAGCTTTTGGTTGACGAGCATAGCAGTAGTGAAGACTTGCCATACAAATTTAACGGCAAGGAACTTGATGAGGAGACAGGATTATATTATTACGGTGCAAGATACATGCAGCCTGTTGCAAGCATTTGGTATGGGGTGGATCCGTTGGCGGAGAAGTATGCAAATGTAAGTGGATACACTTATTGTTTAGGGAATCCTATAAAGTTAGTTGATACTGATGGAAACTCTCCTATTTCAGCCTTAATTAAATTTGCAGCAAAAAAAGGAATAAAGGCTGGAATCAAAGCTTTTGTAAAACGAAACATCGAGCATCGCTTAAAAAACTATATGTCAAAGCAAATGCTTAAACAATTTGCAAAAGATGCAGATGACATTATTGGAATTCTTGATAATTCATGGTGGGAAACAGGTTTAGAATTGATTCCTGTTGTTGGTGATATTTATGGCTCAACCGAGTTTGTTCGTAAGATGGCGAAAGTTTATGACAGACTTCAAGACCTAGAGAATAAATATGTGAAGAAAATTTACGAGTCCCTTCCAGCAAAGGAACGTAAAAAATTTGTAGAAAGGATGAGATCTAAAGGTGTTCAAGATGCAAGAATAGATCAGTCACACGGCCTTGATATGGGAGGAAAAGTCAAATATGAAAAAGGTAAGCAAATCGATGGACACCATAAAAAAAGTGTATCATTACATAAAGATAAAATGACAGATCCAAGAAATATTGAATTTAAGAAACGAGAGGATCATATAAAATATCATCAAAAATATGGGATTAAGTAACGAACTTATAATTGGAGAATGGTGTTGTGTAGAAGAAGGCATAGCTATTCTCGAAAGAATACATGATTTTTATTATGAGGAATACAATCAAATTCCTCATAATAAAAAAATAGGAGACTTTTATATGTCTGCTGTGGAGTACAAAGTCTTTTGTGACTACGACGGTCAGCCAATAAAGCGAAACAGATTTAGAGCATCGTCAATAATTGGTTGTGAACCTCTTGACGTAAGAAATAAAAAAGTGCTCGATAAGAGTATAAAAAAATTTCCCAAGGAATTTGCCTCTTTTCTTAAGTTGCTAAAAACAAAGAGCGAAAGTAATGATTGCATCACATTAACTTATTCAACGGTTAATGAGGATGAAAAAAAAATAACTCAGGACTTTGAAAAAATCAAAAAGGCTTTACCGCCAAAGTTCACATTTGAGGATGTGTTAAAAGTAGCAATTGCCAATCACTGTATTTTAGATTTGACAAAAACAATATATAATACATGTTGTATTCCTAACTATCGTTGTGTCTATCTCGGCTACACATTAGGTGATTTTTCAGGAAAAAGAGTTTTGTTTCATGATTTTGATTATGAAGAATGACTCTACGGCCGCTGTACGTGAAATGTACTGGGACGAGGATAACCGTCTCATGGTATTGAGTGACAACGGCAAGACAAGCCGCTATACCTATAACCATGCTGGTGAGCGTGCAGTTAAGAGTCATGGAAGCATGGAAGGCGTCTATATCAACGGTGCACCGCAGGGAATTACGTTCCATGAAACTGATGAATATACGCTGTACCCTGCAAGTATAATAAGCGTCAACAAGAATCGCTTCACTAAGCATTACTTTATTGGTGATAAGCGTATTGCAAGCCGCATCGGCTCTGGCTCGTTCAACAATGTCTATGGTCAGAACGGCAGTTTCTTAACTGCTGGTCAGCAGGATTACGCTGAGCGTCTAAACCAAATCGAGACCCAGCGTGAGGACTATTACAGAGAACTCGGTATAGCCCCCGGCATACCTACGATGAAGGGTAGCTATGGCGACCCCGAGAATACAGGTGTAGGCTATAATACAATAATCAAGGAACTTGGCGACCATACCGTCCCAGCCGAATGGGCGCAATATGTAAAACATAACACCGAGGCAGACACTGCCCCTGGTGCTCCAATTCAGTGGGAAGCCCCAAGTGACCCTGAGAGTGCCCTGCCTGGATACGGTTTCATCGCTGACAATTCTACTGAGGAAGAGACATTCTATTATCATTCAGACCACCTTGGAAGCACTAGCTACATCACTGACGGTAATGGTAACATTACCCAGTACGATGCGTACCTACCATACGGTGAACTGCTTGTCGATGAACATTCTTCGTCAGAAGACTTGCCATACAAGTTTAACGGCAAGGAACTTGACGAAGAAACAGGCTTGTATTACTATGGTGCACGTTATATGCAACCTGTAGCAAGCATTTGGTATGGTGTGGACCCATTGACGGAGAAGTATCCAGGCATGGGTGGATATGTTTATTGTGTAGGTAATCCTATTAGATTGGTCGATCCTGATGGTAATGGTTGGTATGAAACTGATGGAGGTACAACTGTCCAGTATAGTGCAGCAGTAAATAATCAAGAGCAGGCAGTTAAGTTTGGAGGCGAAGGTGCCAAGTATTTATTCCAAGAGGGATTTGTAAGAGCAAAAGATTATTCTTATCGATATAATTTAATGGGAAACGGAGATGTTACAAATGCCGCAACAGGAGATATATGCTTAGGTACTACAGTCACAAGAGCTGGTACGTCAATTGTTAATTCTAATAGTTATATTGGATCTTATGTAGAACCAGAACCAACATTTCTCCAAAAGATGTCAAACTCGGATAATCTGCTTGTGAAATATGCATATTCAATGATAAATGACATTTATATTGGTTTTCAGGCTTTGGATCCAGGATTTTTAGAACGACCAGAATGGAAAAATCCTTTCACTGGGGCAAACTTCGGAAACCTTGATGGATCACCGTGCTACAATCAAACAGATGCAATTCCTGGATTGGCAGGTTGTTTTTTTGGTTTGGTTAGAACTCCGAATACAATCTCACATTCTTATCTGTTTGGTAAGGACTTTAAATTATTAAACAAGTTGAATGCAGCACAATTCTCTAAAACATTCAAGGGTACTTCTATAGCAAGTATGAAATCGAGTACTCGTGGAACTATAAATAGAGGAATCAACTATGGTATTGACAAGGTAAATAGTATTTGGAACAATAAATTCAATGATGTGGAAAATATGTTTCAAAAAAGTATAAATTGGGAAACTTTCATGTATAATAATAACAAGCAAAAGAAGTAAAATGGGAGCAGGATTCACGTTAGGACAGTTTATGAACTCTTTTGGGAGTACTATTACATATCTGTTTTATAAATACATTCTTAAGAGAAAAGTAAAATACGAAGAAATAAAGCAAGGATGTTTAGGCTCTTTTGTCGGACTTATCATAATTACAATCATAATACTTATTATGGTATATTGTTGTAATTAGCTTCCTGCAATTTATAGGAACCAGAGATACCAAGTTTTGTTTGATATAAAACACCTAAAATCCCAACTAACAGTCATGTGTACTAATCTCCCACAATAAACGGCGGAGAATTTCCTTTTTAGTTCAATTATATTATGAAGGTCGTAACTATACATATCAGCTTAACAGCGACAAGGATATGCACAATCCTTGTCATGCTGGGCTGTGTGCAGACCTACGCAACCCCTTCCCGAATTAGAGAATTAGAGAAGGATGCCGTAAATAATTCTGAAAATCTTGAATTCGGGACAGGAAAGGAAAATAACCAGGGTGGGTATCCTTAGTCAAGAAAGTACATTGACGGTTCAAAAATAGGATATGTATTCTGTAAAACGCATGAAATATGGGGATTCCCACCATCTTTAGATTGGTATGATTTGGCAGATGCTGAGATTAATAAAGTAGAACATATATTGAAAATATTCAGCAACAGCTCAACCAGGAACGAAAGGCTTTGATTACAAATTACCAAACTCTAATTCTACAAATGAGAACAATAATAAATAAGTGAAAATGAAAATACATAATATAATTTTACTGTTACTAATCGTTACGTCGCTCTTGTTTGGTTGCATAGAAAAGAATCAAGGCTACAAAGATTTTGCAAGTGAGGAGTTGGATTTTGATAAAGAATATGTAATGTCAAGTTGCAATATTGTATGCAAAACTAATAAGGAAATTCCAATATCGTTTGGTAAGAAGAAGACATTCTTCAAGATATCAGATGACATATTCAAAATATCTCATGACATTGTTGATAGTCTGTTCGAAAGAGAAAGACGTGTGAATCCTCCAGCAAGACCATATCCGATAGAACACTATTTTTTACAATACGCAGGATACTCGGAAGGAGGTAGGAAATATGTGTATGTAAATCTAAGCACATTTATGAGACTAAGAACTGTTTATTATGAAGGAATTCTTATGCCAGATATGGATAGTTGTGTGTATTTGGATAAAGAAGATGGATATGCAGGTTATATTATTATTGATATAAAAAATGGTAGAGTAGTGAAATATAAGTTTGAGGAAAATGAAACAACGCCTATTCCAACTGAATATGATTACTATTGAATAATGCAGGTATAATAGATGCAATGACTTATGATGCCAACGGCAATCCTACGAGGGTAGAGAATGACTCTACGGCCGCTGTCCGTGAAATGTACTGGGATGAAGACAACCGTCTCATGGTGCTCTCGGACAACGGAAGGACAAGCCGCTATACTTATAAATTTCTCTTTTATATGTTTTTCCATAATTAGCGTTCTAAACCTATAGAAGAACATCTGTGTAATCAGTCTTCGTGTTAGTTTTCGTAAAAAAATCCGTGTTTTCAGTGTAATCTGTGGTTCATATTGCTACTCCCGAAACTTGAATCATAATTCTTAACCCTCGCCTGCAAAATTCCTTTCCATATTCTCTGCCTCTATTGCATCTTCATATCCATTCAGGGCTGCAAAAGGAGCGAACTGTGCAGCCCGTCCGTGCATAGACATAGGAGGATGTTTGCACGACCTATGGTGAGGCAGGTCTATTATGTCATCATATTTACCCATATATTATTCAAAATGAAGTTATTTCTATTTAGGTAGGTTCTAGGTGGGTTCTAAAAATTCCCACCTTTATCCATTACCATACAATACGTCATGCCCTGTGTCCGCCTATCTGACGATTACGCTCCTTCATAGTAGCTCCATCGGCAAAGTTCAATCCACGTAAGATAGAGTTTTTTCCAAAGCGCTTCTTAATCTCAAGTACTGTCTCCTGTACACGACGTTCCTTCTCAAGAGAAGCCTCACGCTCTTTGTCTGCATCGGTATCTATCCCCTCAAACAAATCCAGCTGACGAGGTTCACGTCCTTTCCTACGCTGATATTCCTCAGTGACGATATGGTTTGCCGTAACGTTCAGACGTCTGACGAGCAACGTCTTGTCTATGATTTCATCATAAAGAGCTGCCACCGCCTCCATTATAGTCATAGCTGACGATGTATGACCATGCAGATTTCTTGAGCCATGAGCATGCTTGGGTACCAGTCTGCCGTAATAATCCTTGGTAATGGCTCCGCTATAATGCTCACGCACATTTTGGTCTGTAAGACTGTCTTTGTCGTATCCCACAGTAAGCACTACCTGATCGGTGAGCAAACGCTTATCCAGTAGTTCCATAGCCAATCCGTCTGCCATCTCCCGAACTACCACACGGGCTTTCTCTGCCGTATATGGACAGGTGAGCACCTGTCCGCTACTCATAGAACTTGCCACAGGTCTGTATGCCTTTATCTCTGATATGGTACACGGTTCCCAGCCCCATGCGTGGTCAATCAGCAATTCTGCATTTACGCCAAACAGGCTATACAACAAATCCTCATTCTCTACCGACTGTCGGGCTACATCTCCCATTGTATATAGCCCATAGCGATTTAACTTATCGGCTATGCCACGCCCAACACGCCAGAATGCCGTAAGCGGCTGATAGTCCCACAGAGTTTCCCTGTACGTCCTTTCATCAAGTTCTGCTATACGTACACCATCTTTGTCTGCCTTAACATGCTTCGCCACTATATCCATTGCCACTTTGCAAAGGTAGAGATTAGTGCCTATGCCTGCGGTAGCAGTGATACCTGTCTTGGCAAGTATGTCGCGTATGATGGTCATGGCAAGTTCATGGGCAGACATTCTGTATGTGGCGAGGTAATCTGTGACATCAATAAACACCTCATCGATGGAATATACATGGATATCTTCCTGAGATACATAGTCAAGGTATATCTGGTATATACGTGTACTGTAGTCTATGTAGAGCTGCATACGCGGAACGGCAGCAATGAACTCGCTGCGCTTCACCTTCTGCAAGACCTCGAACAAACGTGCCCTTCCAGGTATGCCGCGAGCCTTGAGTGAAGGCGACACTGCCAAGCATATAGTCTTGTCGGTACGACTCTCATCAGCTACCACAAGATTAGCTGTAAGAGGGTCGAGCCCACGCTCTACACACTCTACCGAGGCGTAGAACGACTTAAGGTCAATGGCTATATACTTACGTTCTGCTGGCATAATTGCTTTATGGCGGATTTTTCCTCCGCACATTGCAAAGGTATATATTTTTTTCATGAAAACAAAGCTATTTCTGCTTTTTCCACCTTTTTATTTTCATATTTTAAAATTTTATATTAACTTTGCAATTCAAAAAGAAAAAATAACATACTAACTATGAGAATACTATTAACAGGTGGAGCCGGATACATTGGCTCTCACACAGCAGTAGAACTTTACAACGCCGGCCATGAGGTCGTGATAGTTGACAACCTCGCAAACTCCAAGGAGGAGGCAATAAAGCGAGTAGAGAAGATAACGGGCAAAGAAGTACCATTCGTAAAGGCCGACGTACGCGACCGTGAAGCGATGGACAAAATATTCAAGAGTTGGAAGATTGATGCAGTAATACACTTCGCCGGCCTTAAAGCCGTAGGCGAAAGCTGCGTAAAACCGTTGGAGTATTACGAAAACAATATGAACGCTACATTCGTATTGCTCGACGTAATGCGCAACAACGGATGCAAGAACATAATATTCTCATCATCTGCTACTGTATATGGCGACCCTGCCATCATTCCTATCACAGAGGAATGTCCAAAGGGACACTGCACAAACCCTTACGGACAGACAAAGTCAATGCTCGAAGAGGTGCTGACAGACGTACAGAAGGCAGACAATGAATGGAACGTAGTGTTGCTGAGATATTTCAACCCAATAGGCGCACACAAGTCAGGACTGATAGGTGAAAACCCTAACGGAATACCTAACAACCTGATGCCATACATCACGCAGACAGCAATAGGCATGCGCAAAGAACTCGGAGTATTCGGAAACGACTATGACACTCCTGACGGAACAGGCGTACGCGACTACATCCACGTAGTTGACCTCGCTACAGGACACGTCGCTGCATTACAGGCTATAGAGAAGAACTGCGGACTGGCTGTATATAACCTCGGAACAGGACATGGTTACTCTGTGCTCGACGTAGTAAAGGCTTTTGAAAAGGCTAACGGCCTGAAGGTACCATATTCCATCAAGCCACGCAGACCAGGAGACATCGCAACATGCTACTGCAACCCTGCAAAGGCTAAGGCAGAACTGGGATGGGAGGCAAAATACGGCATTGAGGACATGTGTCGTGATTCATGGAACTTCCAGAAGAACAATCCAAACGGACTATAAGGCGGAGGCTATTGATTAGCTTCCCTTTGAACCGTGGATATTCGAGTAATCCCTCATTCTGTGTTTGATTAGTTATTTATGGGCTTGACGTTTTGTCATCTCTTCGATTTCTATCAGTGCACGCCATCTGTTCTCCCAATAACATAGCCTTGCTATAGCCAATGGGGCATTCCGCCCCGCCTCGCTTCCCCTACCCCCGTTTATCGGAGGGGCAGCAACGAAGAACCGATGTCATGCACCGGACATAGACTCGAAAAAAACAAAGCGAATTAACAATACCCACATATATAATCACGATGAACAGTGAACCAAACAAGTTGACGCTAATGGGAATGACGGTGGCTGAACTGAAAGACACCGTGAAAGGACTTGGCATGCCTGCCTTTACAGGAGGACAGATAGCCAAGTGGCTGTACAGCGCACACGTGACGTCATTCGACGATATGACCAACATATCAAAAAAGAATCGTGAATTGCTGGCAGAGAAGTGTACCATCGGCGCAATGCCATACAAACAAGTACAGGTATCAAAGGACGGCACCAAGAAATACCTTTTTCCCGTAAGTTCAGGGAAATGCGTGGAAACTGTCTTTATACCTGACCACGACCGTGCTACTCTCTGCGTAAGCTGTCAAGTGGGATGCAAAATGAATTGCCTGTTTTGTCAGACAGGCAAGCAAGGTTTCGAGGGTTCACTGACAACCGGCGACATACTGAACCAGATATACAGTCTGCCGGAACGTGAAAGACTTACCAACATTGTCTTCATGGGCCAAGGCGAACCCATGGACAATCTGGACAACGTACTGAAGGCTACTGAGGTGCTGACAGCAGAATGGGGCTATGCATGGAGTCCACGACGCATTACGGTAAGTTCGGTTGGTGTCAGGGACAAGCTAAAGAGATTTATAGAGGAGAGCGAATGTCATCTTGCCATATCGCTTCACTCACCAATACACGAACAACGTGCGAGGCTTATGCCTGCAGAAAAGGCCATGCCTATCACTGACGTCGTAGCACTGCTGAAACAATATCCTTTCTTTTGCAAGAAAGACAGGAATGCGTATGACAGCTACATGGATGGCTATGATCATAATCCTGATGGCATCTCGCGCCAGCGCAGACTGTCGTTTGAGTACATCGTGTTCGATGGTCTTAACGACTCTATGACATACGCAAGGGAGATCGTAAAGTTACTACAGGGACTAGACTGCCGTATCAACCTGATACGCTTTCACAGCATACCTGACGTGCCACTGAAGACGAGCAACGAAAGCAAGATGGAGTCACTGCGCGACTATCTCACTGCACATGGACTGTTCACCACCATCAGGGCTTCAAGAGGTCAGGATATATTCGCTGCCTGCGGATTGCTTTCTACAAAAGACAAGCAGAAAGGCTAACAGCTCACAGCTAACATACAAGGTAGGTTATATCATTTCCTACCATAACAGTAATACAACGCATCAATAATATAAGTATGAGCACACTACCCAACATAGCGCTTGTGGGAAACGCACCACAGGACAAGTACGAGATATTGAACTCAATGCTGGCAGAAGAAGATCTGACAGATCTTTGCACCATAACACTGTATGGAGCAGACGGTCAGCCAGAGCAAGAAGCGTTACAGGATGCCGTAGCCGACTACCGCAAAGGAGAGGTGCAAGGTATCGTGTGCCTGCCTATGCAGACATCACTGCGCAAAGCCATAGCCCATACATCAGACTGCGACACCACGAAACTGGTGCAGATTACGATTAATGACAAATGCCGCCTTGCATCCGTAAAAGGTATGGTGAGCATAAGCGAAGCTGCTGAGAGTCTGAAACAGGAGGACATCAAAGAGAAGGCAGAATTGCTGGCACAAGCACTGAAACGTGACCTCTATATACTGAATCCACGTATTGCAGTAATGTCACTGAACAGTGAAATAGCTACAAACGAGACTTCAGAGGAGATAAACATCATTGCGCCTGCCGTTTCTGAACTCGTAAAGAATGGCATACAGGCTTTCGGACCTATAGCATGCGGGACATTTTTCAACAGCAATGACTACACCGCATACGATGCCGTACTTGAAATGTACGACCAACAGTGTATCAATGACTTCAAGTCACTAAGCGACTATGAAACATATACAATCGCCTCGGGTATAGACATTCCTCTTGTACAAACAGCTGCGGAGAGTCTCTTCCAAGCAATCTTCACACTGATAGACATGATACGCAATCGCAAGGAATACGACGCTCCGTTCGCAAATCCACTGCAGAAACTGTATCATGAACGCAAGGAAGGCGGCGACAAGTCACGCTTTACCGTGAAAAAGAAAGGTTTTAACCCTGCAGAACACCGCCGTGAAAATATTACATACATAACAAAAAAAGACCTTCAGAAGACTGATGCCACCGACAATGGTAACAAAGGCAACCAGTCACAAGAACAGGGCAGCATCGCTACCGAAACACAGAAAGGTGACGAATAAACTCAAGGAACTTTGTTAATTTAGGTAAAAAAAAACTATATCTCAATTTTTTTAAGTATCTTTGCACCTAAAACACAAAGAAAGCAGCAAGTCTTTACTCTAAAGACACGGCTTTCAAGTTTGAGCCACATAACGTAGCATTTGCTAATGGACTTAAAGGAATTACAGAACATAAAGCAACGTTATAACATCGTAGGCAACTGCGATGCCCTTAATCGTGCCCTTGACATTGCACTGCAGGTGGCCCACACTAACCTGTCCGTATTGATAGTAGGTGAAAGCGGCGTAGGTAAGGAAATCATACCACGCGTAATACACGACAGTTCACCGCGTCGCAGGGAGAAGTACTTTGCAATAAACTGTGGTTCAATACCAGAAGGAACCATTGACGCAGAGTTATTCGGACATGAGAAAGGCTCTTTTACCGGTGCCATCGGTGAGAGTGAAGGATACTTCGGAGTGGCTAACAAAGGAACGCTGTTTCTCGACGAGGTTGGCGAATTGCCACTCGCTACACAAGCAAGACTGCTTAGAGTCCTTGAAAACGGCGAATACATACGCGTAGGTGGCCAGGAGATTCGCAAGACCGACGTGAGAATAGTGGCTGCAACCAACGTAAACATGCGTAAAGCCATAAGCGAAGGTCGTTTCCGCGAAGACTTGTTCTATCGTCTGAGCACCATTCCTATACAGATGCCACCACTGAGAGACCGTGGAGAAGACATAGTATTGTTGTTCAGGCTCTTCGCAATGCAAATGTCAGAGAAATACCATTTGCCACGCATCGAACTGACAGACAATGCCAAGGAAGTCCTCAAGAAATACAAATGGCCAGGCAACGTAAGGCAGCTCAAAAATATTACGGAGCAAATGTCTGTATTATGCAAAGAGCGCAAGATTGATGTCGATGACCTTCTGAAGTTCATACCAATGAACGAAGAAAGCACGCAACTCGCCACCATACCTTCTGCAAGCAACAGCAATAGAACTTATGAGAATGAGCGCGAGATGTTATTTAAGATTCTGTATGAGATGCGAAGCAACGTATCTGACCTGCGCCATGAGATAAACTCACTGCGCAAACAGATAGACGACGCACAGACATCAATGCCGATACAGACATACCCTACCGCCTCCTACCCCAGCGGAAGTACATATCGTGAAGGCGTGTCATACGGCAACACCCCTATGACACAATTTGAAACGATAGCACAAGAGATTACAGAGCCAGAGAATCTGAATCTCAGTGACCTGAGCCGAGTAGTGCTTGAAAAAGCACTTGAACGCAATGGGGGAAATAGGAACAAAGCTGCGCAGGATTTGGGTATTTCCACACGCACACTATACAGAAGACTGAAGGAGTTCGGAATAAAATAAGAAATCTCCACATACTCTTTCTAAAAACTCTGATAATGAACACAAAATATAAAATACTGCTGTTACTATGTTGTATCGTCACATTAACTGCCATGGTCAGTTGTTCTGTGTCATACAAATTCAATGGTGCTAGCATAGACTATACAAAGACGAAGACCATACAGATAGGTAACTTCCCTATACGTTCCGCATACGTATGGAGTCCTATGGAGGCTATATTCAACAACCAACTGACGGATATGTATGGCTCGCAGACTCGTCTGCAACAGGTAAAACGTAATGGTGACCTAAAGGTAGAAGGTGAAATCACTCAATATCAGCAACGCAACAAGTCTGTATCTTCTGACGGATACTCTGCACAAACAGAACTGTCAATGACCGTAAACGTGAGGTTCACCAATAACAAGAACCATGACGAGGACTTTGAGCGTTCCTTCACTGCAACCGCAGTCTATAACACCACGCAAAACCTGAGTTCAGTACAAGAGGAATTGGTTACACAAATGTCAAAAGACCTTTGCGAGCAGATATTCAATGCTACGGTGGCTAACTGGTAAGGACTACGCTGCATCACATACATAACAATAAGGTAAGATTAATCACAACTTTCAAACTACTCAAAGAAATTGAGCATACAGGAACTTACACAACATCCAGAAATGCTAAACCGCGATACTCTCTATGAGCTTCGCCGTATAACTGCTGAATACCCATACTATCAGCCTGCTCGCTTGTTGTTACTGAAGAACCTGTATTTGCTTCATGATGCAACATTCGATGAGGAATTGCGCCGCTCTGCTATATACTTCACGGATCGCAAGATTCTATTCAACCTAGTAGAAGCAGCGCACTACAGACTGAAGCGTAAGTCACCACAGAGCTTCAACAACGTTCCTGACCGCAGGCAAGTCGGTTCTGCAGAAAACATTTCCTCACGTACAGTTTCGCTTATCGACACCTTCTTAAGTTCAATACCTAAAGAAGACGACGAGAAAGACGGAGAAAACGAAAATATAGCTAAAAAG
>Ga0247608_10006098_pt1 | contig 12789 bp, 11 predicted proteins | sample 176DNAGHGlowgp2_FD_193490 | JGI IMG/M metagenome (GOLD analysis project Ga0247608, IMG submission 193490) | Sheep rumen microbial communities from Palmerston North, Manawatu-Wanganui, New Zealand - 1766 DNA GHGlow gp2 | ecosystem: Host-associated > Mammals > Digestive system > Stomach > Rumen ... | reverse complement strand
CAAGACCCTGCTCAGGCTCACCGACAAGGACGACATTGCCGTCGTGGAGATGGGGGCCTCGCACCCGGGCGACATCAAGACGCTGGTGGAGACCGCCGAGCCCACCTCGGGAATCGTCACCAACGTGGGACGCGCCCACCTGGACGGCTTCGGCTCGATGGACGGCGTCAGAGAGACCAAGGGCGAGCTGTACGACTACCTGGTAGCGAAGCGACTCCCCATCTTCGCCAACTACGACGACGAGCAGCTTAAGGTCATGATTATGATGGCCGCGGTGAAGAACGCCATGATGCCCGACGACGTACCCGACGTATACTTCTACGGACAGAGCGACGCCCCCGACATACTGATACGCGGCGAGGTGGTGAAGTGCGACCCCTTCCTGACCTTCCGCTGGCGCGAACAGGACGCCGACACCGACTACAAGAGCGAGTGGATGGAGGTGAAGACGCAGCTCATCGGCGACTATAACCTGAACAACCTGCTGGCCGCCATCACCGTAGGCTATGTGAACAATATCAGCTTCGAAAAGATAAACCATGCACTGGCAAGCTACGTGCCCAAAAACAACCGCTCGCAGCTGGTCAAGACCGAGCACAACTGCCTGATAGTGGACGCCTACAACGCCAACCCCACCTCGATGAAGGCCGCCCTGGACAACTTCCGACGGATAGAGGCCCCGCACAAGATGGTCATCCTGGGCATGATGGGCGAGCTGGCCGACGCCTCGGCCGACGAGCACGAGAAGGTGGTGAAACGCCTGCAGAAGGACCAGATAGAGGAGGTATGGCTGGTGGGCAGCGAGTTCGAGAAGATAGAGTCGCCCTACCGTACCTTTGCCGACGTGGAGGCCGTCAAGGCCGAGCTGAAGGCCAACCGCCCCGAGGGCCGCACCATACTCATCAAGGGCAGCAACGCAAACCGGCTCTTCGAGCTGCCGGAACTGCTGTAAAGAGAAACCATAGCGTAGCCGCCACCACTGCAGCCACAGGCCGCAGGGTGGCGGCTACTCGTCCCACAGCTCGCGGAGCACCTGCTGGCTCCTGAGCTCGGGGAATCCGGGCAGGTGGATGCGGTAATAGTCGAGCAGGACGCTGAGCACGCGGTTGCGGTCGTGACGCGACAAGCGGTACAGATGCATGGTAGGAAAGTCCATGCGCATGAGCAGATGGATGCGGCGCGCCTCGTCGGCAGGCAGAAAGTCGCGGTGCACGGGCACCGAGCCGGAAAAGCTGGCGGCGCGCAGGTCGAAGACGTCGCCCGCGTGGTAGCTGTCCAGATTAGGATAGAAACCCAGGAAGCGCGACAGATGCATCAGGAAGGTAAGATGGAAGTTGGCGTAGCCCTGAGCGGCCGTGTCGAGCCACTGCACGGCATCGGCAATATAGGCAAACATGGGCTCGTCCTGCTGTTCGGAGCGCAGGGCATGGTACAGGAACTCGGCCGTAAAGAGCGTGAGCGCCAGCTTCTCGGGCGAAAAGGGTATCGACGTCCATGCCGACAGCAGCCGGGCATCCTTCATGGGCTGCAGCTGGGCGTTGGGACGCTCGAGGTAAGTCACCTCGACGAGCGTCATGGGCTGGAAGTACTGCTTCTTCAGCCTGCCACGAGGGGTCTTGGGAAGCGCGGCCACGAGCGACATCCGGCCCGATTGTCGGGTAAAGAGGTCGACAATCAGGCGCGTCTCGCCATACTTCAGGGCATGCAGTACGATGGCCTCGGTCTTGACTAACATGAGGGCAAAGGTACAAATAAATTCTGATTTTAAGGGTATTATTGCATTTTTCTTCCGGAAAATTTGGCGAATTGCGAAAAAGTGAGTACCTTTGCACCCGCTTTAATGACGTGGTGGGTACGTTTTGTAAACAGAAAGTCAACAGGACGCCACCGGGCACGGTCCCTTCGTCTATCGGTTAGGACGAGAGATTTTCATTCTCTAAAGAGGAGTTCGACTCTCCTAGGGACTACCATTAAATCCGTCATCTGCACAGCCAAGTGCTACCATTAAGTTGGAAAAGGTGGCGGAGGGTTCGCAAGGGCCCGCCCAGGGCAGCCGCAACGGCGCAAGACCCACAAGCTTTAAGTTCAACAATTAAACAAAAACAAGAAATTAAAATGGCAAACCACAAATCATCCCTGAAGAGGATTCGTCAGGACAAGACAAAGGCTGAACACAATCACTACTACGCAAAGACGATGCGCAACGCCGTTCGCAAGCTTCGCGCAATGACTAACAAGGAAGAGGCTGTAGCCCTGTACCCGAAGGTGCAGAAGATGCTGGACAAGCTGGCTAAGACCAACATTATCCACAAGAACAAGGCAGCTAACCTGAAGTCGAGCTTGGCTCAGCACATCAGCAAACTGGGATAAGACAACAATTACCCCCGCATAGCTAAGACCGTATCCCGGACAGAAGGGATACGGTCTCTTGTTTTTTAGAGAAAATAAACACTTTTCTTTCTTTTAAGTCACGGAAATTTAGTAATTTTGCACCCTATTAAGGACAGAAAGAGAAAATGAGCGAAGAACAACTGAACCAAGAACAGAACTATTCCGCGAGCAATATTCAAGTGCTTGAGGGACTGGAAGCAGTACGTAAGCGTCCCGCCATGTATATTGGCGACATCAGTGAGAAGGGTCTGCACCACCTGGTGAACGAGACCGTTGACAACTCTATTGACGAGGCGATGGCCGGGTACTGTACGCACATCGAGGTGACCATCAACGAAGATAACTCCATTACTGTACTGGACAACGGACGCGGTATTCCCGTCGACGAACACGAGAAGATGCACAAGTCGGCCCTTGAGGTGGTGATGACGGTGCTGCACGCTGGCGGTAAGTTCGATAAGGGAAGCTACAAGGTGTCGGGCGGTCTGCACGGTGTGGGTGTGAGTTGCGTGAACGCGCTGTCGACGCACATGTTGTCGCAGGTGTACCGTAACGGCCATATATACCAGCAGGAGTACGAAAAGGGTAAGCCGCTGTACGACGTGAAGATAGTCGGCGACACCGACAAGACGGGTACGCGCCAGCAGTTCTGGCCGGACGGAAGCATATTCACCACGACGGAGTACAAGTACGAGATCATAGCGCGCCGCATGCGCGAGCTGGCCTACCTGAACGCCGGCATCACCATCACGCTGACCGACCTGCGTCCTGACGAGGAAGGGAAGCTGAAGGAGCCCGAGGTGTTCCACGCCAAGGAGGGTCTGAAGGAGTTTGTGCGCTACGTGGACCGCCACCGCACGCACCTGGTGGACGACGTCATATACCTGAAGACGGAGAAACAGGGTATTCCCATAGAGGTGGCCGTGATGTACAATACGGACTATTCGGAGAATATCCACTCTTACGTGAACAATATTAACACCATTGAGGGAGGTACACACCTTGCGGGTTTCCGCGCTGCCCTGACGCGTACGCTGAAGAAGTATGCCGACAACGACCCTCAGATATCGAAGCAGATAGAGAAGGCGAAGATAGAGATAGCCCCCGAGGACTTCCGCGAGGGACTGACGGCCGTCATCTCTATCAAAGTGGCCGAGCCTCAGTTTGAGGGTCAGACGAAGACGAAGCTGGGCAACTCGGAGGTGGCCGGCGCCGTGCAGCAGGCCGTGGGCGAGGCCCTGGCCAACTACTTGGAGGAGCACCCGAAGGAGGCGAAGATGATATGCGACAAGGTGGTGCTGGCCGCTACGGCCCGTATCGCTGCTCGCAAGGCACGTGAGAGCGTGCAGCGCAAGAGCCCCATGACGGGCGGCGGACTGCCGGGCAAGCTGGCTGACTGTTCGGAGAAAGACCCTGCGAAGTGCGAGATATTCCTCGTGGAGGGTGACTCGGCAGGCGGCTCTGCCAAGCAGGGACGTGACCGCCACACGCAGGCTATCCTTCCGCTGCGCGGTAAGATTCTGAACGTGGAGAAGGTGCAGTGGCACCGTGTCTTCGAGGCTGAGTCGGTGATGAACATCATACAGTCTATCGGCGTGCGCTTCGGCGTAGACGGCGAGGGCGACCGCGAGGCTAACGTGGACAAGCTGCGCTACGACAAGATAATCATCATGACCGATGCCGACGTCGATGGCAGCCACATCGACACGCTGATTATGACGCTGTTCTACCGGTTCATGCCGAAGGTGATACAGGAGGGGCACTTGTACATTGCCACCCCGCCACTGTACAAGTGTACGTACAAGAAGGTGTCGGAATACTGTTACACCGACCAGCAGCGGCAGGCCTTCATTGACAAGTACGTGGACGGCGACGAGAACGCCTCGGCCCTGCACACGCAGCGCTACAAAGGTCTGGGTGAGATGAACCCCGAGCAGCTGTGGGAGACGACGATGAACCCGGAGAACCGCCTGCTGAAACAGGTGACGATAGAGAACGCCGCGGAGGCCGACGAGATTTTCTCGATGCTGATGGGCGACGACGTGGAACCGCGAAGGCAGTTTATCGAAAAGAACGCCACCTATGCGAATATCGATGCTTAGAACGATAAGAAAAGGAGAATCAAGGTGGTTCTCCTTTTTTCTTCTTGCGCTGTGTGCCTTAGGGGCACGGGCGCAGGAGCAGGCGCCGATGCGGCTGTGGTACGACCATGCGGCACGGTACTTCGAGGAGTCGCTGCCCATCGGCAACGGCAAGCTGGGAGCATTGGTATACGGGGGTGCCGACACGTGTGTGGTGAACCTGAACGACATCACGCTATGGACAGGACGTCCCGTAGACCCTAAGCTGGGCGAGGGCACGGCACGGTGGATTCCGGAGATACGGAAGGCGCTGTTTGCCGAGGACTACCGTCGGGCCGACTCGCTGCAGCTGAATGTGGAGGGTCCGAACTCGCAGTTCTACCAGCCGCTGGGCACCCTGATGCTGATAGAGCAGAACCGGAAGGCGGCCGTGAGCAGCTATCGCCGCGAGCTAAGCCTGGACAGCGCCATCGTACGCGACACCTTTGTGCGCGGCGGCTCTACGTGCACGAGGGAATATCTTGCTTCGCATCCTGACCGCATGATAGCCATCCGCCTGCAGGGCGACATCAACAGCCGGCTGGTGCTGACGTCGCTGGTACCTCACCAGGTGAAAGGTGCCGGACGCCAGCTGACGATGACGGGACACGCCACGGGCGAGGCCATGGAGAGCATCCACTTCTGCACGATGCTGAAGGTGGAGACCGACGGCGAGGTGGCGGTGGCCGACTCGACGCTGACCATCACGGGAGGGCACGAGGCGGTAATATATATCGTCAACGAAACGAGCTTCAACGGCTACGACAAGCACCCCGTACGCGAGGGTGCCCCGTATCTGGAACGGGCTACGGACGCGATATGGCATACCGCCAACGTTACCTATGCTGACGTGCGGCGGCGACACGTCGAGGACTACCGGCGATACTACGACCGCGTGAAGCTGGACCTGGGCGAGGGACTGCCTGACGTGCCCACGGACCGGATGCTGAAGGAGGGACTGCACGGACGGTACCTGGAGACGCTCTACTTCCAGTACGGGCGCTACCTGCTCATCAGCAGCTCACGCACCGCAGGGGTGCCCGCCAACCTGCAGGGACTGTGGACGCCCTACCTGTGGTCGCCCTGGCGCGGCAACTACACGATGAACATCAACCTGGAGGAGAACTACTGGCCGGCCTTCACGGCAAACCTGGAGGAGATGGCAGCACCGCTGGACGACTTCGTGCGGGCGCTGGCAGAGAACGGACGCCATACGGCAAGAAACTTCTACGGCGTGGGACAGGGCTGGTGTGCGAGCCATAACAGCGACCTGTGGGCCATGACGAACCCCGTGGGCGAGAAACGCGAGAGTCCGATGTGGGCATGCTGGAACATGGGCGGGGCATGGCTGGTGCAGACGCTATGGGAGCGCTACCTGTTTACGCAGGACAAGGAATACCTGAGGACGACGGCCTTTCCGCTGATGAAGGGCGCCGCCGACTTCTGTCTGGCATGGCTGACGGAGAACCCGAAGAAGGAGGGGGAGCTGATTACCGCTCCGTCGACGTCGCCGGAGAACGAATATGTGACGGACGGAGGCTACCACGGGGTGACGTGCTACGGCGGTACGGCTGACCTGGCCATCATCCGCGAGCTACTGCAAGGCGTCAGCGATGCCAGTGCGCTGTGTGGCGGTAACGGTGCCAGGTACAGGAGGGCACTGACGCGCCTGCACCCTTACACCATAGGAAAGGAAGGCGACCTGAACGAGTGGTACCACGACTGGCGTGACTGGGACATCAGGCACCGGCACCAAAGTCACCTGATAGGGCTCTTCCCCGGGCACCATCTTGCAGAGCCGGAACTGCGTAAGGCGGCCGAGGAGACGCTGATACAGAAAGGCGACGAGACGACAGGGTGGAGCACGGGCTGGCGCATCAACCTGTGGGCACGGCTTGGGAATGGCGAGAAGGCCTACCGGACATACCGCAAGCTGCTGACCTTCACCGACGCGCAGGACGACCAGCGCGAGGGGACGCGGCACGCCGGCGGGACGTACGCAAACCTGATGGACGCCCACCCACCCTTCCAGATAGACGGAAACTTCGGGGGTACTGCCGGTGTGTGCGAGATGCTGATGCAGTCGCACATAGCCTCGCTAGCCCCGCTGCATGCCGTCATCAGCCTGCTGCCGGCACTGCCCGAGGCATGGAACGCGGGCAAGGTAAGCGGTCTGTGCAGCCGTGGCGGCTTCGAGGTGAGCTTCGAGTGGAAGGGAGGCACGGTACGCGGGGCACACATCAAGGCGAGAAAGAGCGGAAAGGTAACGCTACGCTATAACGGACAGAGTAAGACATTTAAAATGAGGGCAGGACAGACACTGCCCGTCAAGACATGGTAGAAGAATTTTTAAACATCACTGAGGCGAACCTTGAGGACGCCAGACACTGGGGCAACGCCACGTGCATGGAAGACGGGCTGGTGCTGACAGAACACCTGAACGACGCCACGATAGGCAAGGAGCCCACGCGTATGAACTTTATCCTGATGGCACTGTGCAGGAAGGGAGAGGCCCAGTACAGCATTGACACGCGCCAGCAGACGGTGAAACCGGGCGACCTGCTGTTCATATCGGAACGGCACATCGTCGACCAGTACAGGGCGACGGAGGATTTCGAGTGTATGTGTATCATGCTGTCGACGGAGTACTACCACGGTTTCGTACAGAACGTGAAGAACGTGTCGTCGCTGCTGATATTCTCGATGAACAATCCCGTGGTGCGACTGACACAGAGGGAGATAGAGACGTACACCAACTACTTTCAGTTTATACGCGAGAAGATTTCGGACGCGACACACCACTACCGTGCCGACCTGGTGAAGGCACTGCTGTTGTCGATGTTCTACGACATGAGTAATGTCATCTGGCGCGTAGAGCAGGCGGGCGGGACGCCCCAGACCCGTGCCGACGCTATCTTTGCGCAGTTCATCCGTCTGCTGCAGGAGAACTTCCGCACGGAGCGTCGCGTGAGCTGGTATGCCGACCAGCTGACCATCACGCCGAAGTACCTGTCGGAGGTGGTGAAGCAGGTGAGCAAGCGTACCACCAACGAGTGGATAGACAGCTACGTGGTACTGGAGATACGCGTCATGCTGCGTAACTCGACGAAGAGCATCAAACAGATATGCAATGAGCTGAACTTCCCCAACCAGTCGTTCCTGGGGAAATACTTCAAGGAGCATGTGGGCATGAGTCCTTCGGAGTTCCGGAAGAAGCTGTAGGCGGGGGCCGGGGAGAGGGCGACGGGGATTCCGGCGGTCTCCGGTCAGAGTCCGAAGAGGCTGGCGACCTCGCAGAGTTCGTCATACCACTGCTGTCCGAAGCGACGTATGAGTGGTTCGCGCAGGAAGCGATATACGGGAAGGTCGAGGGCCTTCCCTTTTTCTACGGCATCGGCACAGACGGCCCAGCGGTGGTAGTTAAGTCCTATCAGGCCTCCGTCGAAGTGCTTCTCGCGAATGGGATAGAGGGCACAGCTGATGGGTTTCTGGAAACGGGTCTTGCCACTGCGGAAGGCCTTCTCGAGGGCACACAGGCAGTTGTCGCCGTCGTAGCAGGTGAAGACGCAGTCCTTGCCACGCACGATGCTGGTGACCAGGTCGCCGTCGCGGTCGCTGTAGGCCACGCCTTGCTGGTCGATGACGCTCTGTGCCGAGGCGGACAGGTCAGGCCACGGGATCCAGGGAATCCTCGATGCCGGCAATCTCGTCGAGTGTCACGGGGGCTCCGGCATCGCCCTCGACACAGCAGATGCCACGACACTTCTCGTAGTCGCAGCAGAAGCGCTCGGTGAGTATATCGGAGGAAATGAGGATGCCACCGACTTCCAGGATGGGGGGGATTTGGTTTACCATTGTATGGGAGTTTTTCCGTTTTCTACCAGATACTGGTTGCAGCGCGAGAACTGGTGCTGTCCGAACCATCCGCCCCGGTTGGCAGACAGGGGCGAGGGGTGGACGGACTCCAGTACCAGGTTCTGCCCTTTGTCAATCATATAGGCTTTTGAGCGCGCATAGCCGCCCCATAGCATGTATACCAGGTGGTGGCGGTGGGTGGCCAGGGCGCGGATGGCCGCATCGGTGAACTGCTGCCATCCCAGTGTGGCATGGCTGTTGGCCTGATGGGCACGTACGGTGAGTGTGGCGTTGAGCAGCAGCACGCCCTGCCGGGCCCAGCGCTCCAGATTGCCCGACTGGGGTACGGGGGTACCGAGGTCCTGCTGTATCTCCTTGAAGATGTTCTGCAGGGATGGCGGGAAGGCTATGCCGTCCTGGACGGAGAAGGAGAGTCCGTGAGCCTGGCCAGGCTCATGGTAAGGGTCCTGCCCTATGATGACGACCTTGACCTGCTGGAACGGACACAGGTTGAAGGCATTGAAGACAAGCCGCCCCGGAGGGTAGCACGTGCCCGAGGCATACTCCTGACGTACGGCGGTGGTGAGCTGTAGGAAATAAGGTTTCTCAAACTCAGTCGTCAGGTATTCTTTCCACGTAGGGTCTATCTGTACATTCATCGTCACGCAAACATTGACGGTGCAAAGATACAAATAAGCGGGCGAAGAGCCAAAAATAAATCGGGATTTGTTTTGTATTTCACTCTATTTGCACTACCTTTGCAGCAGCCTTTTCAAACATGAAGGCAGAACATGTAAAAGAACAAAAGACAAGATGACTATGAGAAAAGCAAGACTATGGATGGCGGCCGCCATGATGACCATCATTTGCGGCACAGTATTTGGTTTGACCGGTTGTAAGGAGGCCAAGGCACAGGAGGATGCTCCGGCCCAGGCGGTGAAGAGTGTGGAACTGATACGCACGTCACAGAGCTGGGACGGTGTGGAGCTGCCCGACTATCTTCAGGGCCGTCCCGAACTGGTTGCGGTGAAGTATGAGTTCCCCGCCGGACAGAAGCTGGGCTGGCATCACCATCCGGTGATGAACTACGGCGTACTGGTGCAGGGCGAACTGACCATCATCGGCCAGGACGGCAAGGAGAAGACCGTACACGAGGGCGAGGCCGTGGTAGAGATGGTGAACACTATTCACCACGGAGAGAACCGGGGCACGAAACCCGTCATTCTCTACATGTTCTACCTTGCGCAGAAGGGCCTGCCCCTGGCTGTGCAGCACCCTGAGATACCGCTGGACTAAAGGATATTAGGAAAAGAAATTATGAATAAGAACGAGAGATTTGTGATTACCATCAACCGCGAGGTCGGGAGTGGTGGACGTACCGTAGGCCGCAAGCTGGCCGGGATGCTGTGTGTGAAGTACTGGGACAAGGCCGTCATCGACGGGCTGACGCATAAGTTCGGACTCACACCGGAGCGCATCGAGGAAATCAAGGCGCAGAAGAAGTCGTGGTGGAACGACATCACCACTTACTACCATACGCTTGTCAACAGCGCCGACCTGCCTATGGAGGCTGAGGTGAAGCTTGACAATGCCACGATGTTTGAGACAGAGAAGCGCATCCTACAGAACCTGGCCGCCAACGAGTCGTGTGTGGTGGCAGGCCGTACGGGCTTTATGGTGTTCCGCGAATGGCCCAACCACCTGAATGTCTTCATCCAGGCCTCGATGGAACACCGCGTGCGGCGCATCATGCGTCGTCAGAACGTCAGTGAGCAGGAGGCTCGCGACATCATTGCCAAGATGGACGCTACGCGCGAGGCCTACATCAAGAAATACGAGGACACGTCCCGCTACGACACGCGCAACTACCAGCTGGTCATTACGATGGACGACCTGAGCGAGGAGGATGCCGCAGAGATTATCCTTGACTACATCAACCGCACGAGCAAGACGAAATAGGGCTGCGGGCCCGCGGATAGTGGAATGAGACTCTGGAAGAAAAAGGACAGGGGACCTTACCCCAAGACGTTTGCCAAGCGGCTGACGTGGCGCATCATGGTGACACTGTTCTGCGTGATGAGCGTCGTGTCGCTGATTATCTTCGGCATTGCCTGGATGATGGTGTATGCCCAGGCGTACCTGTTGACCGACCGCGTGCTGGAGTCGAAGCGCATGAAGATAGAGCGCGTGCTGTCAGAGACGTACGTGGCTGCGGTGAATACCGTGCCTGACATAGAGAACAGCCTGAACAGGCCGGACCGTATGAAGGGCATCATGAGGCGCATCGTGGAGCTGAACCCCGACGTGCGCAGCTGTGGCATCAGCTTCCGCGAGAACTACTATCCCGAGAAGGGACGCTGGTATTGTCCGTACGCCCAGAGGGCAGACAGCGACAGCATCGTGGTGATGAAGAGCATCGGCGGTGCCAAGCAGGACTATCTGAAGGCCGAGTGGTTCACCGAGGCGCTGAAGGCTAAGGAGGGCTACTGGTCGAAGCCGTTCTTTGACGGCAGGGACAAGAAGACGGCGCTGGTGGCATACCTGGTCCCCATTCGTGACGAACGTGACAGCACCGTGGCCGTGCTCGGCGTGGACTTGGCACTGGACAGGCTGTTTGCACGTCACTTGAACTTGGAATCTGACAGTTCGAGCAATAAGGAGTGGACGGCAGAAGACGAGCTGTACTATATGGTCATCGACTCTGCCGGCACCTATTTGAGGCATCCTGACGCGACGCGCATCATCAAAGAGAACTTCTTCGACTATGCCAAGGGGGCTTCTTGCTCCGGCGCAGAAGAGTTAGGACGTAAGATGACCAAGGGCGAGAAGGGATACATGGATAGTGACGCTGACGACAAAGAACTGGTCATTGAAGGAGAAGAGGTAAACGCCAGCTATCTGCCCTTCGAGCATACCCCATGGTCTATAGCGCTCGTCATTCCGACGTTCTTCATCAATTTGTTCAGCTACCTGCTCGGGGGCTTCCTGCTTTTCTTCATCCTACTGGGGCTTATCGTAGTGTTCTTTGCCGGACGACGGGGCATCAAGAAGGTGTCGCGACCGTTGCGCCAGCTGGCTTCTTCGGCCGACGAGGTGGCCAAGGGCAACTTCAACACGCAGCTTCCTGTGGTAACGACGCGCGACGAGATTCACCAGCTGCGCGACTCGTTCGAGAACATGCAGCAGTCGCTGACGCGCTATATCCAGGAGCTGCAGGAGACTACTGCGCAGAAGGCCTCGATGGAGAGCGAGCTGAAGATAGCCCACGACATACAGATGGCGATGCTGCCCAAGACCTTCCCGCCCTACCCGCAGCGCCATGACATTGACATCTATGGCTCGCTGACCCCCGCCAAGGGTGTCGGTGGCGACCTGTTCGACTTCTACATCCGCGACGAGAAGCTGTTCTTCTGCATCGGCGACGTCAGCGGCAAGGGCGTGCCGGCCTCGCTGTACATGGCTGTGACGCGGTCGCTGTTCCGCAACATCTCGGCCCATGAGAACGAGCCGGGGGCGATTGTCGATGCACTCAACGAGTCGATGACAGAGAGCAACGATACCAACATGTTCGTCACGGCCTTCGTCGGTGTGCTCGACCTGGCGACGGGAATGCTCAGCTACTGCAATGCCGGCCACGACGCCCCCCTGCTGGTAGGGCGCGACGTAGGCTGTCTGTCGTGCGACCCCAACCTGCCTATCGGCGTCATTCAGGACTATCGGTTCACACAGCAGGAGGCGTCTATCGACCATGGCACGACCATCTTCCTTTTCACCGACGGTCTGAACGAGGCAGAAGACAGCCAGCACGCTCAGTTCGGCGACCTGCGCATCATGTCTGTAGCCAAGCGGCTGCTGTCTGAGGGCATACACCAGCCCACGCCCATGATAGAACAGATGACCGCGGCCGTTCATGCCTTTGTGGGCGATGCAGAGCAGAGCGACGACCTCACTATGCTGGCCATACAATATAAAGGAGAAGACTAATGGATACAAGACTGATATTAGACTTTCTGCGCCAAGTGCAGCGGAACAATACACGTCCGTGGTTTCAGGAGCATAAGGGTGACTACGAGGCTGCCCGCGCGGAGTTTGAACGCGGGGTGGCCCAGGCACTGGAGCGCATTGCCAAATTCGACCCGTCCGTACTTCACTTGCAGGTGAAGGACTGTACCTACCGGTTTTATCGCGACACGCGATTCTCGCAAGACAAGTCGCCCTATAAGACCCATCTGGGGGCCTACATCAGTGCCAAGGGCAAGAAGTCGCTGCATGGAGGCTACTACATTCATCTTGAGCCCGACCGCTGTCTGGTGGCGGTAGGCAGTTACTGGCTACCTACAAACATCCTGACATCGTGCCGCAACGAGATGATGGGCAATACGCAGGAATGGCTGCGCTGTGTGGAGAGCAAGGATTTCCTGAA
>Ga0247608_10006097_pt1 | contig 12790 bp, 1 predicted proteins | sample 176DNAGHGlowgp2_FD_193490 | JGI IMG/M metagenome (GOLD analysis project Ga0247608, IMG submission 193490) | Sheep rumen microbial communities from Palmerston North, Manawatu-Wanganui, New Zealand - 1766 DNA GHGlow gp2 | ecosystem: Host-associated > Mammals > Digestive system > Stomach > Rumen ... | reverse complement strand
CAATATAAAATAAAAATAGTTCATTGCATTATCAGCCTTTTTAACCCATACCGCATTCTCGTCTTCTGCATTTGTGGTGGTACCTGTAGTAAGACTCATTCCTTCGGGTACAAGTATCTCTGAGTAGATGCCCCAGGAACCTGTAGTTCCCTTGATCTGTTCTTCCTCGGGTTCAGGCGTTGTGCTTGTAGTGTCATTGTTCTTCCCTGCACTGTCACTCCCTGCAGACTCCCCATCCTTGCCTCCGCAGGCTGCGAGGCTGCATACCATCACCAAAATACACATTAATAAAGCTGCTTTTTTCTTCATACTTTCATTCTCCTTGTTCTTAGGCTTTATGGTAGCCCTTTTCTTTATTTCTCCGTCATTATATAAAAAAACCGGGTGACCTACATCACCCGCAAGAGCCATTTTTCCTGTATAAGAAACACCGGGACTGCCATAGGGACAATCCCGGTGTTTCTATATTCATCCGGCGGTAAAACCGGAGGAAAAGGCGTATTATTTAACTCTCTCGTAGTTAACTTTCTTTACACCTGATTTTGTGATCAGGGCTGCTATAGCCTTGCATGCGGACTTCTTAGCCTTGATATAGAACTTAGCATCCTTAGATATCTTATAGAATGCACTCTTGCTTACCTTGCTGAGCTTTGAAGAACTGATGCTTATATCGTTCAGGTCCTTAAGGCCTGCAAAAGCCTTGGTGCCGATAGTCTCTACATACTTACCGATCACAATCTTAGTAATGGAAGTGTTACCCTTGAAAGCTTTTTTCCCTATAGTAACTACTCTACATCTTGTTCCATTGATAGTTACTATAGCCGGTATAGAGATTTCAGACTCATCAGTGGTGACTTTCACCAGCTTAGCCTTTCCTTTCTCTGTAACGGTGTAAACAAACTTCGTTTTCTTTACCGACTTTTCGCCATCCTCTTCTATCACAGGAACTTCAGTAACTATTGTCATTTTAATACTGCCATTAGCACTAACCTTAGTAATCTGCTTACATGAACTTCCATCCTTATTGGTGGTTATTGTAGTAGTTATGGTAGTACCATCAGACTTCACTTCTACTGATGAGCTCGGTATCTGCGTTGCACCTGGTGTTATTATCGGAGTCGGTGTATCGTTCGAATCAAGCTTCTCAATAGGCAGAGGTGTGCTGCTTACGTCTGGTCCAGGTACAGGTTCAGGTGTGCTGCTGATATCGGGATTCTGTGTGAGTTCAGGTGTACTGCTAATACCAGGCTCCGGTGTAGGCACAGGTGTCCCGCTGATACCGGTCTCCGGTGTAGGTTCAGGTGTACTACTAATACCCGGCTCCGGAGTAGGTTCAGGTGTCCCGCTGATACCGGTCTCCGGTGTGGGTTCAGGTGTACCACTTGGATTCTCAGAGGCTTTATGGTTAACTATTATTGTTATTTTGGCACTCTGTGATGATCCTGATTCTGTATAATTAATTGTAATCTCAGTATCTTCAACTATCAGATTATCTTTAGGTGTATAAGTATATCCCGTAATCTCTGAACTACTCTGATCACTATATATTCCCAGTATTTTCATACCCGTAGGATCAAACTTTTCTCCTTCAACATACTCAGTTTTGTCGGGAGATGTAGCGATCTTTATTCCTATGAGCTTCCTTTCAACGTTAGTTACTTCAGGCTGGATGGAAACACGCGTCATAAGCACATCTGTATAATCTTCTGCACTAAACCTTATACTTCCGTCTCCTATCGATATGCCGTTTAAAGTGAACTTTGCACATCCGTTATCATCTGTAATCGAACTCTTATTAACTGTAATAGTTCCATTTTCAGTTATAGCATTTACCTTTACATTTTGCATATAGTTTCCAGAGGTGTCTTTTACCAGTACAACAACACTAACCTCTTTCCCTATACCTGTTTCAATGCTATCCTGTACACAAGTAATACTTCCAACGTGTTGCTTCACTTCAATATCGTCACTCTTATACTTACCAAGTTCTTTTCCTGCATAGTTTTTTATTCCTTTATCAATTTCTATTTTGATATGTTTACCAACAGGCAGTTTACCGTCCCTTACAGTCAGTACCAGTATTTGCCCATAATACACACCTTGATATTCCGGACTTTCTTCCGCATCCTCGAAATAATAATCATAGGCTATCGGAAGCCCTTCCATAGTAAATCTTAATAATGATGATGCTTTATCAAGAGAATCAATATCCATGTACTGGCTGAATTTTATTTTTACTCCATCAGGTGAAGCTTTTATATCCTCAATTTCAGGATTAGCCGTAGATATCATAGAAATATTGACATCGAGTTGTGGCGGAGGTATAGGTAACCATCCGTCTATCGCTGCAGGATCATTTTCGCTTGTAGCTTTCTCATACCCATCCTTTTCCAGACACACTAACCATTGGCCGGCAGGTGTAAACCAACTATATGTTCCGTCTTCTCCTGTATATTGAGGATTAATCTCACCATAATAATCTGCTTCATCCCAGTAAACAGCTTCACCGGTATTTGGATCTCGATAATATACACGTGCTGTTACACCCTCTACACGATTTGAGCTTACTGCTTCATAAGCATATCCGGCAGGATCTATCAAAAGTTTAAACGGAATAGGCATCCCATTTTTCTTACTAGCTGCCGATAATGCACCCGAATCAGTATCAGGATCTTTTTTGCCATTTTCAACATGACGATCGACAGGGTCACGCACTTCTTCTATAAAAATATCCCAGTCTTTATCTATTTCTAAATAATTCTTTAATAATTTTGCATCACTGAAAGCACTTGAATAGCTAGATACTATAGTTGCTCCCAAGCCAAAAATAGTTGCTTCCTTTTTAGGTAAAGCAATTGTAGTAACAACAGATGTTAAATCGCTTACTAAGGCCAAATAAGAAGACCAGAGTTTACACAAATATCCATTAAACTCCTCCTCCAGATCGTCATAAAACTCACGATAGATTTCTTCAGCTTTTTTCATCTGCTTATCTTTATCTACTATATAATCCTTAAAATAATAACCATATTTCTCCTTATATGCATACCCACACTTTACCATATCTTCAGCCAATATCGCAATTATGCCATCATTTTTCTCACTTTCATTTATCATTGAAAAATAATTGCTCACAAGATTCACTGCATCGTTAATAATAAATGCTACCATTATAACTGATCCGATAACTTTAAAAGCTTTTGATTGGAAAAGACTTGACGAATACCTCGTCGCTTCCTTAAGCACCTCTGCAGCCGTACTCGGAGAATAAGCGGCTGCTTTAAGTTTTGAAATAATCTGTCCCACTTTTTTTAATACCGGATAAAATATTTTCCCTTTAGGCCCATTCTTTTTAATGTCTTCTATTGCCTTGTTGTGATCTGCTATTGATTTAAGTATGTCTTCTTTTGCTTTTCCCCAAAATTTCGATGTGCCCCAGCCATTAGGCAATTCATTTATTTCTTTTATTCTTGTACTAAGTTTTTCTATCTCAGCTAATTCTTTACCTACATCCTCATATAATTTCAATTGATAACCTGTATAAGCTTTGTCTGTTAATTCTTGAACAATCAGTTCAGCAGCATCTAACCCTGGTAAAACATAGCTGTCACGGATGTTTTCCTTTTCTTTAACAGTCAATGTTGCACCTTTGTGTGATGTTATAGAGGCCATGTCAATTGTATCGGATTCGTCGTCAGAGGCATCGGTCGAGTCAGCCAACTTACGTGCCCTTGAACTTGATGGCGTACTATCACTATTTATAATGCTGGTAGCAGCCAAACCATAACTATCGGTATTATAGTTATTGCTTTCGTCGACATCTGCATCAAGTTCAAACTTTACCAAGCAGTCATTATCAAGATCATAAACAGTGGCTGAATCTTCTTCATATAACATATATAATGCTCTATCATCGTATTCAATTGATTGAGCACCTTTCATTATAAGCTCCTCAGAAGTCACCCCGACACCATTTTTCAAAGCCACAAAGTCATTGGCAATAAGCTGTATGGCTTCTCCTGAGTTTGTCAAATCATCAACCATCTGATCATAGTTATCCGCAAGTTTATTACCAACTATAAAATAATCCCGTATATTTTGCTTTTCCTCCTCTGTAAAATCATTACATAAATATGTCAGGATCAGTTCGACATCATCCATATCTACTCGCATACTGTCGTAAAGCTCCTTTTCTTCTTCTGATGTTTTCAGTACGCTTTCCCATAGAGTCTTTCTTTTTTCCGTCATCTTTGCCAGATATTCTGTGTTAATATCATCTGTATCAGTATACCTGACATATCCGTATTTAACATCAACGTAATAAGGCATTTCATTTACAGATACGGTACCCCCCTTTAAGGTGAGTGTTCCTTCAAAATCGCCGGTCAATTGATTTCTGATCAACTTAACATTGTGTATTATCGGCTCATTAATATTTTCTCCACAGTAAACATCCAAACTTACGCTTTCAGCATCTACAAGTTCAGGATGTGACATAGTCAAATGGTAATCAAAAACAAAATCATTTGCTATTTTGTTTTCGTTGTTTAAAACCCCACTACCTATAGTAAATACCAATGGATCAACTGTTTTTTCAACAAAATCCATTTTGGTTATACTTTTATATCTATAACTTTCTGAATCAGTGCTTTTAAGTCCATTGCTAACTATGAGGGTCAAAGGTTCCGGTATAGGATTTATATCATACAGTACCGAAAAAACATCCGAATAATAATATATTGTATTGCCATAACTGTCTTCATCTACCATAAGATCCAGGATGTCCTGTTCATTACTGTTGAAATCCTCATATACAATTACAACTTGTATTGTATGGATTCCAACCGAATCATATGTTTCAAAAGAATATGGCAAAGCATATGACTTCCTAACCGCGGATTTTTCTATAAATACATCCGAACACAATTCATCATCAACATAAACTAATGCTCTGGAATTCTTATCACTGGCAGAAAAGAGCTGAAGATTGCCTGCCGAAATATTTGAGTTTTCCGCCGGAGCTATTACCTCATATGAATACAGTGGCATTATTATAGAGTCTGTGTATTGAGCTGTAGCCAAATCTCCAACACTCACTTCTGTCAAATCTATACGCTGTCCTAAAGGACGTGCATACAAACAAATAGTACCTGACGCTTCCGACGTTGTAATCGTTAAGTATGCTTTTTTCTTAGCCATATCGGGAGTATGTAACACAGCACTAACTTCTCCCCCATTTAAAAGATACGCATAATTTCCGTTTATCTCAACAAAACCACACATATCTAAACAATTATCCGTAAATACAAAAGTCTTATCTTGCGATGTTAAATCCCCGTAACAATTAAACGTAAAATAAATCGGTACATATTCTATATTGCCTCTTATATTATCAGCCGTCAAAGAATACTCCACATGAATATCATCTTCAAACTTTGGTGAATCCGGATGTTTTACCTCAATTGATTTATCTTCATCTGATTCAAGATCTATTTCAACCTTTTTCCAAAAACGTCCATCTATATTATTCCTTTCAAAGTAATCTGGATCAGGAATAGTTTTTAAAGTACCGTAACTCCAGAAAAGTGCTGTATATTTTCCAGGCGTATATTCTCCTCCTAAGGGAATAACACCATTGGTAATATTTTCTCCTTTTTCATCAAAAATAGCACCATAAACAGTATTCCAACGATAATTCCCGCTCTCTTCAAAAACAGACAAATTAATATATCCTGTTAACAACACAGGTATTTTTACTATAGTTATAGATTCATCAGTTGAAGATGCAATAATGGTCACTGATCCATCCAATTTAATTACGGTATGGTCTTTGGGTACAAATGTTAGTTCAAGCTCATCTCCAATGGAAACACTCTTTTTGGCAGAATCAAATAAAACAAGTGATGATGACATAGAAAAATCTTTTATTTCACAAGCCTTTGTTTTATTATATAGCTTAAATGTTCCATTAAAATCGATATGAATGCTTCCACCTTTTTTACTTATCGGTACATAATCAACAGGATACTCCAGCCTAAGTGCAGGTTCAGTCTCCACTACTCCGAGATCTACTACTCCATCTACAGCTGTATTGTATTGCACATTATTTAAAACATATTTGTTATATCCTGTAACTTCAAGTGAAAGGGTCGTTTCTATACGAGGTATTTCTACCTTAAAAGTCTTAAGATCCTCGTCTATGGTAATCTGTTTTTCTCCGCTGTGAGCAGGATATGCATATACCTGTTCATCCTCTCCGGCCATAGCCGTAAAAGCCAAACGGAATCCGCTCTTTTCAAGCTGCGGCAGAGAACCGGTATATACAATTGTTTCTCTAACAGGCATAGTGAACTCTGCTATATTTGTTTCCGAAGCATCGATAGTCAGGCTTAAGGTTTTAGGTATCAGATAGTTTAACCTAATTTCCTTTGAAACTTGAACATCCACTCTATATTTATGATCTAAAATAACACCCTCCCCCAGTGAAGTCTGAGCAGAAAGCACTTTCCCATCATTTATCGTTTCATCATACCACTTGACTGACTCAAGTTCAGACTCTCCCACCAAGGTTCCATCGGCTTTTTTTATATAAAGTCTCAACATTAAATCCTCGTCAAGCAACTCTATTGAAAAATCTCCTTCTCTTTCTGTTCCCTGATATGCTGCAAGCATAGCTTGAGCCCACGTATATGCTGCAGAATCTTTATAACACCTCACTTTCAATTTGATATCTGGAATAATCGTTGGTTCTATATCTATAACCGGATAAACTCCATCCGGATTTAATACTGTCATAACAAATGTGGTATTAGTACCTTCAACAGTATCAGGATTGAAAAAAATCTCCCCGATGTATTCTATTTCTTTAGAAAATACATATTCTGTCGGATTTGTTTGATAAAAAGCAAAGGCTCCGATACGTTTGAGCGACGCAGGTAATTCCAGCTTTCCATCCGCCAGATCAATATGAGCACCGCTAAAAGCCCTTGTACCAATATCTGTGATTCCATCATGCAGTATTATTGTTGTTAATGCATCATACTCACTGTTTGAATAATTAAAAGCATAGTCCCCTACCTGGGTCATCCCAAGGGGAATAACTACTGTCGAAAGAGCTGTATAATCAAAAGCATACTCTCCTATACTTTGTAAATTTTCCGGAAGTTTTCCTTCGTTTAAGTCTAAATTGTTGATCCAAGTTTGTAACACTTCACCCATAGAAGATTTTTTCTTATATGGATCTGCACTAAACGCTTTATTGCCTATATACTTTAATGAATCCGGCAATTCAAGAACATAGACCTCTTCCGACGTCGGTGCCAAGAAGGCATTATAGAAAGCCGAATTACCTATTTTTTCTAGTTTGTCCGACCAAGTTATCTCTGTGATAGCTTTGTATTCCTCCGGAGAGTCCAGTTCCCAGGCTATATCCTCCTCTACTCCTGTAAGGTATTCCTTGCCGATTGGAGTCTTGTCAAAAGCATTCCACTTTATATCAGTTATCCCATTACCGAGTATTATTTTATCAAGATATCTTGTTCCACAGAAAGTCCCTCCGGGTATTTCTATAAGATTTGCACACTTGCTTAAATCCAAAGCTTTAAGTGCACTATTGGCAAATGCGCAGCTTGCCCCCTCTTCCGTCATGTCCCGAGTCTCAAATTTAGCTAAAGTCTCCGGGAAATCAATATTTTCAAGACTCCAGGTGTTCGCAAAAGCATATGCACCTATTGCCTTCAAGTTATTGGGTAAAGTTATATTTTTTAAACCGGTACAACCTCTGAAAGCATTCTCCGGGATCTCAGTAATCCCATCCGGGAGAACCACATTGTCAAGTAAATAACAAAACGAGAACATATCTTTTGACAAAGGTGTACTCCAGCTTTCACCAAAGGTGACTTTTTTTAGAGAGTAGCATCTGCTGAATGCATACTCCGGAATACTTGTTAAGGACACCGGCAGACAGACTTCCTCAAGATATGGAGATCCGTCGGATTTATTTAAGTTATCATAAAAAAGTTTTTTAGTAAAACTCTTTGCTGTTTCAGGGAATCTAAATTTGTATATTTTTCCATACCCATACGAAAGTATATCCTCAATACCATTCTCAATAATAATATTCCATTTATCGGTCAGTAAATATTCAAAAAGGAATTCTCCGAGTATAGCTTTTACTTCGTCACCTTCAATGGTAACGATTCCCGGGATATTAATATCTGATGCAAAAGGATCAAGATAATATTCTGCATACCATTTCCCATCATCCCTGACAGCATATGCGATATTCCCAACACGATAATATGTAATTGGAAGATAACTAAAGGTTCCACCCGTTAGTTTTTCATCTTGATACGTTTCTTCAGAAGACTGCTCCGTAATATCAAAATACTTTGCCATAAGGAAATTTCCAAAACATCTCTTTTTCCCATCAGCAGTTATTGTTACAATATTACTTGTCTCACCGTTTATCTTCTCGATATTAACACACCAATCAAAAGAAGTGTGTTTTAGTACACATTCTTCAAGAGTAACTTCAGTAATCGAATAACATCTGAAGAACGCATGCTCGTCAACTACGCAACCTGATTTTATGGTTATGTGAGATGCCAAATTATAATCATACGCGAACGCATATTTCCCGATGCTTTTTACATGTGCATCTGCTATATCAAAAGATACAAGATTTGTACAACCATAAAAAGCCTTATTACCAATTTTTACGATATTATCTCCAAGAGTAACCTTTTCAATGTCTTCAACTCTTTCGAAAGCAGATGCTCCTATTTCAGTTACCGGTAATCCGTTAAAACTATCCGGTATGATGAGTTCAGTTTGTGTACCCGAACGACCGATGATCACCCAGCCGTTGTTCTCTTCATTTTTTGAATAATAGAACATACCATCTTCCGCAGAGCTTACAAGTATCTTCTCCAGAACAGGTGTATTATAGAAATTACTGCTTAAATTTTCACAATCAAGATTATTAAAGTTGTTTATGCTTTCCAGTTTTGTACACGATTCAAAAGTACCAACACCTGTAACAGTACCAACAACTGTCTGCGGCATAGTTATCTTTTCTAAGAAACCACAGTTCTTAAAGGCATAGTTGCCCAATTTCTCAGGGAACGAATCAGGATTGAAAGTAACACTTTTCAGTCCTGTATACTCAAATGCATAATCTCCTATTTCATTTAAAGTAGACGGGAAGACAATCTCCTCCAAAGTAACAAGCAATCTCAAAGCTGAACCGTCAATAATCTCCAGACCTTCCGGCAATACTATTTTTTTCAACCCACAACGTGAAGGTTCAAAAGACGAATACTGAGTAAATTTTGCATCCATTTTTTTTACAGCTATACCATTGATTACTTCCGGTATCTCTATTTCATTTTCCAAACCATGATATGCCGTAACAGCTCCATCTGAAGTTATATCATATAACTCACCCTGGTTTTCAACTACAGTTATCTTGGTTTGTTTCATAGTTGTATTTGTTGAATCACCTTTATGTACTGTCACTTCAACAGTCAGATAATAACTGCCTGCGACTTCAGCAGGTACTATAACATGGATATTGGCATGCTGATTAAGCTTCCCATAATCAGACAACCCGGTCCCCGAAAAAGAAGCATTTGTATATTCTGTAACATCATGTACTTCGCCAGATTCAAGCAAAATACCGCCATTCTTATAGTCAGACGTTTCACTCTTATACCATGCATAGCTTAAGTAATCGCAGGTTTCATCCTTAAAACTAATATTTTGAGGGGAGATATAACAAGAAACTATACCCTCATCTCCTACTGCAGTACGCATAGATGCATTATAATAATTATATATGTAAAACTTATTGTCACTGTCCAAATTAAGCGCATATCGATCATTATCAAGATTGCCTTGATAAAACTCCATAGGAACAAGACTTAGAGACTCTATTCCCTGTGCATTTGAAAAATATACATCAAATATTTTGCTGTACCAATACTGTGCTTCACCTGTATATATATCAGGATAATTAACCACACAGTAATAATAGTCATGTACACCCTCTGCATCCGGCGCATCTGTATTAAAATATTCAGAGGTTGCACCTTCTATTGCTATACCATTATAACTATCAGTATTACTCTTATACCACTGATAATACAAATCTCCGATATAAGAGAGATCAATATACATATGAGGATACTCAGATACCGTACTGGCTGGTGTTTTAACAAGATTTCCCTCAGATTGACCGTTAACAAATAACTCAGTTGAAACATTACTTCCTGCTTTTATCTGAGTGGGACATGCAGTACTTCCACCATATAAGCTCCATTCATCGTTTTCCGATGCGCGCCAGCGCACAATTACCATCATATAAGAAAAAAGACCATATTCATATACTTCAGGACTTATTTGTGAAAGATCAAATTGATCCGATGTGAAAACAGGTACAGTATCTCCTGAAGTCCACATCGATTCTATCTCAGATTTAATACTCTCTGAGTTCATAATAGTCTTAAGGTTTTCACTGTAATCATCTTCATATACATCAGAAACGACAAAATCACCTGTAACTGTTTTCCAAGTTTCAAGACTGATTCCAATAGGACATATAGAATCCACATCACTATTAAAGCTGGAATCATATAGCCATAGAAATTCAACATTTCCAATAGGATCCAACTCTTCTTCATCCGCATCAAAATACTTTACTTCCATCTTTTCATCAGGTTGTACCTCATATGCGTCATCTTTCATAGGAAGTTTAACTATAATACGTGACAAATCATTTTGATCACCGGATGGGTTGGGTGTTCCTTGATTATCCGTATCTGTTAACTGACGCATACCCATATGAGAAGATACCAAGTTACCTTCTTCTTCACCGGTATCCGCCCAAGCTCCGATAGGCTGGATAATCCCTATCACTATAGCCAATGTAAGAATTATACTGATAAGTCTTTTCATAAAATGTTATCCTCCTAGAATAGTCTCTTGACCATTATATTTTACTTAATTATTAATGACATCACCCATAAGAACCATTTTTTAGTAAAAAACATACCGGGACTGCCGAAAGGGGCAATCCCGGTGTGTTTGTATTCATCCGGTAAAACCGGATGAAAAGGCATATTATTTAACTCTCTCGTAGTTAACTTTCTTAACTCCTGATTTCTTGATCAGAGCTGCGATAGACTTACATACCGACTTCTTAGCCTTGATAAAGAACTTAGCATCCTTCGATATCTTATAGAATGCACTCTTGCTTACCTTGCTGAGCTTTGACGAACTGATGCTTATCTCATTCAGGTCCTTAAGGCCTGCAAAAGCCTTGGTGCCGATAGTCTCTACATACTTACCGATCACAATCTTAGTAATGGAAGTATTACCCTTGAAAGCTGACTTACCGACAGTAACCACTTTACACTTAATACCGTTGATAGTAACGGTAGCAGGTATAGTGATCTCAGCCTCATCTGTAGTAACCTTAACCAGCTTAGCCTTACCGGACTCTGTCATAGAATAAACAAACTCTGTTTTCTTAGCTTCTTTGTCATCAACTGCAGGAGTTTCAACAGTAGTTGTCATCTTAGCAGTTCCACCTGCACTTACATTAGTAACTGTCTTTGACGAGCTTCCGTCGGCCTGCTTTGTCTCCTCAACAATCTTTACAGATTTATCAGCATTAGTCTCTGTAACAGTGGATACTACCTTACCTGACTCATAAGTTTTAATCGTAGAACCTGTAACAGAACCATCAGGCTTTCTGTCAGTAGTAGTAACAGTAGTTGTTCCCTTATTATCGGTGCTTACTATCTCAGTAACAGTACTAACCATCTTTCCTGAGTTATCTGTAACCACCTCAGTGGTAGTCTTGTCTCCGTTTTTGTATTCTTTTACTGTTGTCTCGGTCACCTTACCGCTTTCTTCCACAGTTTTTGTAGTAGTAGTTTTTGATCCATCTTTATTTTCAACTTCTTGGGTAGTTGTACCGGGAACTACAACTTTAGGTGTGGGGGTAGGAGTACTTACTGATACGCCTGTGCTGCTAACCGAGCCGCTATTACCGGTGTTACTTCCGGAGCCATAGTTGCCTGAGTTGCTGCCCGAGCCACTACTGCTCTGACCATTTCCATAATTGCTTGAAGAACCATTACTCTTAACCACTATATACTGTTTTGTTGTAACCGTTATATCTTCTTCAGCATAACTGAGAGTAATGTAACTATCCGTAGTTTGCAGATTGTATAAAGGTGTTAAGTTGATAAAACCATCTGCCTCTTTGATCACCTTTGTACTACCGTCATGATATTCGGCCACTACAACCATTCCGCCCTGATCAAATGTATTGCCAACCATATATTCTGTTTTCGTAGGCGGTGTAATTATTTTAATACCGGTTAATATAGGTTTGACTTTTACTGTAATCGGTTGAGTTGCTGTCTTAATAGCACCATCACCATCACTATATGTGACTGTTACAAAAGTATCCGCAATCTTCAGATTCTTTAATGGTAATACCTCTATATATTCATCAGCGTTTTTGATTATTTTGGTACTTCCATCACTGTATGTTGCCGTTACTATCATCCCGCCAGTGGAAAATTCATCGCCCTCAAAATACTCAATCTTAGTAGGAGGGGTGGTTATAGTAATACCGGAGAGCATCGCTTTTAATTTTACCGTTATCTGCTGCGTTGCTGTCTTAACAGTTCCATCACCATCACTATATGTGACTGTTACAAAAGTATCCGCAATCTTCAGATTCTTTAATGGTGATACCTCTATATATTCATCAGCG
>Ga0247608_10006094_pt1 | contig 12792 bp, 7 predicted proteins | sample 176DNAGHGlowgp2_FD_193490 | JGI IMG/M metagenome (GOLD analysis project Ga0247608, IMG submission 193490) | Sheep rumen microbial communities from Palmerston North, Manawatu-Wanganui, New Zealand - 1766 DNA GHGlow gp2 | ecosystem: Host-associated > Mammals > Digestive system > Stomach > Rumen ... | reverse complement strand
ACTTTATTCTCTGTTTTTCGGTTCTGTTGCTCAAGCCGTAGGGCTGTATTCGGTTTGTGAAGCAGCGAAGGCAAGTTAACTTGGATTCGATGATTCACGGACTGAATACGAATGGGTGAAACACATGAGCGACAGAAACGGGTTTTTGGGGTTTTTGTTGCTCTTCTTCACTTGGGTTAGAAAGAAAAAAATAAAAACCCTTCTGTTCAGTCTGAGACTTCGTCTCTGATGTCGTATCTGCGTTCTTTTCCTTGTGTGCAAGCACCCAGATAAAAGCCCCCAGCCACACCATCAATCTCTTTCGAGATTTCAACCTGAACAGAAGAAAAACCTCGGCTTTCAGCCTAAAAAACCATGCATTTACAATATAACAGATCGTGTTATACAATATTTTGAGTAAAGAGTCCGTTTATTTCAAAAAAGAAGAAAAGACAATATGGCGGAACAAATACATAACAATCCGGATGTTTTAACACAACTGAAAGCACATGTTTATGATATTGTAGGTTGTTGTCAGGAGGTTCACAAGGAATTAGGACCTTGGCTGAACGAATACATATATCAGGAAGCATTAAAACTATCATTCGAGGAAAAGCAGGTCCCATTTGAAAAGGAATACTATTTTCAGGTTTCCTTTCATGGACATCCGCTTTCACACAAACACTATATGGATTTCTTATGTAAGCGCGATGTCGTGTTGGAGTGCAAGGCTATTTCTTCTTTGGGAGTTGAACAGCGCCAACAGTTGTGGAATTACATGCGCCTTACCAATACTCCAATAGGCATACTTTATAATTTCGCTCCTGTCAAAGACCAATGTGAAAAGTATTATTACGATGTAAGAACCAAAACAATATCAGCTTTTTAGCGCTAACCGCTAACCTGTAACCGGTAAACTAATTGTTCATTGTTAATTATTAATTGTAAACGGTTTTCTCTGTTTTTCGGTTCTGTTGCTCAAGCCGTAAGGCTGTATTCGGTTTGTGAAGCAGCGAAGGCAAGTTCACTTGGATTCGATGATTCACGGACTGAATACGAATGGGTGAAACCCATGAGCGACAGAAACGGGTTTTTTGGGGTTTTTGTTGCTCTTCTTCACTTGGGTTAGAAAGAAAAAAATAAAAACCCTTCTGCTCATGCTGAGACTTCGTCTCTGATGTCGTATCTGTGTTCTTTTCCTTGTAAGTAAACTTCCAGATAAAAGCACCCAGCCATGCCATCAATCCCCTTGGGATTTCAGCCTGAACAGAAGAAAAACCCCAGCCTTAAATAGTTAAAATGTTAAATAGTTAAAATGTTTATATTCGACGAAAACGAAAACTGGTTTTCAACAAAAACCGGAAAAACCAGGCATTTACCATTTATCATTTAGCCATTTACCATTGAATTATCTCAGCCCTCAGCCTTCATACATCATCCTTCAGACATCATACATCGTTATCGTTTTCTTTGTTTTTCCTTGATGAGAAAGAGACCCCTGAAAGGGTTAACGGTTTTAGTTTAAGGCTGTCTGGATGCTTGCATACAAGCAGAATTAAACTAAGGGCGTTAATGACTCTGACAAGAGTTCTTTCTCAGAAAGGGGTTTTTATTGTTTTCTTCTTAAATCAGAAGCAATGGGTTGGGGTTTATCGGTTAGCGTTCTTTTTTTAGTTGAAAGTTGAAAATTGAGAATTATCCGTAAACGGTAAACCGTAAACGGTAAACAGTAAACCGTAAACTAATTCTCTAATCGTAATTTTGAGGCTGGCGCCTCGAAAATACTTTCGCTCGGAAGAAAAAATAAATTTCGATTTGTTTTGTTCTTCGCTCGCTTAATCGTAATTTTGAGGCTGGCGCCTCGAAAATACTTTCGCTTGGAAGAAAAAATAAATTTCGATTTGTTTTGTTCTTCGCTCGCTTAATCGTAATTTTGAGGCTGGCGCCTCGAAAATACTTTCGCTCGGAAGAAAAAATAAATTTCGATTTGTTTTGTTCTTCGCTCGCTTAATCGTATTTTTGCAGTGAAAAAGAGAAGATTATGAGAAAAACATATCGTGATATTAGCCCCAAACCGGCATCGGTCGATGAACCTGTAGCAACCTATCATGTAAGCAGCAGACACTTGTCTTCTTCAAAAAATATGGCCGACGGTGATTCCGTCAAAGCCAATACCGTCTCTGTTGACGAGTATTTTGATGAACTGATTTCACTTGTTCATAAGGACTATGCAGGTTTATGAGGTTAGAATGAGTCATACAGCACTTGCTGACATGGCCAATCTACGAACTTTCCTCTACAAGATGTTATCAGAGGAAGGCGCAATACGTTATGCGAATAACATGAAAGCCGAGATCAAGTTGCTATCAGTTTACGCTGAATGTTTCGGACGCACAACATCAAAGACTCTACGCAACATTCACCCACAGGCTCGCAGGATGGTGTCACACAATCATCGTTGGTTATATGTATTCCATATTGAAGGAAACTATGTGATTGTAGACTGTATTCTGCCCACAAAAATGAATAAAGAATAGTACTCGCAACCGTCCTTAGCTCCTATTCCCTTACGGGCAAGAGATCTTATGAATAATCTAATCTGATTTTAACCAAAACCCAAAAAACCCTCTGATGCTGTCTGTAGCCTACGGCCTTCATGCTGCCCTCATGGTTATGCGTTTAAAAGCGAGCTTTCACGCAAGCCCTGACGCCATCATGGCTTTGCACGCAAAGCACAGACAGCAACAGAGAAAAAACATCGGCTTTCAGCCTAAAAAAAGTTTAAAGTTTATAGTTTAAAGTTTATAGTCAGTTTAGAGTTGATAGTTTAGAGTTTAGAGTTTAGAGTTTAGAGTTGGGAACGAAAGACGTTAATCGGTTATTGGTTATTGGTTATGGGTTATTGAAACTTGAAACTCTATTAAGCTACTAAGCAACTAAGCTATTAAGCTCTTTTCGCTAACCGCTAACCGCTAACCGCTAACCGATTAAGCTACTAAGCTATTAAGCTCTTTTCGCTAACCGCTAACCGCTAACCGATTAAGCTACTAAGCTATTAAGCTATTAAGCTATTAAGCTAAATTCGCTAAACGAAAACCAAAACGTCAACGAAAACTGTTTCTTGTGACCACGGATTGCTCGGATTGCCCGGATAGTTTTTGTTAATTATCTGTCAGATCTGTGAGATTTCTTGCCCTTAGGGCATAGGAGGCAAAAGAATACCCCGAAATTTCTTTGCTTGACTCCCGGGGTATTCTTTATTCAGTTATTGTTATTAGGGATTTGCTGTTGAGTCTTTACCAACAACAACATTCGTATTACCTGTAACCTTAGCCTGGTTACCACCGCCGAAGACATTGCCGCGGATGTCGGCACCCTTTACAGTTCTGCCTGTAGCATCAACCGCATCGCTGGTGTACTTGATGGTTGCTTCCGTACCGATGTTCACATTAGTGTTACCGATAACCTCAGCAGCATTACCGCCACCGAATACCGTACCGATAGCACCGATAGCATTCGCATCATGGGCAGGCAGGTTGATAGTGACGCCATCGAGGGTCACGCTACTTCCTGCATATGCAGTGCTTGCAAAGTCACCCTCTACCACATTGATGTTCACCGTCGGGTTACCCGTCACGACTGCTGATGCACCGAGTCCGCCGCCGAAGATGCGACCGATGCTGGTGAACGACCTTACGTTGATGGTCGGATGCTTGCTGCCGGGCGTCGTGTAACGTGCCTGGTTGCCGCAGCCGTAAAGCTCACCGATGGTGATGGGGTTACAGCCCGTTTCCTCGATGTTCACCGTGATAGAACCACTGATGACACCGCCGACGTTGTTACCACCGAATACGCGGTCGAAGTGTCCGCTGGTGATGGTCAGGTTGATATCGCCATTCACGTCAGCATTCTTGGCTCCGCCGTAGATGGTCTTCAGAGAGGTAATACAGCCCAGGTCGATATTCGTGCCGCCTTCCATATAGGCCTCGTTACCCCGCCATAGAGCTCATCGAGAACCAACGGACAAATAACTTTGCCAGTGTTCTCTCCGCTGGTGTACTTCTTTTCATCGACGTGTACTTCAGCCTTTCCGGCAATAACACCCTTGGTGTTCGAAGCACCGAAGGCATTGTGGATGGTACCGCCATAGAGATAGACATTGGCATTACCCGTGCCGTATACTAGAGAGCTCTTTTGTGCTTCGAAAGCAGCATTCAGTGCCTCTTCATTCTCTTCAGCTGTCTTGTTGGGGTCTGGCGTGAAGTTAGCAGCCTTGTAACCAACGTGAGCACCCGGGTTCGGGTCGCCATTGGGCAGAGCATCCTTACCGTTACCGCCGCCGAAGACTGTGCCTATCTCGTAGGTGCCGTTCACCTTGACGTAGGTGGCCGGAGCCGATGCTGCATTACCGCCGCCATAGACATATTGGATGCTGGTCAGGTCGCAACCGTCGATGATGACTTCGGAGTAGGTCGTGGCGATGTTCGCGTCCGTGATGGTCGGTTCGTAGGCCGCCATGTTACCGCCGCCATAGACAGCAGCCACGTCGTAGGTGGTGTTGTCCTTGGCTGCCGACTTCTTGTGGCTGTCGTCGTAGCCCACGGTCTTGTATATGTGTACCAGCGCATGGCCCTTAGGCGTTCCGTTGATGTTGTTGCAACCGAAGATGTTGCCCCTCACCTTGCAGTCGTTGGTGGCACCGGTGGCCGTGCTGCCGTTGAGATAGACTGCTGTGTTACCGCCGAGGACTGGTGGGGCGGGGAGTAGTGTGCTGCCGATGTCAGCAGCCACAGCCGATGTTCCCTTGCCGCCGCCATAGACGCTGCCGTAGATCTCACCGCCGGTGAGGTTGACCTCCGTGTCCTGCTTGACGGTACCCAGATAGCCCGTGCCGACTATGTGCTCCGTGCCATTCGTGTTCCTGCTGGCAAGCATACGGTTGTCATGACCTTCGATCCCCAGACCGTTCATATCACAGAGACCATCGCCTACACCGCCTTAGCTATCTTAGCGCTATTGCTAATAGGGTTTATTGCATTGGCAATAAAAAAGAGGATGTAAAGTTCTTTTCGAAAAGAACCAAAAGGCATACGCTCATTTCTTTTCAAAAAGAAACTGAGCCAAAGAAAATTCTACTTTCCCCAAACCCCTTTCTACATATAAAGGGGCTTAATTGACTACGGCAGCATACGCCGCCTTCGTCAAGGTTTTGGTATGGCTCACAAGCTTTCGCCCTTCGGGTGAGCCATGATTTTTTATTCCCTCCCGAGGGAGGGATGGGGAGGGGGTAATAAAAACATTCCGCACGAGGGGGTCTTTAGAGATGGACAGATTGTTGAAATCTATCAGAACAAAATGGTGTCTGAGCGTAGCGAGTTCCATTTTGTGATTTCAACAATCAGCCCATCGGCCCCCAAGCCAGGACGTTTTTGGCTTGACCTTCGGTCGAGCCTGCTACCGCTCGGCAATGCTTAAGCAAGCTTATCATTGCTCTCGCTTAATCGCAGCCTTCTTCTTTTGTTCGGTTTCTTCTTCGACACCGAAGAAGAAATGAACAAAGGTTTTGTTTCTTTTTCTAAAAGAAAACCCCCACTTCCCATTTGGGGGAAGAGGGGGTAGGGGGTTGAAGAGGGGCTTCTTTATTCACCAACAATAACTTCTGAATCCTTCTTTACGACACCGGCATCACCGCCGCCAAAGACGTTACCCATAATAACAGCATTCTTCTTAACAAGAACCTTTGTCCAGATAACGCTTGCAAAGTCTGCAAAGTTGTTGTAGAGAGCCGGGTCTAAGGTCTCGCCACGGCTGGCACCATATACCTCGCCGCCATATTCTTTAACGAATATAGTCTCGTCTGTTGAGCCCACTGCACCGTCTATGGTAACAGTACAGAGCGACTGTTCCTTCGTTGCATACTCAGTCATATTGATAAGTGGAGGTCCTACGCTTGCCATTGATCCGCCGCCATAGACATTACGGTAGATAACACCGCCTGTCTTACCATCGATACCGCTGTTAACGGTAACATTGGTGTTACGTGTTGTGGAACCGGATGAACTGCTGAATAATATAATGGGCTTGTCATTTACGTCCTTGTTCCTTGATTCATACGTTCCGATACCAGAACCAGAACCATATACATTGCCGCGGTTCAACCAGTGCAGGTCGTCGAGGTTTTCACCAATGATTGCTTTGTTGTCGTCGTTGTATGGGATTCCTATCTCACCCTTGTTGATTGTCACATTGGTCTGGTAACGTACGTGTCCGTCCTGACCAGCTCCATAGACAGAGCCATAGATGATGGGACCTTTGGTTGCATTTGTACCGCCAATGTTCACCTCCGTCTGGTTTACATAACCCAGGAAGAAGTCGGGGTTTTCTTCATAGGTGGGCATGCTCTCCTCTGTTGCAGCTTGTCCGCGGCAACCGCCAAAGACATTTCCTGTTGGCAGATCATCTTTTTCGCAGACGGAAATCTTAGCCATATCACTCTCACTTACCATATAACCAACTGTACCTCCGGTAACGTTTACGGTTGCTTTACCACTGTTCAGGAAGTGCCATGCATCATCCTTGCTAGTGTTTGTATCATTGGGGTCATAGTCACTAGTCCACAACTTTCCTGAGGACCTTTCGCCATATCCATCTTGGTAGTAGTCATCTGTTCCGCCGGCGTAGTTACCCTTACCCACAGAGCCCAGGTTACCACCGCCATAGATGTTGCGCATAATCCATCCACCAGTCATTTCAATGGTGGTATTGCCATATACTTTTCCGGCTGTGTTACATGGAATATCCTTATCTGTTATTGCTTGTTTATAGGTACCCTTACCCTTACCGCCGCCATATACGCTATGGCCTATGTAGCCGTTGGTGATTTTGATTACTGCATTTTCAATCACATGTCCGTCTTCTCCACCACCATATACAGAGCCTGCAATACCGGGTATTTTATCGTCAGACGTAAGTTCCTTTAATCGGAGAGTCCACTTATTGCTTCCTGTCCTGTCATATATCTCTATCTGATCGTTTGTCGGAGTTGGCACATCGATGGTAACCTTGCTGTTCCTTACATTACCGCAGAAACTCATATCGTATCGGTCACCGGCAATACCCTTACCGCCGCCATAGATATCACCGTTATCCTCTTCTACATCAGAGTTTATCTTATCCTTTCCGGACAGACCGATACGGCCACCGGTGATATTGATATTGGCTGTTCCGCCTTTCTCCTGAATAAATGCGTACTCGTATGGCCAGCTTAGGGCGAAGCCGCTCGTTACGTCATTGTGTTTCTGAGATTTAGTCTTATTCAGGTCAACAAGTCCCACTGTAGCCATTTCTCCACCACCGTAAACGGTTCTCTTAATCAGTCCGCCGCTGATGTTCACATGGGTGTCTCCGCCTACGCAACCGGCAAACTCAATAGGTCTGAAGGTGTACGTCTTTGCTGTTTCCCCAGAGCCTGTATGGATGGTAGCTTCGTAGGTATCCTGGTTAATATCACTACCATAGCCTCCGCCAAAGACGTTGTATTCGATGGTGGGGCTTTCATTCATCTTTACCGTACCGTCGGTATTAGTCTTTCCGCTGATGTTTATGATTGCATCGTCGCGTACGGTACCCATCTCTCCACCACCATATACACTGCGCTTGATATGTGCGTTCCCGCTAATATTAACGGCAGTAGTCTTCACCTGTGCCAACTGGGGCCAAAGCGGGTTGGGTTGTCCAAGCAAGCTTTCCAAACGTCCCATACTACCGCCAAATACATTGCCGCCATATTTAGCATCCGGTACATCATTACCGATTGTGCCGCCACTGATGTTAACGGTTATATGACCATATGGGGTTCTTATGTCACCAACCTGTTTGCCCGTAGGTATGTCTGTATCTTCTTCTTTGTACAAAACATCCTCCTTGAATGATCCGTAGAGGGGATCGTTGGGAGCTGCAAAGTTCGTACCCACTGATGCCAGACGACCTCCACCGTATATACTGCCCAGCATGGTGCCACCCTTGATATCAACATTTATGTTACCACCGACGCTACCGGCTGTCAGTGCCTCACCGCTGTAACCACGTCCGGCACCAAAGATGTTACCGTCGACATAAGACGTTCCTGTCGTACCGATGATGGGGAAGTGATAAGTCTTTTGGTTCTCGCCAGTACCAACAGTAAATGCTGATCCGTTATTTTGGATTTCTACATTGGTATCCTCTAATACGTGACCGTCCTCACCGCCACCGAATACAGAACCATAGATGATGGCATCGCCACCTACTTTCACGTTAGCTTTTCCTACATTTGTCGATGTGTTGAAGTGTGTACGCTGGTCACCCTTACCAGCACCGAACAGGTAGCAGCATACGGGTTGCTTCTTAATCTGTTCCAAAGTACGTGGTACACCCAGTGTACCGCCAGTCATTGTAACGTTGCAGGTGCCGGTAACATCCGACATCTCATTACCGCCGTAGAGGTTGTTAAGGATATGACCGCCGGTTACTTCTACGTTAGTATTTCCTTCTACCAGTCCGGCAGATCTCAGCCATTCGTAACTGTTGTCAGATTTCTTATAAGGATAGTAACCTGATCCGCCGCCAAAGACATTACCGTAGAACGAATGACCGTCAGAGCCGGTTGTTGCACCGCCTTCTGTTGCACCAACTCCATCATAGGGCTTAAATGGTTCTTTATAATCCCAGTGGGCACATTCTGCCAGTACGTTTTCAGCAGTAACAGGTGTTTCTATCGGGTTGATGAATTTATCTTCGACATAGGCACCTTCTGCTCCTTCGCCAACACCTATCTGTCCACCCTTAATATATACATGGGTATCACCACGTACACGACCGTTCTCGCTACCTCCATAAACACCGCCACAGATAAGAGCTGTACCCTCGATGGTCACGTATGTTTCCTTCACGTATGCCTTGAAGTCAATATCCGGATCCTCTGCGGGGTCTTTCGTCTCACCTCGTCCGGCACCGAATACATGACCGTAATCATCAGGCATTGTCATACCAAGGGGACCTACGCGCCCACCGCTGACAGTGACATTGCACACGCCGGTATTATCTTTCCAGGTGTCAGGTTTCTGGATGCAGGTACCTTCATGGGTATGACCTGCGGGTGTAATACTGCTTGTGATGGTTCCCACATTACCCTTGTTTCCACCACCGTAGATTCTGTTATAGACAGAGCCGTTTTCCATTGTGATATAGGTATTGCTGGTGACATCACCTTCGTTACCTCCTCCATATACGATACCGGTAATTTCTGCAGCATTGCGGAGGGGGGCAGGCTTGTTGTCCACAGGAGTAAATGTGGTTGTTGTTACCGGGTTCTCACCTCCCGTGGTGGTAGTTGTTTCATAGCCCCACTTATTCTTGTCGTTCGTGTATTTGTCAACATTGTATATATAGGTCTTCTTGTCCGTACCCATGGTTTCCTCTTCTCCATTGGCATTGATCCATTTTCCGGTACCGATTTCTATGTGTGTATCACCAACAATGTCAGCCTGGTTACCACCGCCGTATATGTTGCCGATCTTTCCGATAGCAAGAATACCCGTATGTCTGGTTGTCGCATCATCCAGCGTGACTGATTCTCCTAACTCTTTTCCTATATAAGTGTTTCCTGCATTGTCTGTATGTTCTCCCACAAAGTGATCCTCGTCATCCATGTACTTAGCCAGGATTGTACCTTCCTGCATGTTCACATTGATACGTGGGCTTCCTACTACCTTAGCCTGATAGCCACCACCATAGATATTGTCAATGCGGGTTGCAGAGATAATATTGATACGTGGGTCTTTTTGAGGACTGTCTCCACTTGTCAGAGGTATGCGCTGAACAATGCCGTTAATGGTTTCCGTAGTGTAGTTCCCGTTATCATCTTTATCATATCCATAGATAGAGTAGGGAGCTAGATAACCGCCACCATACAATTCCTTGATAAAGATAGGCTGACAACCTTTCTCCTCCACATTCACGGTAATCGAACCTGTGATAGCGCCGCTGGTATTGTTTCCGCCAAACACTTTCTCGAATGTTCCGTTCGTGATGTTCAGTGTAATGTTGGCATTCACATCGGCATCCTTGGCACCGCCATAGATAATAGGCATATCCTTTACGCAGTCCAGGGTAAGGTCGATATCGGCATCCATAGGAGCATCCTTACCGGCTCCGTAGGTTTCGCCTACACACAATGGACATAAGTCATCCGAGGCTTCATAGACCGACATAGCAGTCGTTCTGATATTACCCTTCTTGTTACTTCCGCCGTATACGGTGTGTATGGTACCGCCACGGGCATTTGTTGTTGCTATACCCGTACCATATCCATAATTGGCTTCACGGTGTTCCTTCGTTGTTGCATCTCCGCCTTGATCCTCAGTTGTGTTCTCGACGGGATTGTAGTACTCATTGGGGGATGTTCCTTCTTTCACGAAGTGTGTATAGTTCTTGAAGCCCACGTTGGCTCCGGGATTCAAATAATGCTTACCGTCAAGGTCATAGTCGTCATTACCGTTACCGCCGCCAAATGCCTCATGGATTTCGTAAGCAGCATTGATACTGACCTTAGTAGCAGGAGTAGAAGCAGCATTACCACCGCCATATACCTGTTTGATACTTGTGAGGTCACAACCATCAATGATGACTTCGGCATATTCTTCTGCACCAGTAGGCGCATACTCAGCCAAGTCGCCACCACCATAAACTCCAAGTACATCATAATGTGCATCAGCAATCAGTTCGATCAGATTATTAAGGGCTGCTTTCTTCTCTTCAGATGTACCACTACCACTCAAGATACTCGTGTATGTAGTATATGGATCTGCAGCGGTATTGATGCCTGCATCCGTAGCAAGGTCGGACAATTTCTTACCACCATAAGTGTACGTAGCGTAATTCTCTGTGGTATAATTGGCAAGTTTGTCAAACTTCGCATACTTACTGCCGATGGTCGATTGGTGCTTATGCTGCGTAGCATAGACATGCACTAAGGCATGTCCCTTCGGTGTACCGTTCTGGTCGTTACAGCCGAAGATACGCTGCACAATACAACCCTTGGCACTGCTTGCCACATCCTTGTTCAGTTCCACTGTGGTGTTACCGCTAATGTTTGCCTCCACGGCTCCTACATCGGCCTTGATACCCTTGCCGCCGCCGTAGGCATTGTTCTTGATCTCGCCGCCGGTGAGGCTGACCTTGGTATCCTTCTTCACACTGCCTAACTCACCGCCGCCATAGACGTTGCCGGCAATGGTACCGCCCTTGATGTTCACCTCTGTCCAGATGGCAGTGGCAAACATCGGGTTCTCCACGGCCACCAGTTCGGCCTCACCACGGCTGGCACCGAAGACGTTGCCGCCATAGCCGACTTCACCGATGGTGCCGCCGCTGATAGTCACCGTATTCTGTGACTGTTTACCCGGGCCATGTCCTTCTGCGGTATCACCCTTCTTATAAGGTTCGTAGTTCTGACCATAGAACTTCGGCATACCTGTACCTGCAACAGAACCGCCGCCATAGACACTGCGGTGAATCGTACCACCCAGAATATTCACTTCACTGAAGCGAGCCACGCAGCCAGCCAAGTGGCTCATGCCTACTTCATAGTGTTTCTCGGCAGTGCCATCTCCATCGCTGTCGAATTCATAATATTGGTCAGCACCTGTGGTTTCATTACCATTGTAGTCATATTCAAACTTTCCGATACCGGAGCCAGAGCCATAGACATTGCCTCGGTGTTCCCATTGCAGGGTATTGGCAGGAGTGCCATTGTTAGCATATTTACTACTAATATCACTGCTGCTGAGGCCAATCTCACCACCATAGATAGTCACCTTACTGTCACGACGCATGTGACCATCCTGACCACCGCCATAGACAGAAGCATAGATGCGTGGACCGACACCAATGTTATTCTTGTCACCAATGATAACCTCTGCCTCGCTAATGTTACCAACGTGGAAGGTAGGATTATATTCATGAACCGGCATATTGAAGATGTTAGGTGCCGGTTCACCCTTTGAGCCACCAATGACATTACCAGTTGGCAGACCGCCAAACTCGTCTTCCGCAGTTCCCACAGGAGTACCAACTGTACCGCCAGTGATGGTAACCGTTGCTTTACCGCTGTTGAGGAAGGCTTGGCTATTAGCGCTCACGCCATCCCACAGGTTGCTCTCGATTGCCTCGCCGTAGCCGCACATGTGTCCGAACTTCTCCGACGTGAAGTCAGAGTAGTCATCAGCACCGCCGGCATAGTTACCCTTACCCACGGAAGCCATGTAGCCACCGCCATAGACATTACGCATCACATGACCACCAGACATGGTGACGCTCGTATTGCCATACACCTTACCGGCAGTGATGCTATAGATGTCTGTCTCGTTAGTAGTTGCCCCGTTATCTTTCCAGTTCTTAAGCGTAGCCTTGTATTTATCAATACCCTTACCACCGCCATAGACGCTGTAACCAATCAGACCACCTGTGATATTGACTGCGGAATTCTCATAGACGTGACCATTCTCACCACCGCCATAGACGGCACCGGTGATGCAGTTGTTGTCTGACAAGGCTGTAGCCGTTGAGGCATATTTGATGCTGACCTCCGTCTCACGGACATTTGCCATGAAGGCTTCTGTATAGCGTTCCATCGGCTTACCCATACCGCCACCGAAGACGTAACCGCTTTCAGCATTTGAAGCATCACCAATCTTACCGCCAATGATAGTCACCGTAGCCTTACCGCCAATCTCTTTACCACCTACGGCAAGATCACTCGGCGCAGCAGCATGA
>Ga0247608_10006091_pt1 | contig 12795 bp, 11 predicted proteins | sample 176DNAGHGlowgp2_FD_193490 | JGI IMG/M metagenome (GOLD analysis project Ga0247608, IMG submission 193490) | Sheep rumen microbial communities from Palmerston North, Manawatu-Wanganui, New Zealand - 1766 DNA GHGlow gp2 | ecosystem: Host-associated > Mammals > Digestive system > Stomach > Rumen ... | reverse complement strand
ACGAATATGAAGATTGTAAAGCCTACGTCGAAAGGCTGAACGAAGATGAAAGTGATGAGAATATCGAGTATTTCATTGGCCACGGGGCTATGTGCTGCGATATAGAGTGCTATGTCAGCACACCTTGCAAGGGTTATAAGACTGCTAGCGTCTCTGCGTCGACAGGTGTTGAGACCGTGATTATAGACGCTTGGGTCGGCGACAACGATGAAATCGTCTACATGTCAAAGAATGCAAAGGGCGTACACATTAGGCCATTGGAAGAATTCGTAGACGCATTCTATGATGAGTGTGACCATTTCGAGAGGATTTTATTGTCTAGGAAGACAACTCCGCTCTATAAATCGTCATTCTCCGTAATCAAGGAAAATGAGAGGGGATACTACCGTGAGATGGAGACGTTTGTATTCCCGACCACATACGGAGGCTATAATTTAGACGTGTCTGAATATGGCCTCAACGACTTTACAAGCCGATTAGCGGAGATAGGCGCCTATTACGATGAGTTATTTACGGACAATTTGTACCGCTCAATGACCCATGAGGCAATCAAGAACTTTGACTGGACATATACTCGTGACTTTTATGTTGGGGACGAGGAAGAATATGCCCATGGGGGTGAAAAGATACAGAAGGCACTTAGGGTGTTCGCTAGGGAATTTGATGAAACGCTGCTTTATATCAATAATATCAAGAATGTGAATCGCGTCACATATGACGAGAGGAACAACATACCAGACTATTTCTTGGTCGACGAAGCCAACAAAAAAGGATGGGATACCATTCTTGTATACCCTTACGACTTGGATGAATATTATTATGACGACAATAATAATAAGCAGACAATTGAAGAGGACAAATATGTTGAGAAAGAACAATTGGATAACAAACTTCAAGACGGCAAAAAGATATACCGTGTCTTCAAGCAAAACGCCCAAAACAAGATAAGGCCATATTCTAAGGAGTACATAGACAAGTTCCCAAACGGATACTTCGTTGTCTGTGACGATAGCGGTGAGGAGAGCGGACCTTGTGAGTATGGCGACCAAAGCCTATACACATTCAAAAAGGCTAGCGCAAACACCAGCACTTACTATGATAGCAAAGTCGGGAAAATAAAAAACAAGATACAAACCTATTCCGATGAAAGGGAATATACGTATCAAGAGGCAAACAATGCGTTCCTAAGGAACCTAGTCATCAATGCAAATAACATATGGAGGCACAAAGGTACTTTGGAGGGTATTGAAATGCTGCTGTCTTTGTTTGGACTAAGAAGCAAGAGATGGATTGAAAGATTACCTGAATATGAGTGTAGGGAGTATATGCCTGATTATGAGATTAATGAATATACTTCGTTTGCAGAGAGAATAGAAGAGAAATGGGATGCTGTCCATCAGATGTATAGGATAGATTGGATTAACTCGACGAAGACCATCGTCTATGACTATAGGTCTATGTCAAACTATACACAATATGGCGCAATGCCAGACTATATCCCATATCAAGGCCTTCCAGTCTCTTATAGGGATGAATATATCCTTAGTGATAATGAACCTTATATCAAGGTTAGTGCGCTTGACTTTGATAAACCGCAAGAAACAACAAACGATAAGACCAAGGCATTCAAGAGGATTGACACAAACAACGGCGAAGTTGTCAGAAGGTATCTTTACCCAAACTTTGAGAAATACGAACAAATAGACGGAGGAGTGTTTTTTCAAATGAACGGCGGGTGGATGTCGAAGACATTGTCCAATTCAAAAGATGGAAAATATAATTTCCAGTTTGATGTTGATGACAACATAGCATATACTTGCCACGTTGCTAGAGGATATGTATCCAATAATGGTGATGTCAACGACAACCATCCAATATACAAGGAAACCGTAAGGAACATCAAGCGAGTCGACAATATCCAAGAACTCATATCCACACCAATTGATTCGGTGTCCGTTGGCGATATTGTCTATGTTTCAATGGTTGAGAAAGACATTGCAATTATCGACAATGAGGTGTTTGGGATAAACTATGAATACGTAAACGATAGTAAGACCTTGAGATATGTCACCTTGAGGAAGACTGGCGGTGTAATACAAGTTGGTGATTCAAAGTTTTTCGACACAACGGTCGTCGTCTATGACAAGAACTCAATAAAGACGATGTACACCCTTGATGACAAAGAAGACGGATATGAGATTAAGGCTTACATCACGAGCGATGATAAGTTTATATGCCAAGCGACAATTGACGATAACATATATACCATTGATTCATTTGTGATTTTCGACAACACAGTATCGGATACCACAACCAACTATTTCATAATCCATGAGCCATATTACGCCAACAGGATTGCAACCGACGACATACCTAACGGGTGGAAAAGGCTAGATTCAAACGACGCAGAATACATAAAGATAAACACCATCAAGAATTATTATGGCGGAAATAACCCACACAACGGGAATATGGCATATGATGGCGGACACGAGTATTTCACATACTTCAAGCGCTTGTTTAAACATGCGATGGATAACGACCTATTCGACGAAAGGTGCTATGAGTCCTTCTTCTACAACTACGACGAAGAGATAGGGAAATATGGATTTAAGGGTTTGATAGACGAGAACGAGGATATAACGCAATACTTCCCTTACATACTGAATGATACAAAGATTCACTATTTTGGGAACTATTACAAATGTGAAGATGGCGAAGGTAAGAGTGACTGCAATACTGTGATGTGGTACGGCGAAAACACCGAAAAGATGGCCGCACAAAAGGAATCTTATAAACACATAAAGGGCGAAGATATCAAACTTGAAAAGTATATCCTAAACGAAGACGGTGGGATGATAAACGGTTCGCCATACGCTTCCAAAAGCGGAGACACAGTGGACGAGGTCACAAACCAAATCGTAAACAATAAAAGGCTGACCATTAAGTTCAACCTACACAAAGAATGGCACACAAAAGAAGGGCAGTGCGAGGTTAAGTATTTGGACGCAGTCGTGTTGCCGTACTTGGCGCAAATGATACCGTCGACTACAATAGTTGACATCGCTTATGTATATCAAGAGAAGAGTTAGCCATGTTAAGTATTAGCGGAGAAACAAGTACGTACAGACTTGACTTGAACGAGTTTCCATACGAAACGAACACTTTGGAGATAGTATCGGAAAATGACGGTTTCCCATTGTCATTCGGGGTAAAATACATTTCAAATCCATCCGTAAACTCGTTTGTTAACGGAACCAACGAACTTGTCGTTTCCGTAGACTTGGAAATGCTGAAGGAGAAATGTTGGATATGTTTGGCAAATACAAATAACGAGACTTTCATGATTGAGGTTGTCCCGAACCATGAGATGTCTAGGGAGAAACATTACACGTTCAAACTAGGTAAAACAAGTGTTGAAGAAGGGGTCGCGGTAATAAATGTCATCTCGAAAGAAAGCGGAAAATACCACCCTTGGTCTATTACGTTAGACGGAAAGCCGTTGCCATATGAGATAACAAGGGCAAAGACGAAGATGACGGCAAAGTTAAAAATGAAACTTGAAAGTGATTTTAACGCAAAATTTGTGCTAACCCAAGAAAAAAGTGAGAAAGAAATAGTATTCTTCTTGCAGCATAAAGTGGACGGGACCTTGACAATAGAAGAAAAAGAGTGATAGAACTTAAAAGTTAATCACTCTTTCCTTGTCATTGTCAATATCTTCAATGTCCCTTACCTCGATGTCATATAGGGCGTATTCGTTGTCGACATCAACATACTTATGTGTCATGGTTTCAATGTCCCAGACAACAAAGCCATGCTGCGACACTGTTTCACCAAAGGTTTGCTGAATCAACGAGCCGCTATAAACAATTTCCACGTCCCCTTTTTTTATAACTTGACGTTTGTGTATGTCACCAGCCATTACACAATCGCACCCATTAAAGTAGTTTCCGTCTAATGCATCGTCTATGACTGTGCCGTTGTTCAATGTGGCGCCGTTTATCATTCCGTGAAACAAACCGATTACCTTCTTCTTTTCTCGATTTTCAATCGACTCTATGTCTGGCCTCGCAAAGCCATCGTAGATTGAATATAACGCCCATACAATGTTTTCATCCTCAACCAATCCGCTCTCATATCCCAACATCATATCCAAGAACCTACAATTTGAGAAGTTCGCCGTTTCAAAAAGAGCCGTCAAGGTATCCACCCTAGACATATTATTGACAAGTAGGTCATGGTTTCCAGCAATGACAATTACGGTCGCAATCTCTTCAAGTTGACGTAGGAAGAAACTAGCAAAGGTAATCATCTCGTTCGAAATGTCTATCTTGGAGTGCGCTATATCGCCAGAAATTAATATCCTCACCTCATCCTTTTCGTATTCACTAGCAACCTCTCGGCATTTGTCAACAAATACAGACAAGGTCTCGGCGTATTCTTTCAATCGCTGAAATGGCCTGATGTGTATGTCTGAACAGTGTATGACACATTTAATTTTTCCCATAGTTTTACTTTTCTGCAAAGATATAAAAAAAAAAGCATATTTCAAAAATCTTTTGGCGAATAAGTTTTTTCTCGATGCGAACTATTTATTGAAAGACAATTGAAATGTGAATATGAAAAGGACGATAAAACTCACTGAAAATGAACTAAGGAAAATGGTTGCCGAATCGGTTAAGAGAGTTCTGAATGAGGGAAGGTACGGCGAAATAAAGAAACTTTACCACCAATTGATGGACAACATAGATACGCTAGTTGACTACTTGCATAGCGAGGGTTATGTTGGTGATGGATGCGTTGAAGGAAATAACTTAGTAGAGAAGTTGTTGTCAACGAGAGATGACATTCACACGTTTTTCGCGCAAGCCGATGTCGGCGGCAACAAAAAAGTTTGGGATAGCGTAGGTTTTTAACCATATGCATTTTACATAAAAAGATATGAGCGAACTACAACAGTTCGCTCATTTTTATTATGACATGGTGACACTTAACACCTAAGCAATGATTTGAACGCCGTCGTCGCAGCAAAAATTACACTCACCATCATAACAAAAGCATGACCCATCACGGTCGTCATAGTTTTCATATATATATATTATTTCTGGGGCGTTACTAATGTCCAAAGAGGCCAGTTGGTTGTTATCACATTTCAACACTTCTAGCGCGGTGTTTTTCGACACGTCAAGCGAAGTCAGTTGGTTGTCGGAGCACAGCAACTGTATCAGTGCAGTGTTCTGCGACACATCCAAAGAAGTCAGTGGGTTTCTAGAGCAGTACAACACTATCAGTGCGGTGTTCTTCGACACATCGAGTGAGGTCAGTTGGTTGTTATTGCATTCTAAATCTTGCAGCGCGGTGTTATTCGACACATCGAGTGAGGTCAGTTGGTTGTTGTAACACCACAACCGTGTCAGCGCGGTGCATCCTGACACGTCCAAAGAGGTCAGTTGGTTGTTGTCGCAGTACAACTCTCTCAGCGCGGCGAAATGCTCGACGCCTTTTAGGTCGGCTATTGATTTGTTAAAAACATTGAGCGAGGTCGTTGCAGCAATTTTCGCTGCGGTGATTTCCTCACCCTCGTTGATTTCGAGTATCTCGGCTAGTGCTGCTCGGAAGTTGGCGTCTGGGAAGTTCTCGGCGTTCAAGCGAAGTGATGAGTTTAAAAGTTCGATGTCGTCAATAATGTGGCCAAGTATTGGTTTATTTCCTTCTTGGTCATATTCTTGTTTGTTTTGGTATATTTTCAAATAGTTTTCCATAAAGTTAGAATCTTATTAATATTAAATATTAATAAGTAGGCAATATTTATCATTAGAGGTTAATAAAACTTCCGAAAAACTATTTTAGGTATGGTAATATTGATTGATAATGGCCATGGAAATGGCGTAAAGGGTAAGTATTCCCCGTTATTGAAGAACAGTGGGGTAGAGGTTGGTGATGAATTCAAGGAAAACGGTAGGTTCCGTGAATGGAAATACACTAGGGTGATAAGTGACTTAGTGGTTTCATCGCTGAAGGATATGGGATATGACGCTAGGTTGTTGGTCAGTGAGGACAGCGATGTTTCCTTGGGCGAGAGGGTTCGTAGGGTCAATTCCTTGTGTTCAAAGTATGGTTCGAAGAATGTTGTCTTGGTGTCCATTCACGCCAATGCAGTTGGTGATGGTTCCGAGTGGATGGGCGGAAAGGGATGGGAGGCATACTCCACCGTTGGTAAGACCGTCTCTGACAAATTAGCGGAGTGTCTATACAAGAGAGCCGAGAAGAATTTCAAGGATAGGAAGGTTAGGAAGGACATGACGGACAAGGACAGCGACAAAGAGTCTAACTTCTACATAATCAAGAACGCCAAATGCGCTTCCGTGCTTACAGAGAACTTTTTCTATGACAACAAGGATGACTTGAAGTTTATGGTGTCAGAACAAGGTATACATGAAGTGGTCAGGACACACGTAGAGGGCATAGCAGACTATATCTCTTTACAAAGTACGTGAACCCTTTGTGTCATTTGACAGCCTTGATAGCGTGCATTGTGAGCCGAAATTTGAGGGGGAATTATTGATGTTCTAAAAAAACAAGCGATATTCCTCTAATTTCTTACTTTCAGAAAGACATTTTGCAATTCCCTTGTAGCCGTATTTTTCATATATTTCACTAGGGTCTTTCCCCATGTCGGTTTCAATTACCCTAACCTTGTCATACAGATTCCCATGGTTCAGTAAGGAGTATATCTGTATTGCAGTGTCCTTTGCGTCATCGTCCAACCATACGTTGATGCAAGCCTTGGATTTGTTGATTAAATCCCAATAGAGTTTATAGCCTCTTTTTAGTGCCTTTCCAAGCAATGGTATTGAATTCGGTACTACTATATGGTCAAAGGGACCCTCTACCAACGTGACGTCTGCATCCCATTGTATGTTTGACTCTCCGAATATGATGCTTGTCTTGTCGACCTTGGGGTTGTCGTATTTTACCCTGTTGAATTTGTCGTTGTGTGGTAGGTAGTCACGGCCAACCCAATAGTTTAGTTCCCCATATGTGTCATAAGACGGTATAATCACCCTATAGGAAGACCTTTTATTCTCAGTCTCTCGTTCCGTGTAACCAATTTTGTATTTGGTGATAATGTCCCAGCCGATGCCCCTATTTTGTAGGTATTTGAATGCGGTCTTGTTATAAGGCTCGTTTTCGCTGAATATCTTGAATGATGACGGCAACTTGAGTTCTTCTCTCGTTACGACTGAAGTGTCGAAGTCTTGGAAATGGAGTTTGTAAAGTTCGCTGTCCCTAATTGACCTAATTATCGACATATACTCGTTTAGGAGAGTGTCGTTCCCGTACAACCTAATTAACTTCCTAAACGAACCAAGCATCGTCTCGTCACCTTCGGACGAACATTTCCAACAGCTGTACACGCCCCTTGAAATGTTTGCCTCTAAGTTGAATTTACGGGCCTCTTGCATGCCATACTTCTCAATACACCTAGGGCATGGAAATTGGTATTGGAAACTGCTTTCATCAAATCCGCTTTTGGCCTCCCCAAGCATTGATACTAATATGTCATATATTCTGCTAATTTCGTCATTCATTTTATTATTCAATTTTCTAAAGGCGTTACGTCTACCTTAATTAAATTGTAATCTTAAACAAATTGTCGTTAATCGAACAGTCTTTCTTTGCTGCGAATTTTATTGCGTCCTCCATGGTGACGCCATAATCCATAAGGGCTGATACATAATCTCCAGCACTTCCAATGGCGCCACACTCGCTCTCGTCTAATGTACAATATGGTTTTCCTTTGTCGTCGAAAAAGAAAACGCCATGGAACAAGCCCTTAATCAAGATGAGGAAGCCGCCTAGTTCCGAGAAAGACTCTTCGTTGGTATACGAGAAATTTGTCACAAGATGGTCCTTGAAATTGTTCATAAACCGCAATGCGGAAGTTTTGTCACAAATTTCATTCACCCCATCGTCAGTATTGTATGTCAAGTCCGCATAATTGAAAAATACGTCCTTCGAATCTACGAGACCCGTTACGCCCAAGATTATTGAGTCGCCAATCAACTTAATTTTTTTCTCATCCTCACGTGCTATCTTGTGTCCGTACAACACTCTTCCGTCCGCAACAACAGAAGTCCTATCGTTCTCAATGTTAAAACAAATTACGCTCATACTTTCATAACATAATATATTGTTACTTGTGTTTGTCAGCAAAGATATGAAAAAAATATCAAAAAAACAAATAAGGCTGTGTGGCGGTACAAAAAGTTTTCCGCCCAATTTGATATTTATAGTAAAAAAATAGATGGACAAAGTTATTTTTAAAGATTCTGACATATTGGAGGCAATGACCGCCCACTTGGACTACGATAGTGTGGTGTACGGTGCAAATGGACATTATGGTGTTGGGGCATATCATGACATCACAAAGGTAAGCAGCGTCTTCGGTGATAAAGATTACAACAGCCAGTCAAATTTAGATGCGGCAAGCGGTTCTACGGCTGCTGATGTATTCGTGACGAATGACGGAAAGATGGGAGAATGGTTCCAAAAAGCAGAGTGGCTGAGAGAATTCTAAATCTAAAGACTATGGAAAGAAGAGTTACAGAAAACGAACTAAAAGAGATGTTAAGGGAGTCGGTCAAGAAAGTATTATCCGAACTTGACTGGAGGACATATGCTAGTGCAGCAAAGAAAAACGACATATGGAGGCAAAACAATCCTAAGCATAGGGCGAATCAATGGAATAGGTCTGGCGACTTCAGTATTGCTGCGAGAAAAGAGTTTGATAAGTCACATGGCTTGGAAGGACAGTATGACGGCGAGCCGTATGGAGGTGAAAAAGGTACCATTAACTATAACATTTACAGCCGTGATAATGATGTAAGCGGTTCTCGCGTCCATGATTTTGGGGATAAAAACCCACATGGCCTAAAACATAACGTTTATCATATGTCCAAAAAATATGGTAAGAATGGTGGATACGGCAGAACTAGAATGTGGGACTTCGCGCACGAAACGACCCCAGAGGAATTCTATGGTGATAAAGAAATGGCCAAGAAATTCCGAGATGCAGAAAAGGACGTTGAGGATTTCGAGAGCGGTAGAACACGCTACGTGAAAGGTAAAGGTTGGAGTAACGAGTCTAAGAGCCGTAGGAAAATAATGAGTGAATCCATACGAAACAACCAAGACTACACACACTTCGCAGTAAATAAGGCGACTAACAAAATAGTTAATGGTTGGGATTACAGCGGATACGACCCAAGTGATTTGAGACAATTTAAGAAAGACTACTTTGACATAGACTTGGTAGATTACGACCTTAATCCAAAGGACTACAAGATAGTCACCTCGAAATTCTTATTGAGGCAAGGTATCGACCCTGATAACAATGAGAATTGGGCAATGGCATAGAAGACGTCCAAATACCAAAAAAAATGAGCAGCCATTTATGGTTGCTCATTTATTAGTGCCGCTAATGTACGTCGTCCTTTTATCTTCCTTGTCCCAATACCTAACAAGGTAGGTTATCTCCATATTGCCATTACCGTCATTTGCCTCTCCAATTATTTCGCTTGAAAAACACAATTCCCCATAACGATTTTTATTGAGAAAACCAAGGAGTGCGATATACGAGTCTACCGCATCGAAGTTTTCCTTCTTCATTGCTCCGTTTTTACCATAGACCCATTTGATGTCTGGGAATATTTCCGACACCTTGTCCATCATTACAAATTTCTTGTCGATTGACCAAGGGTAGCTTCCGAACAAGACGAGTTTGCATTCTTTTATGTCCTTTAGGATTTTCTGTGAAGCGTATTGTTTTTCATCTTTTCCGTATTTTCTTACGGCCATTAATTCTGGGAATGAATATTTTCTAGCGTCGTATGATGATATATAGTCAGGAACCACTCCTAGTTCATTGTATATGCAGTCTGCAATCATCCCGTTGAATCTCAATAGGGTTGATACTGTATTGACATTATTGGACCTCAGTAGTGGGCTTTCTATGACTACTTTTGTGATACCTAGTTCCTTATACTTCTGTATAAAATCCTTGAGTGCCTTTTTCTTAAGGTGCAAGACTTCGTTTTCGTGTGTCTTTTTCGGTACTTTTGGGTTGATGTGCGTCAGTTCCAATATCTTCCCGTACTCTGTATCGTCGTTTTCAAGGAGACAGATTCCGATTGTTTTCGTGCTGATGTCGAAGCCTAAGTATTTTTCGCCTTTTTCCATATTTTAAGTAACTTTGTGGTTTGAAGATGTAATGCTCGCGCTCCATCTATCTTAATATAAAAGTCTTAACTATAATAGTTTTTTAAAAAAATATATTTAAATAATAATATATTTAAATAATAATTTTAAAATATTTTCTAATATATTTGTATTTTATAACTTTTTTTTATATATTTGCAAATATAATATCATTATGATAGAGAATATATTAATAGACAAGAAACTTTCCAAAGCAATACAAGAGTATTGTGAGATTAACTCAATTGAGGACGTTTCCTCTTTTGCCAACAAATGTACGTTAAATGGTTTTAATGTTGTTAAGTATGGGACATCGCCAATGGACAACATAAGACGAGAGGAGTCTGGCGTAAGTGACGTATCCGTAAAAGAATACGCCCAACAAAGCGATAGTGATGAGGAACGTGTTGTTGAACCGAAGAAGCCTAAGATTGAATCAAGGAAAATTAAAATAGTAAAGAAGTGATGATAGAGGTCAAAAGCAAGTCGAAAATACACTTACACTGGAAGGTCAACCCATATGACTACTCGAAGGAGAAATGCGATATATTGTCTGCGAAGGCGTCGAAGAAATATGGTATACCTAAAGATAGGATTAAGGTGATTCCTGATTTTGTCATCAAGGATGAGGCGTCCGATTCAATGGATTTCACTTCTGATGTAATACAGAACATACAAGACCCAACCTTCCAAGTGAAGTTGTTTAAGGAATATCTTGATATTAACAATATTGAGGGTTATGATTTTGATTTAATAAAACAAATAGATTCTGAAATAAATGGACAAATTGATTATCAAGTTTACGACAAGTATAGGAGATATTCTATCAAATGGGTACGATGGGATAATTTTCTCTCTTATGGAACCGACAACTATCTCGATTTTGGTTCTCTTAGGGGGCTTGTTCTACTAAGTGGTGAACCGCTTAATCAGTCTGGAAAAACAACCATGAGCGTCGACCTTTTACATTTCTTGTTATTTGGTAAAACGTCGAAAGCGGCAACTCAAGACAAAGTTTTCAACAAGCATCTTAGGGATGCGACGAATGTTGTTGTCGAGGGGTGTATAAACATTGACGGGAGTGACTATATTATAAAGAGGACACTAACAAGGCCCCAACTATCAAAGAGAAGTGACAAAAGCAAGACGACGCAGAAGGTTGAATATTACAAGGTGACTAACGGTTCCTTGGAGGAACTTGAGGAATATACTGACAATTACCAAGAGGAAAACAGCATTAAGACCAACAAGGTTATCAAAGAGGCGATAGGAAGGGAAAGCGACTTTGATTTGATAATGTGCGTGACCGAGTCCACGCTCGACGAGTTGGTGCGGAAGAAGGAGACCGAGCGAGGCCGATTGTTGTCGAGGTGGATAGGTCTACTACCGTTAGAGGAAAAGGATGTGATTGCAAGGGAAACGTTCAACTCATCCGTGAAGCCGAAACTATCGTCCAACCAATACAATGAGGAAGAACTGACGCAAGAAATCTCCGCATTTGAGATTAAGAGCAAGGAAAGCCTTGGCGAAAACAAGTCATTGGCTAAAGAGAACAAGGCGCTCGAAAAGGAGATTGGGGCGCTTGAGAAGACAATGGAAACCCTAATGTCATCGAAACAGAGCATTGATGACAACTTGCTGAAAATAGACATAACAACGTTAAAGGCGAAGATAGAGAGGAACATAGAGGACGGAAAGCGCAAAGCCCAAGAAATAAAGATGATAGACGCAGAGATGTCAAAGATTGGTGACGTTGAGTTCTCGGCGGATTTGTTTGATGAAAGATATAAGGCTTTGTCGAGTTTAAATGGGGAAATTGGCATTCTAGGCGAACAGTACAAGAATTTGGTTAAGCAATCGGAACACCTCAAGAAGAGTGAAGTATGTCCAACGTGCGGTAGGAAACTTGACGGCGTGGATAACTCAAAGAAAATTGCAGAGATAGAAAAGGAGGTTGCTGAGACCGAAAGTAAGGGGAAGGCAAAGCGTATGGAGGTTGACGCGCTTTCGAAGGAAATTGAGAAGATGAAAGCGGACAGGGACTTGTATCATAAGAAATCACAGTTGATGATGAAAAAGTCCGCATTAGAAGTCAATGTCGAGAAACTTCGCAACGAATATAAAGACAACGCTGCCCTAATGAAGGAATACGAGAGGAATTCAGCAGCAATTGACAAGAACAACAAGATAGACATTGAGGTCAGGAATACCAACAAAATAATATCTAGCAAGAGAGAGAACAAGGAAGCAAACCTATCAAAGATTTCCTCAAACGAGACAAACATCAAATACTACAAAGAGCAGATTGAAGGTAGGAAGTCCATCATTAAAAAGTTGAAGGATGAGGAACATCTTGTAAAGAACTGGAAGCTATACCTAGAACTTGTTGGAAAAAACGGCATTTCTAAAATGGTTCTTAGGAAGACCCTACCGATTATAAACGCAAGGCTATCAGAACTCTTGTGTGACGTGTGCGACTTCGACGTAGAACTTGCGATGACCAATAAGAACGATGTTATGTTTTATATTGTT
>Ga0247608_10006087_pt1 | contig 12797 bp, 26 predicted proteins | sample 176DNAGHGlowgp2_FD_193490 | JGI IMG/M metagenome (GOLD analysis project Ga0247608, IMG submission 193490) | Sheep rumen microbial communities from Palmerston North, Manawatu-Wanganui, New Zealand - 1766 DNA GHGlow gp2 | ecosystem: Host-associated > Mammals > Digestive system > Stomach > Rumen ... | reverse complement strand
ACAGCTTTGAGGATCGAGGCGGCGCGTACAGTTCCGGACTCGGGGCCGCTTGAATTTTTACCGTTTTGTGCTTATGAATTGATTAGTTACCTTCTTGACATCGAACAAGTGTTCGTGTTAGTATGGACTCGTTGATTAAGTCCTGGGAGGTGATAAAATGAACGAGCTTCAAGTCCTACTGAGTAAAATGACAGGTTCCGAACTTGTCACTGTTCTGCGCGTTCTCCGAGCATTGACCGAAGAAAAGCCAGGACGGACTCCTGCTGATCAGAAGACAGCTTGTTGAACAGTTCTTCGATCTCCGCCTTTTTATCTTCCTCATCACCGAAAACCAGATAGTCAGGGTCCACGTTCAGGGCTCTGGCTATTTTTTGTGCCGAATCGATCTTCGTGGTCCGCTTATCTAACTCTATTTTATTGATAGTCGACTTGCTCTTGAAGCCGGCTGCCTCTGCGAGTTCCTGCTGGGACATTCCTCGCTGAAGTCTTATTTTCCTTACTCTCTCACCAAAGCTGCACATCGTTGTTCCCTCCGTGGATACAAGATAACATGGAAATCCTGAAAAAACAATAAACAAATCTTGAAAAATTTCAAGAAAACGGTTGACAAACTGCCAACCGGCCTTTAGAATGTCAAGCGTAGGCAAAATGCCAACCATAAAATCGACATTCAGGAGACAAAAAATGAACACATACGAAATCATGATCGGGAACGCGAAGATGACGGCAACAGCCCTGAATGAGTGGTCAGCACTCAAGAGCCTCTGCATCGTGAAGGAGATTGGCAGCATGGTAGATTTCGTCAGAACGTCCGAACCGGAAACAAGAAACTTCGCCTGGATCTATCAGGTTGAACTGAACGGATCTCTGACGCTGGCATACATTAAGAGGGTCGCCTGATCGGCCTTCCGTAATGCAGCCGAAGCCGGTCACAAGCCCGGAAAGATGCAGAGTGGCGGAAAAGACGAAAGGAGGTGCGGATGAACTACAAGAAACTCCAGGCCGCAGTTCAGCGGTCTGGTATGAAGCGAGGTTTTTTGGCCGAAAAAATGGGTATTTCCGACCAGGTAATGAGCGACCGGATCAGCGGCAAGTCTCCGTGGAAAGTTCCAGAAGCGGCTGCTTTTTGCGAGGTCCTGGGCCTGTCCAAGAAGGAAAGAGACGAAATTTTTTTTGGCCAAGAGTAGGCAAAATGCCAACATTAACAAATCTTCAGGAGGCAACATGAAAAAGAAAGAGATCACCGTGATCTTCAAGGAACCGGGACGCGATCCGGTCGAGGTCACGGTGCCAAACGAACTCAGGCAGTTCCAGAAAATGGTCGGCGGTTACATCGAGACGGTGCCGTATACCAGGGAGATCCTGCTCCTGTGTGACGAAGAGGGCAGGATCAAGATGAGGACCCCGAACATCATGCTGCGCGGTGACGTTATCGTCGGCCCGGTCGTGTTCGTGGGTGTGGATGAGGACAACTTCACGGACTGCCCGCTGAGCATCCGGGAGTTTTACACGCAGCACGACAACCTGTTCCGGGAGGTGCCGTCATGAATCCGCAGTCCGTCAGGTTGCTCGCCTATCTGCGGAACCATCTGTACATCACCGCGCTGGAGGCCATGAACGATCTCGGCATATTCCGGCTCGGCGCCCGGATCTGGGACCTGAAACAGGCCGGCATACAGATCCAGAGCGATTGGAGGGTCGTCAAGAACCGGTTCGGCGAAGACTGCCGGATCAAAGCATACTGGCTTGCGTAAGGAGGACGGAAAAATGAAGACTGAGCTGACAAGAAAAGAGGCGAGGCGGATCTTGCTGGTGGCGATCGTGATCTTCATGATGGGCGTGATCGTCGGTATGGAGATCCAGATTCTGCAGGTCTCGGCAGCCGGTGTAAAGACGGAAGAGATCCTGACGGACGACCAGGCCATGAGGGAAGGAGGCGCGATGCCCTGCCTGAGCCACGAAAAGGCGGCTGTTTCCGCTCCGTCTACCGAAGTTGAGGAAATAGTCGACCGCGTGGTCAGGTACAGCGTAGACGGCCTTTTTCTCTGTCAGGACCTGGAAAACTACCTGCACGAGCAGCTGGACGCGCGCGGGATCGGATGGTTCTATCAGACGGCCCTGTGCCAGATCTATCAGGAGAGCCGGTTCAACCACATGGCTGTGAACAAAAACGGCCTCGACTTCGGCCTCTGTCAGTTCCGTATCACGTACTGGGGCGGATTCGCAAGACAGGCCGGCCTGGTAACGTACGACATCATGAACCCGATCGACCAGATCTACGTCTACGCGTGGATGATGGCAAAGTACCTTGCCGAGGAAGGAAGCGTCGAGGGCGCCCTTTCCCGGTACTACACAGGACATTCCGGCTACTGTGCGAGCTACGTGAACGACGTGCTGCAGTGGACCGGGCATCTTCAGGAGGTGAAATAGTGGAGATTTTTAACATCATTCAGGAAAAGGACTACAACTGGCACAGCCTTCTCTGTACGAATCCCGTTTTCCCGGACGCAAAACCGGAAGTAGACTACGCATCCATTTTGGTTTGTGTACAGGTGATGGAAACCTCTGACACAAGAGCCTTTCCTGGCGAAGAACCTTACACATTTTTTGATTATCAGGCGCTTCCCGCCTTATACTTCGAAGAACGGAAAAATGTCGAGGATTACATCAACTGGAAGGAAACCTGGAGCGATTGCTTTGAGAGGACCGTTGCTTGGAAGTATATCGAACCATTCAAACCTCAGGAGGTGAAACAATGAAGAAGACCACAATCATCTGTGATCGGTGCGGGAAGAAGATCGAGACCGGGAAGGTCTACCAGTTGGCCACGTTCATCAGCGAGCCAGGCAAGAGCTGGGATCTGGGCGACGAAGTAGACACGGAATCCGGCGCGGATCTGTGTGCGAACTGCTACGAAATCGTCTACGATGCTGTGGCCGCCGCTATGAAACCTAAGAAAACGGCTGAAGGAGGACGAGTATCATGACTGATGCGGAATATGTACTGGCGAAACTGAAGGAGCGGCTGATCAAGATCGTCAGAGACCCGGAAACAAGGTACAAATCGTTCGATGCCGGCGAGATCCTGGCTGCGATCGCGGAGATCGAAGCCAGCGCAACCTTAGCCACGTACGATAGCACATTATAAATATCTTCAGGAGGCACAAATGACAAATAACGAATACCGCGCGGTCGAGGCCGTTTCCAGATCTGATCTCTGGTACCTGTCCAAGACCCCGCTGCACTATAAGGCACACATGGAAGAGCCGGAAGAGGAATCGACACCGGCGCTGATATTTGGATCTGCTCAGCACAAGATGGTGCTGGAGCCGGATGAATTTGACAAAGAATATGCCGTGCTGCCCTCCGGGATCGACCGGAGAACGAAAGACGGCAAGGAGAAGTTCGCGAAGTTCATCGAAAAGGCGGCGGGCCGCACGATCATCACCGAGGAGCAGTACCTTCAGATCCTGGAAATGCTGGCGGCCCTGAAACGGAATCCGGTCGCGTGCGAGCTGTTGCGCGGTGAGCACGAAGCGTCATTCTTCTGGAAAGACCAGGAGACCGGGATCATGTGCAAGATCAGACCGGACGTGATCACTTCCTATGACGGCAAGCCGTACCTGGTAGACTACAAGACCACGGACAGCTGCGCGGACGGGCATTTTGAAGCATCCTGCCGTCGGTACGGATACAAGCTCCAGGCCGGAATGTACACGGAAGGGATGTTTCAGACGATGCTGCAGGAATACGGGTTCGCGTTCATCGCTCAGGAGAAGACGGCACCGTATGCGGTCCGGGTCTACATCTGCGACCAGGACTTCATAAACGAAGGACACGACCTGTTCCGGACCTACATGGGGACGCTGAAGTACTGTTACGAGACCGGCGACTGGTACGGGTACGAAGGACCGGACCATCTTCCGTCAGTGTTAGGAGGTGAAGACAGTGATTGATAGCTGGGCGAAAATTCAGAACGACAATTTTCTTAATGCTGAAGCGATTGGCCCTGTAGGCGCTGAAATAATCGTCACAATTAAGGACATCGAGTACGCAGACGTGTTTAACACCAAGACGAACAGCACCGACAAGAAGGTCTGCTTGTTTTTTGAGGAATGTAAACCGCACGTCCTGAACAAGGTAAACACGAGGACGCTGCGGAAGATGTTCGACCCGTACGGAACAGATCCGAAGAAGTGCATCGGCCAGCAGGTCACTCTATACGTTGCTCCGGTAAAAGTAGGACGCAACGACACTACTGGCATTCGGATTAAAGAAGCGCCGAAAGAGAAGTGTGAAGACTGCGGACAGTTAATTAGGGCTACCAGAAGCAAGACTGTTGCAGAGCTCGTCGAGATCTCAGTGCGCAACACGGGCAGAAGGTTGTGTCTGGACTGCATGAAGAAAGCAGCCGAACAGAAAAAGGAGGAAACGGCATGAACAGAGTGTTTTTGAAGGGAAGACTGACAAGAGATCCGGAAGTGTTCGGAGAAGGTGAACGGAAGGTCGCAAAATATGCGCTTGCCGTAAATCGTTACGGAAAAGACAACGGAGCCGACTTTCCAAACTGTGTCGCGTTCGGCGAGAAGGCGGACTTTACAGAAAAATGGTTGAAGAAGGGTGCCCATATCATCGTAGAGGGTCACATCCAGACCGGAAGCTATGTCAACAAGGACGGCGTCAAGATCTATACCACTGATGTCGTCGTAGACAAGTCCGAATTTGTTGAGTCCAAGTCTGCACAGGAAGCAGCTCCGCGGACTACTGACGAAGATCTTAACAAATTCATGTCCATCCCCGACACGGATGACGAATCGCTTCCGTTCCACTGATGATCATCGTCGACACAAGGGAACGTAAATGGGACCACGTAAGAGCATGGTTCGAACGCTTCGAAGTCAAGTACACGATTCAGAAGCTCGACTACGGCGATTATATGGTCCCTCGCGGACCCGTTTCCGTAGACAGGAAGCAGAACCTCGACGAGCTGGCCGCGAACCTGTGCACGCACGATTCCAGGCGCTTCTGGAACGAGCTCCGGAACGCGAAAAAGCACGGGATCAGAATCGTTATCCTGTGCGAGCACGGTGGAAGCATCAGACAGGTCCAGGACGTGCTCGGCTGGCGATCACATTACAGCAAGATCACCGGCCAGCAACTGTACCAGGCCATGTTCCAGGCGGCTGCAGCGTACGGGATCGAGTTCAGGTTCTGCGACAAGAGATCTACGGCGAGGCGGATCGTGGAGATACTGGAGGAAGAAGGTGGCAAGAAGTAAGAAAGACAAAAGCGGCTGGGTAGTGATCAGTCGGAGCATCTTGACAAACTATCTGTGGACGTCAGAAAAGCCCTTCGACGATCGGAGCGCGTGGATTGACCTGATACTGCTTGCGAACCATGAAGACGGCGTAATCCAGACCATAAAAGGCGAGCTGATAAAAGTGCCACGTGGATCTCATTTCACCAGCATCCGAAAACTTGCCAAAAGATGGCACTGGAGCCGGTCAGCTGTCGAACGATTTCTTGAGACACTAACCGAGACGCAGATGGTGACACAAACCGGGACACGATCCGGGACACTCCTAAGCCTTGTGAACTATGACAATTTTCAAGGTCGCGCAGACACTGGGCAGGCCACTACACAGGCCACTACCCAGGCCACGCCGGAGCGACGAACAACAATGTACAACAACAATACAACAAATAGTAATAACAAAAATCGTCCTAAGTCCTTAGAAGAGAGGATCGAGGGGATCAGACGAGCTGCGAAGATGGGAGACGAAAATGAGAAAAATCGACGTGATAATCAAACGGGCTGACTCGAAGCCGTACCACACCGCGATCTCCGACAGCCTGAAAAACCTGCAGACCATCGTGGGCGGCTACATCGAGACGGTCGGTCTGTTCAGCAACATGATCATCATCTGCAACGAAGAGGGGCTGATCAGAGGGCTGCCGTATAACTGCAACATCTGCGGCGTGGACTTCTATGGCGACATTATCTTCGTTGGTGTAAAGGGTGATGAATTTGACGACATCCCATGCACGTTCCAGCAGTTCAAGGAGCTGTTTCCTGGGCTGTTTGATATGGAGGTCCACGCGTATAAAGTCCTGTCCGAGTTCTATGACGACGACGCGGTCAACTGGGGAGGCAACCCATGAGACACTGCCGTGACTGTGCCTGGTACATTCCGGAAGGGCTCAAGGACGAGCGCGGTGACGGTTGGTGCACGAATGCCGGCCGGGCCCGGTACTACACCGTGGGCGTGACCAGGCTGAAAAAGGAAGGCCGAGACCGCACGACCAAAAACGGGACTTGTTTCCATTTCGAGGAGGTGCCACGCCATGACCCGTGAAGAAGCCGTGGCACCGTTCGAACTGTTGGCCGCGAACTGGCCGTTCCTGGACTTCACGAATCCGAGTTTGTTCGAGGCGTGGTTTGCAACGTTGGGCAAGTTCCCTGTCGAGGAGGTACGCATCGGCATCCGGGATCTGATCGCAAACGAAAAATCTACGCCGACTGCTGCACTCGCCCGTGAATATGTCGACAAGGTAAGGTCAGCAAGACGGCGCGAGGAACAGGACCACAACCTGAGGGTGCTCTGGTCAAATTCCGTGCACTGTACCAAATGCCGCGACTTCGGGTACACGCTGCGGATCTACCCGACCGGCTACGAGTACGTGATCCCGTGCGATTGCGCTGCTGCAAAGGAACGGTTCACGGACAAGTGGCGGCTCGGATCTGAAGCGCCTATGAGCAAGGACAAAATCAAGCAGCTGTTCGGTACGGAAACGGAAGAGCCGTGGAAACTGGTGCGGTACGTTCCGGAACAGGTACACAAGGAGATTGTTTGGAGGTATGAGAGGAAATGATGGTATGGGTGTATAGGTTCGAAGACGGCACGATGCTAAAGCTACTTGATGCCGGTCTGACAATAGCGGAAATATGGAAACTGCAAGAACTCCACGGAGCGTGTAAACCATCGTGGGAAAAGATTCGGATTTGAAGGGAGATATCATGTTTAACTTTGAGAACTGTGCTATTCCAACTACAAACGGAGTTGAAATTCCTGTTAATAAACAGGAAACAGCAAGGATGATTTTTGAGAATATGGACACTATATTGGACGAATTATCAGGTCATGTTAACTCGATCGAAGCGGCTCTTTATGGTCAAAAGCTAAAAAATGAAGATGCCAGAGATCCTGTGGACGAGTGCATACTTGGAACACTTAACAAGCAAAGAAACAAAGCGGAAGAGATTCTGAAAACTGTAATGCATATCAGGGAGGGGCTGTGGTGATGGATGATCTGATCAGCAGACAGGCGGCGATTGCGTATGCGATTAGCGGAAGAGTTAGAACACTACCGACAACGGAAGACGGCGAAAACTGGATAAGAACAGCAGAGGTAAGGCAAAGTCTTTTAACCATGCCATCCGCACATCCCGAAATCATATGCTGCAAAGATTGTAAGCACAGGCCGTACAAAGACGAGGACGGTGAAGTCTGGCCGACGAGCTGGGACGATTTAATTTGCCCTTGTCTACGCGAAAACAGCTACTACAGCTGGATGCCCGAAGACGATTTCTTCTGCAAGCGTGGCGAAAGGAGAGAAGATGATAACGATCGAGAACAATGACCTGCCGATCACGGCAGCGGAGAAGATAATCAGAGGGACGAAGCCGAGAAACGAAGACGATGCGATGAGCTTCTTCCTGCGCGCCATCTTCGGAGACCCGAAAGCGACACGTGAAGAAGGCAAAGACGCGCTTGAGACCGTCGATATGTTCAGCCTGGAGGACATCGAGGAGATCGCGCGCTATCTGCTGACGTACTGCGAAGCACACAAGAACGGAGACTGAGTGGAATCATGAAACCTACAAAAGGCCAGACAATGACCATGCAGCAAGTGTATGTATATCTGGCGTCGCGTGGCGTCCCGAAGCAGATGATCCATCAGATCCGTGAGGCGCTGATCTACGACGCGGTGACGGAAGGAACAGACCTGAAATACGACAGGATCTACACCGGGATCGCGCTGATGCTTCGGAGGGCATACGGCTTCGGGCAGGAGCGGATCTTGAAGGGGCTGCGTGAATTTGACAAGACCGTCGGCTCGGTGCTGCCGGACGGGGAGGACAGCAAGGACTGGACCGATCTGATCCGTGAGCTGGAGGAAGAGACCGGCATTCTGATCCATACCGGCTCTGATAACCGGTTGATCTGCGAGGCAAAGAGGCCAGAAAAAGCGAGGTGACAAAGTGACTGCTAAGGAATACTTAGGACAGGCTGCACTGCTGAGACGAAGAATCAAACAGGTCGAGGACAGAATAGAGGAGATCCGGACAGAGGCTTCATCGCCGAAGGCGATCCGGTACGACAAGGATCTGGTACAGTCCAGCCCTGCAGGCGATGCTCTGGCCAAGTACATCATCCGGCTTGAAGCGGAAGAGCGCAAACTGATCAGGCTGAAGACACAGTATCTCGATACATGGGACAAGATCCGGAAGCAGCTGGCCGCGGTAACTCCTGGCATATATTCAGACTTGCTGTACATGAGGTACCTTGAGGAGAAGAGCCTGGGCCAGATCTCTGAGGAGTTGAACTATTCCTACGAGTGGACGTGCCGGCTACACGGAAAGGCTCTTCATGCTTTTGCTCAAAAGTTTGGCGACACGTATGCAAACAAGTCATAGTAAGTCATATTTGGCATGTGCTATAGTGTACGCGACAAAGAGCGATAAGAGGAGAGCCTCCTGAAGACGACGCCTTTATGCGCCGACTTTGTCAGCCCAGACTTCGGCCTGGGCTTTTTTATTCCAGACTGGAGGGACACCATGCAGGACTTTGCCAAGAGCTTTTACAAGTCCAAGCGGTGGCAGCATACCAGGCTTGCATACCTGAAGAGTGTCGGCGGACTGTGCGAACGGTGTCTGAAGAAGGGGCTGTATCATCCGGCTGTGATCGTGCACCATAAGGTCTACCTGAACTCCGAGAACATTAACAACCCGGAGGTCACACTGAACTGGGGCAACCTTGAAGCCGTGTGCCGTGACTGCCACGAACAGGAACACACCGGCGACGGCAGACGGTATAAGGTGCGGGAGGATGGCACGGTCGAAATAAAATAGCCCCCCATTATTTTTTTGATTTTTGAAAACCCCTAGGAGACCGTTGGGGCGGAGTTTTAAAAAATATATTGCACGATCCGGCACGACCTGGGGCGACCAGACAGAACCGGTTCGTAATAGCCAGAGGGGAGAATGGATGGCCAGGATATGATCGGACAGAGCTGGATCTACACCTACTATCAGCAAATTAAGAACGGATCGGTGATAGTTGGCGAATGGATCGCGAGGCTGTACGAGCTGATCATCCGAAACCTGGAGGCGAAAGAGATCTTTTTTGACCCGAAGAAGGCGAATGCAGCCATCGACTGGATCGAAATGCACTGCCGGCACACGGAAGGTCCGCTGGCTCCGGGACTGCTGAAGCTGGAGGTCTGGCAGAAAGCAGCACTGAGTCTGATCTTTGGGATCACGGACAAAGATGGCCGGCGTCAGTTCCGCGAGGTCGCACTGATCGTGGCCAGGAAGAACGGCAAGAGCCTGTTCGCGGCTGCGGTCGCGGCCTATGAGTTCTTTGTGGACGGTGGTTTCGGTGCTCGGATCTACTGCCTGGCTCCGAAGCTCGACCAGGCGGAGATCATCTACAACGACATCTGGACGATGATCAGCCTGGACAAGGATCTCCTGTTCGACAAGGACGTGCCGGAAGCTCCGGACCGGGCCAAGCACCGGATGACGGACCTGTACATTCCGAGTTCGAATTCCACGGTGAAGAAGATAGCTTTTTCAGCGCGCAAAAGCGACGGCTTCAACCCGTCACTGACGATTTGCGATGAGATTTCCAGCTGGTCCGGCGATCAGGGCATGAAGCAGTACGAGGTCATGAAGTCCGGCATGGGCGCGAGGCCGGAGGGGCTGCTGCTCAGCTGCTCGACATCCGGCTATATCAACGACAGCATTTATGATGAGATTGTAAAGAGGGGTACCGCGTACCTGCTGGGTAACAGTAAGGAGCGCCGGCTGCTGCCTCTTTTTTATATGATCGATGATCCGGATAAGTGGAGCGACCTGAACGAGCTGCACAAGTCCAACCCGAACCTGGGCGTGAGCGTGTCTGTGGACTACCTGCTCGAAGAGATTGCGATCGCGGAAGGATCTCTGTCAAAAAAGGCGGAGTTCCTGACGAAGTACTGCAACGTGAAGCAGAACAGCTCCCAGGCCTGGCTGAACACGGAGGACGTGGCAAAGTGCTTCTCCGGGACGCCGCTGCGGTTTGAAGATTTCAGCCGCTGCTATGCGGTCGCCGGTTTGGATCTGTCGCAGACGACGGACCTGACCGCGGCGATCTGCATCATCGAGCGTGCCGGCAAGCTGAATGTGTTCGCGCACTTCTGGATGCCGGCTGAAAGGATCGACGAGGCGACGGCCAGAGACGGGGTTCCGTACCGAGCCTATATTGCCCGCGGATATTTAACGCCGAGCGGCGAAAATTTCGTGGACTACCACGACTGCGAGCAGTGGTTCCACGACCTGATCGAGAAGTACAAGATCTATCCGCTGAAGCTCGGTTATGACCGATACTCGGCGAACTACCTGATCCAGAGCCTGGCGTCGTACGGCTACCAGGTCGACGATGTTTACCAGGGAGAGAACCTGACGCCTGTGATCAATGAGGTGGACGGAATGGTCCGCGACGGTGCGTTTGATTGTGGCGACAACGACCTGCTGAAGATACATTTCCTTAACTCAGCACTGAAGCTGAACAACGAGACGAACCGAAAGAAGCTGGTCAAGATCTCGCAGACGGCCAGGATCGACGGCATGGCTGCCTTCCTGGACGCGATGACGGTCCGGCAAAAATGGTGGAACGAGATCGGGGCACAGCTCCGGAACGCAAAGAGGTGAACTGATGGCTTTTTTTGAAAAACTGCTTGGGAACGTAAAAGCCCGGAGGGAGCTGAACGCGAGCTACAAGCTGCTCACGACCTACCAGCCGCACTTCCGGCGGTTCACCGGCAGGCTTTACGAGATGGACGCGGTCAGGGCTGCCCTTGATGCGATCGCCCGGCACGTCTCCAAGCTCGAAGTGAAGATCGACGGTGCGGCCCAGCCGAAGCTGCAGACCATCATCAAGAAGCGCCCGAACGAGGTGCAGGTCTGGTCGCAGTTCCTGGCACGCACGGTGACGATCCTGGAGATGCAGAACACGGTGATCCTGATCCCGGTGCTGAACCGGTCCATGGAAACGACGGGGATCTGGCCGGTGCTGCCTTCCCGATGCCGGCTCCTTGAGGACAAGCGCGGCGAGAAGTGGCTGGAGTACAAATTCTCGAACGGCGAGATCGGTGCCATGGAGCTGAACCGGTGTGGCGTCGTCGTGAAGAACCAGTACGAGGACGACCTCTTCGGCGAACAGAACGCAGCCCTGGATGACGTGCTCGACCTGGCTCTGATGCAGCGTCAGGGAATCAAGGAAGGCATCAGATCCGCGAGTACGTTCAGGTTCATGGCAAGGAACACGAACTGGAAAGACCCGGAAGACCTCGCACAGGAGCAGGAGAACTTCACCAAGCGGAACCTGGCTTCTGACAAGTCCGGTTTCCTGTTGTTCCCGAACAACTACGACGGCATCCAGCTCATCCAGTCGAAGCCGTACACGATCAGCACCGATGACCAGAGGTTCATCAAGGAGAGCGTGAACGACTACTTCGGCGTAAACGACGCAATTATACAGAACACGGCGGCAGGCGCAGAGCTTGACGCCTTTTTTGATGGCAAAATCGAGCCGTTTGCGATCCAGCTGGAGCAGGTCCTGACGAAGATGCTCTTCACGGAGACGGAGCAGGGCTACGGAGCGAAGGTGCACGTGACAGCGAACCGGCTGCAGTATATGTCGACCGGCGACAAGATCAACTTCATCAGTCAGCTCGGTGACCGCGGCATGATCACGATCAACGAGGCCCGCGAGCTGCTGAACTACACCGCGATCGAAGGCGGCGACGTACTACCGATCCGTGGTGAATACTACTTCGTCGGCCAGGAGCAGCCGGCACCGGAACCCGAACCGGAACCGGAAGATATCACAGAGCCGGAGACGCCGGCGGAAGGAGCAGAGAATGGCGATCAAAACTGAGCGCGAATACAGAATGATTCAGCTGCCGGAGATGCAGTTCCGGGCAGTTGAAGAAGACGAACAGAGCTACATCGTCGAAGGTTACGCCACTACATTCAATGATCCCTATGTGATGTATGAATGGGAAGGCGTGAAGTACAAGGAGGAGATCGACCGGGATGCGCTCCTGGACGCCGACATGAGCGACGTGATCTTCCTGTACAACCACGAGGGCATGGTCTATGCGCGCCAGGCAAACGGCACGCTGCAGCTATCCCAGAATGATAAAGGGCTTTACATCAGGGCGGACCTTTCCAGTACTGAAGCGTCCCGCCAGATGTTTGAAAGCATAAAAGCCGGGCTGGTCACGCAGATGTCCTGGGCATTCACCATCGCGGAAGAGGAGTATGACGAGAAAAAGCATCTCCGCAGAATCCGCAAGGTGAACAAGGTCTACGACGTTTCTGCTGTTAGTATCCCGGCCAATCCGAATACCGACATCAGTGCGAGATCCTACTGGGACGGAGTGATCGAAGAGGAGCGCCGGAGTGAGCGCGAGCGTGCGGAGAAGGTCGAGCGGATCAAGAACAAACTGAAAGGAGATGTCCACGAATGA
>Ga0247608_10006084_pt1 | contig 12802 bp, 8 predicted proteins | sample 176DNAGHGlowgp2_FD_193490 | JGI IMG/M metagenome (GOLD analysis project Ga0247608, IMG submission 193490) | Sheep rumen microbial communities from Palmerston North, Manawatu-Wanganui, New Zealand - 1766 DNA GHGlow gp2 | ecosystem: Host-associated > Mammals > Digestive system > Stomach > Rumen ... | reverse complement strand
TTATTATTTCATTACAAATTCCTGTCTGGGGAGAATAGGGAATTTTATAAAGATTTTAATGACTATAAAAGTGATATGGGCAGATATATGAATTGGAGAGGTCATTCGTTTGAGATATTGTGCTTGTATCATGTAGAACAGATTAAAAAGGCATTGGGGATTTCCGGAGTTCGTACTACAGAGTATCCTTGGGTAAGTGACACAAAGAAAGATGGAGCCCAGATTGATTTAGTGATAGATCGCGATGATGGTATAACAAACATATGTGAAGCAAAATATACAGATGCGCCCTTTTCTATAAGCGCAGATTATGAAATGGTTTTATTAAATAAGATGGAAAGATTCAGGCAGGAAACCGGAAACAAAAAGGCCTTAAAGCTGGTTATGATAAGTGTTTCGGGTTTAGCCGGGACTGCGCATACGGAGCATGTTTCAAGGGTTCTGACGGTGGATGATCTGTTTGAGTAGTTGGGAAAAAGTAATCAGAGGGCAGGAGAGAATATATGCCATATTTAAAGCCTATAAAAGAAGCAACATACCTGACTACACAGGATGCGGAAATATATAGATGTATCATGAGAACCTTTTATGAGGAACATGAAAGGATGCATTACCAACTGTATAAAGAGGATCTCATGGTAATACTAAAGCAGAACTATCAAGAAGTATTTTCGGAATATTCTATGGACAAGTTAAAAAGTGACCTTGAAAGCCTTACAGAATGGAAGAACCTTGTTGCGTTTCAGGATCCCAAAAAGGTTTATACCATAGCCGAATATAAAAATAAGCAGTATTGGTATTCTATGTCAGAGACAGCTGTGGAGATAGAGCGAATGGCGTTGAGGCTTGAAAACCTTCTCCTTGAACCGGCCAGCCTCTCCACAAATTATTTTGTACGGATTTCGCAGGCTCTTGAGGAAATCAAAGGCTTTGATGGATTTGATAATAAGAAACGTAGCGAGTGGTGGCGGACCCTGCAGGAAGATTTTCAGTGCATGAACCAGAACTACCAGGATTACTTGAGGGAATTCTATTCGGGAAAAGCAGAGAAAGTACTAAAATCAGTAGAGTTTATATTGCATAAGGACAAGTTTGTAGAATACTTGAGAGATTTCATTCAGGAACTTCAACAGCATAGTTCAAGTATTGCCATGCAGTTGAAGAGACTATCCTCTGAAGTCATAGAAAAAATACTTACCGGTGTAATAAAGGCAGAACTCGATATTCCGAGGACCACACTTGATGAAAGGCAGGATTTTGCAGAAGTCCTGGAAAAGACTATTAGGGGAAGATGGAAGAGCCTTGCGGAATGGTTTTTACCTGTTGATGGGATACCGAGCAGAAGCTCGCATGTTTTAGATATTACAAATGGGATCATACAGAAGATAATACAGAATGCAAATCTTATAGTACAGTTACAGAATCTTGGAATCAGCAGACGGGCTGAATATTTACATTTTATAAAGCTGTTTAGGAATTGCGCAAGCATGGATGAGGCACACTGCTTAGCTGCAAATATATTTGGAGTTCAGCATATTCGTCACTTTATCGCCGGCGAAGAAAGAGCTACAGACAGGATATCTTCCGGAGTACTAGATGAAGAGGCAGAGGATGTTCTCTTGGTACCACATATCAGACAGTACAGACCCCGGACAGAAAAAACAGGATTTTCGACAAAAGCTTTGGAGAAAGAAGTACAAAGGCAGGAATACCTGGCACGAGTTCAAAGGGAAAAGAAAAAAACGCTTCAGTTTATAAACGGGAACAGACTAAAGATCTCAGAGATAAAGGAAGAAGTGTCTTCAGAATTCAGAATGGCTCTGCTTCGATGGATTACTGCAGCAAATATGAATGAAAACAAGAAAAGCTATACCGAATTTGGGCAGACATTTTTCCTGCAAGGAGGAGAAAAGGAAACTGTTCTTAGGTGTGAGGATGGGGATCTGATCATGCCGGATTATGAGTTGACTTTTGAAGGGGCTATAGAATGAATGCAGTAAAGGAACTACTTGACAATTTCTGGATAATACGCAGTACAAATAAGGATAAGTATTTCCGGGCAAGAAATGATATGGAAAAAATTCTTAAGTTTTCGGGAGAATTTGCAGGATGGCAGGTTATAAGTAATGAAAAACTGATAAAGCTGGAAAAAATTCCTGTGCATGCAAAGCCGTATATGGGCATTACTGAATTTAAAGAAAAAGAAGACTATTATTTTTTGTGTGCCTTGCTGATTTTCTTAGAGGATCTGGAAGATAATGACGCGTTTCTGCTTTCCGAGATGATAGAGCAGATTGAGATAATCTTAGGAGAGGAATTGAAACCGGACTGGACTCTTTATAATACCAGAAAAAGCCTTGTCAGGATGATGCAGTACGCAAACGAGATGGAGCTTATCATACCGCATGAGGGAGATATAGAAAAAGTATCCTCTGATATAAAACAGGAGGTGCTATATGAGAATACCGGTTATTCACGCTATTTTGTGAACATTTTCCAGAGTGATGTATTTGACTGTCAAAACGTTCATGATTTTGAGAGACCGAGGGCAGAAGGGGTAAATCTTGACCGAGGACATTTCAGAATAAATCGTGTATATCGAAATCTGCTATTGGAACCGGTGGCGTATTATAATGAAATAGGTGAGGATTCTGATTATATCAGGGCTCAGAGGCATACCATCTCGAAGTATATAGAAGAATATTTGGGGACGAGACTTGATGTGCATAAGGAGTGTGCCTTTTTGCTTTTCGAACAGGAAGATCCTTTTGGAGAAAAATTTCCTTCAGGAACCGGCCAGACGCTAAATGACATTATCCTTTTTATGTGTGGGAAATGCAGGGATTATGTTGAAGAAAAAGAGCTAAAGGAGGATCTTGTCAGCGGAGGATACAGGATACCGAAGGATGAATTTATTCTGTGCGTAAAGGAAGTGGCGTTAAAATATGGAGGAGCCTGGAGCAAGGAGTATCGTGAAAAATCGCTGGAAAAACTCACTGAGGAAATCATTGATTTCATGAGGGGGTGGAGATTTCTCGACACCGTGCCATACAGTAATGAAATAGAACTTAAATCTGCAGTATTTAAATTCAGGGCACACTATCCGAAGGATTTTGACCCCGATGATATAGACGGCTGGAATGCAAAGAACACGCAGGAAGCAGTAAAGAAAAGCACAGAGGCAAGAAAAAAGCCGGATAAGGCAAAGCAGGACAATGAGAAAAAGGCAAAGAAATCGCAGAAAAAAACGGATATAAACGATGGACAGATGAGTTTGTTTGATATGTGAAATAAAAAAGGCCATATGGGAATCAATTGTAAGATAAACCGATACTAATGGTAGTTAAAGGAAAAGAAGATGAGTATTAATATAGATACAAAAAACATAAGATGGCATATGAATAAGCTGGGATTGGTGAATTTCTGGCTTTATGATAAAGAAGAGTTTTACCTCATAGACGGTAAGATTATGCTCAGAGGCCAGAATGCTTCAGGAAAATCTATTACTACCCAGAGTTTTATCCCGTTTATCCTTGACGGAAACAGGAGCGCCGAAAGACTGGATCCTTTTGGTTCGCGGGACAGAAAGATGGAGTATTATTTTCTGGAGAATACCGATGCGGACGATGTGACGGGATATGTATATTTAGAATTTGTAAAAGAAAACGAAGAAGGTCTAAAGGAATACCGGACTATAGGAATCGGACAGCGTGCCCAAAGGGGCAAGGGGATGACCGGTTTCTGGGGATTTATAATTTTGGATGGTAAAAGGATAGGAATAGATTTAGAGCTTACGAAAGAAGCCGGAAATGCCTATATACCGATGTCAAATAAAGAGCTGGAATATGCTCTTGGGGATAAAAATCTGATATTTAAGTCGCAGCAGGATTATAAGGAGAATGTCAACAAATATCTATTTGGATTTTCAAGAATAGATCTCTATGACCAGTTTATCAGCCTGCTTATTAAAGTACGTGCTCCTAAATTGTCAAAGGAGTTTAAACCAAGCCGTGTTTATGAGATACTGAATGAGTCCCTTCAGACACTTACCGATGATGACCTTCGTTCCATGGTCGATGCGATGGAGAAGCTGGACGAGATGGAACTTCGCCTGAATGACCTTAAAAAAATGGCAGCAGACTTGAAGGTAATAGGGAATGAATATGCCCGGTATAACAGATTTATTCTTGGTAAAAAAGGTGAGAGATATTTAGAGGCCGGGAAAGAGAGCGTGGCAGCAGCAAGGGAATTTAAGGCAGTTGTTAAAAGAATAGATGATAATAACCGGGAACTTTTGTGTAGTTGTGAAGAATTAGATAAAATCTCAACAGAATTGAATTTAGCGAAAAAAGAGCTTGAAATGCTCGATGAAGCGAAGCTGACAAAACTTGTGAAGCGTTTGTCGGATATAGAAAATGAGCTGAAGGATTTAGAAGATCAGATAAAGGCCAAGAAGAGCAGAATAGAAGAAAAGAAACAAAACATTTTTAAGCTTGACCGCCGGATAAAGGATATAGAAGATGAAATCAGAGGGAAGCGGATAGAGGCTTATTCCGGATATAGGGAACTTGAAAATTTAAATGAAGAAATATTTTTCGAGGATCATAAAACACTGGAGTCTGTTTTCATGGGAAAAGATATCAGTATTCCTTTAGACCTGGGGAAAATGGTGAAGGATATCAAGTCGGGATTGTCAATATATAAAAGAAAAATATCTGAAGGTAAAAATTTGATATGTGAGTACGAAAAACAGATAAGAGCCGTGGATGACTCATTAATGGTATGGGATGGAGAAAGGAGAAAACTTGAAGAAATAGGGAAGAGCTTGGAAGAGATTTTGGAAAGAACTGATTCTGAGAAGGATTTGATTCTGGAAGGCTGGGCGAACTCGGAAGAAGAATATGAAGAATTATGTGTTTCTGAAAAGTTTTTTGAAGCCGTAAAAGAACTTATTTATTCATATAGTGGCGAAGATGACAGAATAAAATATGGACGGTTAGTAGATGGTATCCGTGATGAAAAAAGGCAGGAGCTTGATAGGGAATGTAATGAAAAAGAGGTTCAAAAAAGAGAACGACTTTCGGAAAAGAAAAAACTAGAAGAGGAACTAAAGGTATTAAGAGCTACTAAGGATCCGGTTCCCGACAGAAGTGATAAGATTAAAAAAGCCAGGGAAAGACTGAGCAAAGAAGGAATAAAGGCACTCCCGTTATATGAAGCTTTAGAGTTTTGCGACAACTTGAGCCTGAAAGACCGTGCAAGGGTTGAACAGCAGATAAGGATGGCAGGCTTATTGGATGCCCTTTTGGTTTCAGATCTTGATAGAGAAAAGGCAGTGGAGATACTGGGTGAAGAGACGGATGCCTTGGTTTATGTAAGTACAGGGATACCAACATCAGGTTCTAAGCTGTTCACCATATCTGAAAAGGTGACAAATCTTGGATTGGAGAAAGAAGCAGGTGCATTTTTGTCATCTATTTCCGAAGACAAAATGTCGGAGGCGGTATGTGTTTTGTCTAAGGATGGATATTTCCGCCACGGAGCATTGGAAGGCTTTGTAAATCCTGACGAAGAGGACGAACCTGAATATATCGGGGCTGAGTCAAGGAAAAAGCTTTTGATGAAAAAGATTTCAGAAAAAGAAAATGAGCTTGAAAAATCAGTCAAAGAGATAGAAATTATTGATGAAAATATAAGGGTGCTTGATTCAAGAAAGGTAAAATTATCTAAGGAGTACGAGAAATCGCCCAAAGCGGATGAATTGCATAAGGCATTTGTGGATAAGGTAAGCCGGGAAAGAGATTTTGCACAATGTGAAGAAATCTGTAAGGAGAAAGAAAAGCTATATCAGGATGCAAAGGTGCGGAAGGACAGGGCAGAGCATGAAATGAATCTGAAGTGTAGGGAGCTCCCGTTTGAGAAAACGTCAAAAAAATATCAGGAAATTTTGGAAGGAGTGGAGGAGTATGCAAGTGGTTTTGACAGCCTTAAAGATGACTTGAGCTTTATAAAACAAAAAGAGGAACTTCTCGAGATTGCAAAAAAAACTATAGAAAATGAAGAGTCAGACAGGGATAATCTGATTTATGAACTTAAACATAAGGAAAATGATAAGAAAAATACTGTCGCAGAAAAAGAGAAGATACAGGAAATCCTGAATGCACCTGAAAGCAGGGAAATGGCTTTGAGGGTTAAGGAGCTTAACGAAAAAATAAGTGCGGATACAAAACTAAAAGAAGAACTGAATGCCAAAATAGCAGTTTTAAACGACAGGATAGCCATTGACTCTGAAAGTATAGAAAAACTACAAACAGAAGTGAATGAAGCATCTGCTAAAGAAGACCGATTTAGAGCATATTTTGTGGAAGATTACAAGTTGGGGCTTGTAAGGGATATCGGGGGGACTCCGTTAAGCAGCAGTGAGGAAGCAGAGGATGACATAACTTGGAAGAACATCGCAGAGGCAGCAGTGTCTAAATTAAGGGATAGCGACCGGGCAAGAGCTGTTGATGAGATGCTTTCGAATTTACTAAAAATCTTTAATGAACATAGTTCGAGCCTAAAGCTATACGGAGCAGATGTAAAACAATGCTTTTCTTCGTCGGAAGCAGAGAGTGAGCTGAGGAGCAGGCGTATTATAGTAGCTAAGATACAAGGCCGTGAGGTTCAGATAGCTGAATTTGAAAAGCATACCTTGGAATCCATAGAAAGTAATGAACAGCTGATACAGGAAAGTGACAGGGAGCTTTTTGAGAAGATTCTGTCGAACACTTTGAGTACGAGGCTTGTCGAGAGAATCCGTGAGAGCCGTGCGTGGGTTCAGGATATGTCGGAACTGATGCAGAATATGAAAACATCTATGGGATTGAACTTTTCATTACGGTGGCTTCCTAAGGAGTCTGAAAACGACGGGATGCTTGGGGCAAAGGAACTGGAGAGGATACTAAGCAGGGATTCTGAACTTTTGAGTGCCGAAGATGCAGAAAAGATAGCAAAACACTTTAGAGGTGCTATAAAGGCGGAGAAAGAAAAGGCATTAAGGGAGGAACGCAGTGTTAACTATCCGGAGATGATCAGGGATATACTTGATTATAGAAAATGGTTTGAGTTCCAGATGCGGTTCAAGAGGATAAATGAGGATCCTAAAGAACTTACAGACAGGCAATTTAACAGGTTTAGCGGTGGTGAAAAGGCTATGGCGATGTACGTTCCTCTGTTTGGTGCAGTAAATGCACAGTACAGAAAGGCAGAGCTTAAAGACCATCCTCGTCTTGTGGCACTTGATGAAGCATTTGCCGGAGTAGATGAAAAGAACATAGACAGTATGTTTGACCTGGTAGAGGATCTTGATTTTGATTATATCATGAATTCACAGGCTTTATGGGGTTGCTATCCGTCCGTAAAGGGGTTGCGTATAGCAGAGCTTTACAGACCGGAGAATTCTCAAGTTGTAACAGTTGTAACATATACCTGGAATGGAAAGGAAAAAAGGCTGGAAGGGTAGTTTCTCTAAAGGGGGAAGACGATTTTGAATAGAAACAATACAGAGCTTCAGGAATGTACAAAGTATTTTAGGGCAAACAAAGGCTTTGAAAGAGCATTCTCCCTGATGAAGGAGAAGTGGTGTTCCTATGGAGACATTAAAGGACAGGTCACAATCTCGGGCTTAAAGGAAAATGAAAAGAAGGCGTTGGAAGGCTTGGGGCTTCCTATGAAATCTGTAGTAGGAAATGAGGTAGTTTTTTCTCTTAAGCAATTTGAAGAAGTGCTACAGCAAACAAAGTATAAGGGCGTTTGGCTGACGGAACTTCTCGAGAGTTATTTTGGGGAAAAACTGATATCTAACAAAGAAAAAAATGAAGTCAGGATACAAAAGAAGCTTACCTTTTTCTCGAGAGTCAGGACGAAGATAGTTGATAGTTGTGGGGAGACGGCACTTGATTGGTATGATGAAACTGTAGAAAGAGGGTTTTCCGGTTTTTTCAAGGAGACTGAGACTGATGAAGAAAAAGAGTCTGCTATAGTGTCGGTGTGCAAAGCTGTCGACTTTCTCTTTGGTGATGGTTACGATGACCGCCTGCCCATAAGACTTGTCTTTCTGGCATTAAAGTGTACGGAAAATCCCCATGGATTTGACAGAGGAAGTCTTGCAGGAAGAATTTTAATACGTGCCTTGCAGTATAAAATCAATCAGAGGGACGGTTCTATGATTGAAAATGAAGAGATTATACGAAGACAGAAGGATTCCTTGCAGGGTATTGAAAATACTGCCGAGGGAATACTGGAATTATATGTCAGGTGTGGGATACGTCCTGATGATATTTCAAGTTATACCGTTCTTTACGGAATAAGATTGTTTTCAGGCGAAGTACCTCATCCGGGATGTGAAGAGTTTATAAAAAATTGTGAGCAGTATATGGTTAATCTTTCAAACCTTCAGAAAATAACTAAAGCAACCGGTATCAATAATAGGGTATACATAGTTGAAAACCAGAGCCTGTTTTCAGAATTATGCGAGAGATGCCCAAAAGCTTCTATAATATGCACTTCTGGTCAGTTTAAGACAGCTTCGGTTCTGATTCTATTAATGTTAAGAGAAAGCTGTACTCTTTATTATTCCGGAGATCTTGATCCGGAGGGAATGGATATAGCTATCCGCATGAAAGACAGGATAGGAGAAAAACTGAAATTTTGGCACATGAGTATTAATGATTATATAAAAACAAGATCCATGAAGAAAATTTCTGAAAGCGGCAAAGTAAAATTAGAACGATTAAAAGAAACAGTGTTTAGGGAAGTATGTGAGAAAATACTTGAAACCGGGATGGCAGGACAGCAGGAGTATTTGTTGGAGGACATGGTAGAAGAGATTAATGCATAGTCTCTGTTGATACTCCCCAAAACTGCATACTATAATATAGTTTTGGGGAGGTTAACACTTTCCTTACGTTATCAATGTAGTATAGGGCTAAAAAAGTCTTTAGTGAACCATTATTGTTCAACATAAACATAGCCCTTGTATTTATTACTTAACCAACCTTCGTCATATATCATATACAAGTTTCCCGGCTCACCAAAACTCTTAAATGCTACATAAATATTAGCCGACATTTCCGGCTCTATACTCTCAACATTATAAACATTTATATATTCCCCAATCTTGTCATCCATAGTATAAGTGGCATCTCCCAGGAAATAATTATTCTGATAGGCCGACATCTTATATCCAACAGTATCATAATCCAAAGACCTAGAACTGGTGTTGTTTATAGTAAACTTAAATACTATATATGTTTCGTCACCGTATATAGAATTTGTGTGTACATAATCTTCTGCTCCTTTAAAGATTATCTCATAGTCGCCATTATATATAGCAGTACCCTCTTTCGTCTGCTTCCTGCTAACCTTAAGCTTATCATACATTGTTTTGAAACTAAAATCATCCGTTTTAACATCTTCCTGCTTAATAGTCCAAACACAATCAGATTTATAGAAAAACTTCAATTCTTTCCAGCCCACAGGCACTTCAAAATCCTGAACCGATATCAATTGAGTATGTTCTGCTATATCTTCTCCATAATACTGTTTTATGCCATCACATTCTACCTTTGTATAACTTTTTACATTTTTCACCTGTTTCTTATCCGTATAACAGGTAATCTCGCTTGCATCAATATAGGTTTCTTTATTTGCATTATTATAAAAATCAAAAAAGGCTAAGATTACTTCATTCCCTTCTCCTATATCATTATGCGGACCCAAAGCAGTCGGTAAATAAGTCATTCTTTTAACATAGGACAACCCTATATAAACATCCTCCTTAACGCCTATATCACCAAGCTTCATGTTATTATAAGAAGATGCTGTTTTTATGTTAGGTGTTATGACAGGAGTTGTGGTAGGCTTTAGCGAAGGTGTTTCAAGCTTGCCTTCGTCCTTATTAGAATATGGCGTTACCACATTACTTTCATAGTTCTTTGCACTATCCCCCTCATTTTGCTTTACCGAAGATGAATTTTGGGTATCCATAGTCGTGTTGCTTCTTTTATATATTTGTGGAAGACAAGCAACTGTCATAAGAGCTCCAAGAACAACGCCTATAATTGAAGTCACCAATCCCCCCACTGCACACCCATCATGTTTATTGTGTGACATTCCCCGTGCAGAAAATATGATACCTAATGCCGCAAGACAGAATCCAAAAACAGGAACCCAACATATGACTATGGATATTATTCCTAATACTAAACCGGCTATTCCCATACAGACCTCCTATTGCCAAAAACGAAACCAAAAAGAACGCTCGGTATGTTTCCACACCGAGCGTCCCTGTATTTTCATACTAAAGAACACGCAAAGTTAGGCTGTTCTACACGGACATGAAAATGAGTATAGCAAATAAAACTTGCCAAAAAGCTTGGCAAATGCTATACTATTGTCTGTGTATCGCAGGAAACTGTATCGTGTGGCAGTTCGGATGCCATACCTTACCCAGAGGTGCTGGTAACACCTCTGGGTGGTACACTTTATTTGGTTTCTGGCTTTACTATACCACATTTCCACGATAAAAACAAGGTTTTTTTCGAGAGCGATTAAACCCCTTGTTTTTTCCTTGCCCCTGCGGTAAAATAACAAATTAGAAAAAGATCAATAACACATCACAGGAAGGATTTGCAAAGTATATGCTGAACATACATTTTGGGAAAGTTGAAGATGCATACTATGGGCCCTCATGGTTCAAGGTGAACTATGACGAAGAATGGCTATCCGATGAACTGGTCCAGGCTATGCTTAAAGATGTTGACAAGTCCGAATACAAGGGTGGGCATTTGATAGAAAGCGAGGTGCTAGGTCCTATCTCCCCCGGAGAACTGTCTGGCGGCGTGCAGACCCTGATCTGCATTTATAAGCGACCAAATATGATTTTTGATGCTACAAGCTGTGGTCCAAACTGTGCAAAATGGCTTCTGGCGATTGGGAAGTTGATAGATGTTACTATAATGCTGGAATACTTTATGAAATTTAAGGACTTTGAACCGTTTAAGATTCGTATAGACAATAGCGGTATAACAGTTGACAACAATCATGACTACACCATTGCAGCTCTTGATTTGCTGGAGGAGGTCTGAAGTTGAAAGGATTACACCATATAGTCCTTGAGACAGGACGCTTGAAATATGAATTTGACATAAAAAGGAATATTACTATAATTTTGGGTGACAGCGCCAGTGGCAAAACAACCATGGTAGGGCTGATTACTCTTTTTGCAGCAAGAAAAAACGCAAGCGGTGTTATCCTTCAGTCTGATGTACCATGCGAAGTATATAATGGTTCACAAAATACTTGGAGAAGCATGCTTTCAGAGATACACAATAGTATAATATTTGTTGACGAAGGATATGATTTTATATTTACACAGGAATTTGCAGACCTACTTGAATCCTCGGATAACTATTATGTATTAATAACCAGAAAACCGATTAGGAATCTTCCATATAGCATCCACGAAATATATGGTATTAGGACTACAGGCAAATATCGTTTTCCTGAAAAAGTATACCATGAATTTTACCCAATTATTGAAGAGACACCATTATCTGAAACCCTTTATGATAATGTAACAGTTATTACAGAAGACGAAGGTTCGGGATATTAATCGATCAGTGGGACGGTTCTCTGATTGATTTTGTGGGAAGAATTACGAAAATCGATTTAAAGGAAAAAATAATATGAGCATAGATGATATTATTCGGATAGCTAAAGAAGCAGGGAACATAATGGTGACTGCGGTTCGTCCCAAGATTATGGAAAAATCCGGACATGCAAATTTCTGTACTGAGACTGATGAGAAGATACAGGCATTTCTTTTCGGAAAACTGGGAAAGATACTGCCGGAAGCAGCGTTCTTGGGTGAAGAAGACGGTCAGGATGTATTTTCAGAGAAAATGGAAAGCGGTTACTGCTTCGTCATAGATCCGATTGACGGAACTTCGAACTTCATATATGGGTATCGTCCATCTGTTGTATCGATAGCTCTTCTCAAGGATGGAAATCCATATATGGCAGTGGTTTATAACCCATATGATGATATTGTATTGTCTGCAAAAGCGGGTGAAGGTGCTTATGCTAATGGAGAACGGATAATGTCATCCGAGGCTCCGTTATCAGATTCGTTGGCAGTTTTTGGTACAGCACCTTATTATGCGGACTTGCAGGAGCGCACATTTGAAATAGCGAAGAAGCTTCTGCCACAGTGCGTTGATTTACGTAGATCCGGTACTGCGGCATGGGATATGTGCTGCGTGGCAATGGGGCATTGCAGCCTGTATTTCGAACTTCGGATCCAGCTGTGGGATTATGCTGCAGCCGCATTGATAGCTCAGGAAGCCGGATGTATAGTTACGGATATCGAAGGCAGACCGTTATCCTATAAAGGACCAACCTCTGCATTGTGCAGGGCACAAGGGATAAAAGAAATCCCGGAGTGTTTTCACGGATGAGATAAGGTATTTTTGAAAAGGAGTAGGAGTATGAGACAGATAACATTAGGAACTACAGGCATCACCGTTCCTCAGAACGGTTTCGGAGCTCTGCCGGTGCAACGTTGCGATGTGGATACGGGTGTAAAGATCCTGATTCGTGCATACGAGGGTGGGATGACATATTTTGATACGGCAAGAGCCTATTCAGATAGTGAGTATAAGATAAGCAAGGCATTTAATACAAAGGAAGCACGTTCAAAGATTTATATTGCCACCAAAACTCAGGCAAAAACGCCTGAGGCTTTCTGGAAAGATCTGGA
>Ga0247608_10006083_pt1 | contig 12802 bp, 13 predicted proteins | sample 176DNAGHGlowgp2_FD_193490 | JGI IMG/M metagenome (GOLD analysis project Ga0247608, IMG submission 193490) | Sheep rumen microbial communities from Palmerston North, Manawatu-Wanganui, New Zealand - 1766 DNA GHGlow gp2 | ecosystem: Host-associated > Mammals > Digestive system > Stomach > Rumen ... | reverse complement strand
TAAAGAAGATACAGTAGAAATAAACTGTCATGGTGGTATTGCTACTACTAATAAAGTATTAGAAATATTATTAACTAGTGGTATAAGACTTGCAGAACCAGGTGAATTTACTAAAAGAGCTTTCTTAAATGGAAGAATAGATTTAACTCAAGCAGAATCAGTAATGGACTTAATTAACTCTAAAAGTGAACAAAATAGAAAAGTAGCTATTAAAGGACTAAATGGTAATGTTAGTAATTTAATAAAAAATTTAAGAAAAGAAATGGTAGAAGTATTAGCTTCAATAGAAGTTAATATTGACTATCCAGAATATGAAGAATATGAAGTAATGACTAATGATAAAATTAGTCCTAAAATAAAAAATATAAAAGAAAAATTAAATAAAATAATAAATGAATCAGAAAATGGTAAAGTATTAACTACAGGTATTAAAACTATAATAGTAGGAAGACCAAACGTTGGTAAAAGTAGTATTTTAAATAGATTATTAGATGAAGATAAAGCTATTGTTACTGATATAGAAGGAACTACCCGTGATACAGTAGAAGGAAATATTACTATTAATGGAGTAGAACTTAATTTAATTGATACAGCAGGTATTAGAAAAACTACTGATCTAGTAGAAAGTATTGGAGTAGAGAAGAGTTTAAATCTAATAGATGAAGCTGATTTAGTAATACTTGTATTAAATTATAATGAAGAACTAACAGAAGATGACAAAAAGATTTTAGAAAAATCTAAAGATAAGAAAGTAATAGTAGTTATTAATAAAAATGACTTAGAAAAAAAGATTAATATAGATGAAATAGATTATAAAAATATAATTTATACAAATACTAAAGATCTTAATGGATTAGATTCCTTAAAAGAAAAAGTAGTAGAATTATTTAATCTAGAAGAATTAACTCAAAATGATAATAATTTCTTAACTAATGTAAGACAAATATCCCTAGCTAAAGAAGCATATCAAATTCTAGATGAAGTAGATAGAGGTATTGAAGAAGAAATACCAGTAGATATGATAGAAATAGATATTAAACGTAGTTGGGAAAAACTAGGTGAAATAATAGGTGAAACATATACTGAAGAATTAATAGATCAATTATTTAGTCAATTTTGTTTAGGAAAATAGTTGATTTTATATAAAAAGTATATATAATAAATAACTTGAGGAGATATTTATGGAAAAAGTAACTAGAAAAAACTCAATATATTATAATCAAGAATGGATAAATAAATTAATGGAAGAAAATAAAATGGATTTATTACCAACACAAAAACCATTATATAATTTATCAATAGGAGAAACTATAGCTATTAAACATGCATTTATAAAGGATACTCCAAAAGTAACTAAGAAGAATTCATTATTATTCTATAAACAATGGGTAGAAAAATATTTTGAAGAAGGTCTAACAATTCCAAGAGAAAGACCAAAAGAATATAGTATTGGTGAATACTTAGAAATAGCTTATCCACAATTAAAAGAAACTCAAAGAGAGTTTTATGAACATATAAGATATATGTAGAAATGAAGAAATTATTTCCCGGGAAATAATTTTTTTGTTTATTTTTATAAAAAATGGTGTATAATAATGCAAGAGAAAAAGAGGACGTGAGTAATATGAAGTATGATATTATCGTTGTTGGTGGTGGACATGCAGGTTGTGAAGCCTCATTAGCTAGTGCAAGACTTAATAATAAAACATTGCTTGTTACCGGAAATATTAATAATATAGCTGATATGCCTTGTAATCCATCAATAGGTGGACCTGCCAAAGGTATTATTGTGCGTGAAATAGACGCTCTAGGTGGAGAAATGGGTAATAATACTGACCATGGACTACTTCAAATGAAAATGTTAAATACTAAAAAAGGACCAGCAGTAAGAGCTCTACGTGCTCAAGGAGATAAGATTACTTATCCAAAAGAAATGTTAAAAACAATGAATAATCAAGAAAATCTTGAAATAAAAGAATCAATAGTAGAAGATTTAATAATAGAAGATAATAAAGTACATGGTGTAGTACTTGAAAATGGAGAAAGAATAGAATCAGATGCCGTTATCTTAACTACTGGTACTTATTTAAGAGCAGTAATATTAAGAGGATCAAATAAAAAAGAAGAAGGACCTCATGGTGAAAGACCTTCTAAATTCTTAAGTACTAAACTAAAAGAATATGGTTTTACTATTCAAAGATTAAAAACAGGTACACCACCAAGAATAGCTAAAGATAGTATAGATTTTACTAAGGCATCTTTAGAAGAAGGAGATAAAGAACCACATACTTTTTCGTTTGATAATGAACCTTTATATAAAATAGAAGAACAAGTACCATGTCACCTTATATATACAACAGAAGAAACACATAAAATAATAAATGAAAACTTAAATAAATCAGCTATGTATGGGGGATATGTAGAAGGAATAGGTCCAAGATACTGTCCATCTATTGAAGATAAAGTAGTAAGATTTAAAGACAAAGAAAGACATCAATTATTCTTAGAACCAGAGAGTATATATTATGATGATATATATATACAAGGTTTTTCAACAAGTATGCCTGAAGATGTACAAGAAAAAATGGTACATTCATTACCTGGACTTGAAAATGCTAAAATTTTAAAATATGCATATGCAATAGAATATGATGCAATCGATCCACTACAGTTAAAGCAATCACTTGAAACAAAAGTAATAGAAAACTTATTTACTGCAGGACAAATAAATGGAACAAGTGGTTATGAAGAAGCTGCAGGTCAAGGATTAATAGCTGGTATTAATGCATCAAGAAAACTACATAATCAAGAACCATTAGTATTAAAAAGGAATGAAGCATATATTGGAGTACTTATTGATGATTTAGTAACAAAAGGTACTAAAGAACCATATCGTATGCTAACATCAAGAGCTGAATATAGATTATTACTTCGTCATGATAATGCTGATTTAAGATTAAGAGAATATGGTCATGATGTAGGATTAATAAATGAAGAAAAATATGAAAAATTTAAGAAAAAGAAACAAGATATTATAGATTTAACTAATCTCTTAAAATCAAATAAAATAACGCCAACAAAAGAAACTAATGATTATTTAGAATCAATAAATTCAACACCTCTACAAGATGGTATAACACTATATGATTTATTAAAAAGACCTGAAATAACTATGGATAATATTAAAAACTTTATAGATATAGACTATAGTGATGAAGTAATAGAACAGGTAACTATTCAAGATAAATATGAAGGTTATATTAAAAAAGCTAATAAAGAAGCAGAAAAAATGTTAGATTTAGAAAAAATAAAGATATTTGATGAAATAGATTATAGTATAGTTCCTAATTTAGCTAGTGAAGCAAGACAAAAACTAGCCCAAGTAAGACCAACAACAGTAGCGCAAGCTTCACGTATAAGTGGGGTAAATCCTGCAGATATAGCTGTATTAATGGTATATTTAAAAAAGGAAAATAGACTATGAATATAGATACATTTATAGAAGAAACAAAAAAATTAGGAATCAATCTAACACAAGATCAATTAAATAAATTAGAAAAATATTATAATCTTTTAATAGAATGGAATAATAAAATAAATTTAACTAGAATAGTAGAAAAAGAAGATGTATATTTAAAACACTTTTATGATAGTTTAACTATATCTAAAGTGATAGACTTAAACAATAGTGGCTTACTATGTGATATAGGAACAGGAGCTGGTTTTCCTGGAGTAGTATTAAAAATAGTATATCCAAATCTAAATGTTACTTTAGTAGATTCTTTAAATAAAAGAATTATTTTCTTAAATGAAGTAATAAAAGAATTGGGATTAACTAATATAGTAGCTATTCATGCAAGAGCAGAGGATATAAAAGATAAATATGATATAGTAACATCACGTGCAGTAGCAAACCTAAAGAAACTATCAGAATATTGTCTTCCCCTTGTTAAAGAAAATGGTTATTTCATACCAATGAAAGCAAATGTAGAAGAAGAAATAATTGAAGCTAAAGATACTATAACTAAACTAAATGGAAAACTAGAAAAACAAGAAACATTTTATCTACCAATAGAAGAAAGTATAAGAAATATATTATTAATTAAAAAACTCTAAAAATTAGAGTTTTTTCTTGTTTATGTCTATTTTTATGATATAATGTATATAGTATAAAAGGGTAGTAAAAAGAGAGTGTGATATTAATGGATAAAGAAGTAGTTGAATTATATTTAGATGACATAATACCTAATCGTTTTCAACCAAGAGAAGTATTTAATGAAGACGCATTAAAAGAATTGGCAGCATCAATTAAAGAACATGGTATTATTCAACCAATTATTGTTAGAAAACTTGGGGATAAATATGAAATAATAGCTGGTGAAAGAAGATATAAAGCTAGTGTATTAGCAGGTATGACTAAAATTCCAGCAATTATTCGTAATTTAGATGATAAAGAAGCATCAAAAGTAGCACTTCTTGAAAATCTACAAAGAAAAGATCTAACACCAATAGAAGAAGCAAGAACATATCAAAAGATATTAGAATTAGATGCTATTACTCAAGAAGAATTAGGTAAAACAATGGGTAAGAGTCAAGGAGCTATTGCTAATAAGATGAGATTATTATCTTTACCAGATGAAGTTCAAGAAGCTTTACTACATGATAAAATATCTGAAAGACATGCAAGAAGCTTATTAAACTTAAATACACCAGATGAACAAATAAATATGTTAAATAGAATTATCAATGAACGTTTAACAGTAAGAGAATTAGATACTGAAATTAGAAAATTAAATGGTGAAGATGTAGAGATTGTAGAAAATAATACAGCTATGGTAGAAACTAAACCAATAATATCTGATGAGCCAGAAGATTTATTTGATTTTGATTTCTCTATAGAAGAACCTGAAGAAGATCCAATCAAAAAAGTAGATGCATTACTTAAATCAACTAAATCTTATACTTTAAGAGATGCAGTAAAAGAAATTAAAAATATGGTAGGTAAATTGGAAAGCAAAGGTTTTGAAATTAGATTAGATGAAATGGATTTTGAAAAAACATATCAAATCGTCATAAAAATTGATAAAGATAAATAAAAAGTAGATTTTCTACTTTTTTTTATTAAAAAACGTTCACTATTTTCTTAATGTTTGGTAAAATAAATAAGTAAACAAGAAGAAGGTGGTAGTATGGGTAAAATCATAGCATTAGTAAATCAAAAAGGTGGAGTAGGAAAAACTACTACAAGTATAAATCTATCAGCATCTTTAGGATACTTAGGAAAAAGAGTATTATTAGTAGATTTAGATCCACAAGGTAATACAACTACAGGTGTTGGCATTAATAAGGGAGAAATAGATTATAGTATTCTAGATGTATTAACTGAAAGATGTTCAATAAAAGATGCTATAGTAAGAACTAGATATGATAATTTATATGTTTTACCAGCTACAATTAATTTAGCAGGATTAGATATGGAACTTGCAGAAATAGCTAAAACTAATCCTTCATTAGTAAAAAATGTGCAATTAAAAAAAGCATTAGATTCAGTAAAGGATGTATTTAACTATATAATTATTGATTGTCCACCATCTTTAGGTATTTTAACAACAAATGCCTTAACAGCAGCAGATTCAGTAATAATACCAGTACAATGTGAATTCTTTGCTCTAGAAGGAATTACACAATTATTAAATAGTATAATGTTAGCTCAAAAGAATTTAAATCCAAACTTAGATATAGAAGGTGTTTTACTAACAATGTTAGATTCTAGAACATTACTTGGACTAGAGGTAGTAGAAGATATTAGAAGATTTTTCAAAGAAAGAGTATATAATACTATAATTCCAAGATTAATTAAATTAACAGAAGCACCATCACACGGTAAACCAATACTTGCATATGATCCAAAACATAGAGCTACCGAAGCGTATATAAATTTAGCGAAGGAAGTGATTGAAAGAAATGGAAACATCTAGAAGAAGAGCATTAGGTAGAGGTTTAGAAGAATTATTCAATAATGAACCAATTGCCTATGAAAAAATTGAAGAAAAAATAATAGAAGATGCATCAAAAGAAGAAATCGTAGAAATACCTCTTAAAGATTTAAGAAGTAATCCATATCAACCTAGAAAAAATTTTGATGAAGATGCATTAAAAGAATTATCTGCATCAATAAAAGAACATGGTGTATTCCAACCAATAATAGCTAAGAAAAGCATTAAAGGTTATGAAATAATAGCAGGAGAAAGAAGAGTAAAAGCTTCTATTATGGCGGGACTTGAAAAAATTCCAGCAATAATAAGAGATTTTTCTGATCAAGATATGATGGAAATAGCTTTACTTGAAAATCTACAAAGAGAAAATCTAAATGCTTTAGAAGAAGCTATGGCTTATAAGAAATTATTAGATGAATTATCTTTAACACAAGATGCACTAGCTAAAAGACTAGGAAAAAGTAGAAGTCATATTACTAATATGTTAGGAATACTTTCATTACCTGAAGAAGTTAAAGATAAGATAGTAGAAGGTAAAATTTCTATGGGTCATGCAAGAGTCCTAAGTAAAATGGAAGACACTGAAGAAATAAAGAATTTAGCTAATAAAATAGTAAAAGAAGGTCTAAGTGTACGTGAAATAGAAAATATAGTTCAAGATGATAAAAAATACACTAAGAAAAATGTTCAAGTAAGAACAAGATCAGTAAATAGTGAGTATAAACTTGTTGAAGAATCATTAACAGATAAGTTTGGTAGCAAAACTAAGATTAAGAATAATAAAATAGAAATTAGTTTTGTTAATGACAATGATTTAAATAGAATATTAGAAATAATAGGATTGGATAATTAATATGGAAGAAAAAGAATATACTCTAAATGATAGAGTTATTATGAAAAAAGCCCATCCTTGCGGTGCAAATGAATGGGAAATAGTTCGTCTTGGAGTAGATATCAAAATAAAATGTATTAATTGTGGTAGATGTATCATGATTCCTAGAATAGAATTTAATAAGAAATTAAAGAAAATTCTAAAGAAAGAGGATAAATAATATGAGGGAAAAGAAAAAGTTAAGATTAAAGAAGTTTTATTTGCATCCCGTTACTACATTTATATTATTAACTTTATTAACTATTGTAATTAGTGGAATAATGTCACTAATTGGAGTACAGGCTAATTATTCTACGTTATCACCTAGTGGTAATATAGAAAATAATGTAGTTATGGTTGAAAATATGTGTAGCCTAGATGGATTGAAATATATCATTAGTAGTGCTACAAAAAACTTTGTTAGTTTTACTACATTAAGTAATTTGCTTATAGCATTAATTGGTTTAGGAATAATGCAAGCAACAGGATTACTTGATGTATTTATAAAAAGAGTATTAACTAAAATAGATAATAGGAAACTAACATTTATAATAATATTCTTAGCAACATTATCTAGTTTAATTAATGATGTAGGATACGTTATATTAATACCGGTAGCAGCCATTACATTTCACAGAAATAAAAGAAATCCACTTGCTGGTATAGTTACAGCATTTTGTGGTGTAGCATTTGGTTATGGTGTAACATTATTTGTTGGATCAATGGATGCAAATCTAACACCAACAACAGAATTAGCTGCAAAACTAATAGATAGTGGATATCATGTTGCTTTAACATCAAATTTAATAGTTATAGTTGCATCAACAATTATAGTTTCCATGGTAGGAACAATAATAATAGAAAAGGCAATAATTCCTAAATTAGGAAGATATAGTAATAGAGTAGATAATGATTTTGCAAAAACTACTGAAATAAGTGTTATAGAAGATATAGAAGAAGCAGAACAACAAAAATTAAAAGATGATATATATGAAAAAAGAGGATTAAGATATGCAATCATAACAGCAATAATCTACTTATTATTCTTTGCATATTCTTTAATACCTAATTTACCAGGCTCTGGGTTATTACTTGATATGGAAGAAACAACATATTTAGGACAAGTGTTTGGTAATAATTCATACTTCCAAGATGGATTTACTTTTGTTGTATCATTATTCTTTATATTTACAGGTTTAGCATATGGATTTGGTGCTAAAACTATTAAGAATGATAAAGACTTAATGTTAGATTCAAGTAAATATATTCAAGAAGTAACATTATTAATACCAATGATATTCTTTGCTACTCAATTTGTAGCAGTATTTAGAAAAACAAACTTACCATTATTAATAACAGCTTGGGGATCAAATATAATAGATAGTTTGGATTTTACTGGTGTACCATTAATAATTTTAATAGTATTAGTATTAGCTATAGTTAATATATTTAATACTACTACAGTAGGTAAATGGTCAATACTAGCTCCAGTAGTTGTACCTAAATTAATGCAATCAAATATTTCTCCAGAATTTGGACAATTTGTATTAAGAGCATCTGATTCAATGACTAATGGTATTACACCACTTCTTACATCATTTATAATCTTTATAGGATATATGAATATATACAATCCTAATAAGAAAAAACCAATAACTGTAGGAAGAGGAATAAAACTAATTATGCCATATTGTTTCATAATCAGTTTAGTTTGGATAGCTATAATTATCCTATGGTACTTAACAGGATTACCAATAGGTGTAGGCCATTTTCCAACATTATAGAAGCAATTATGCTTCTTTTTTCTTGAAATCATGATATACTAATTATATAAAGTAGGTGACGATATATGAAGAAATATATAATAGGATTCATGTTAGGAATTATATTAACAACTACAATAGGTGTAATGGCAATCAATATTACATCAAATACTATAAGTTTTGTACCAAATGATGAAACATGGGAAGTAAATACAGTAGAAGGTGCGCTAAATGATTTATATAATAATTCACTAACATGTGGAAACAATATTGAATTTAAATATGGATCTTTCCAACAAATGGGTAATTATTCAGCCGCAACAAAGCAATATAGCTTCACAACAGAAACAGCAGGAAAAATAGTAGTAGTAATGCAGGCAACAGGTTCAAACTCAGGAGTTACAGGAAGAACAACAAGATATGTTAAAATAAATGGAGAATCAGTAGAATTAACTAATGTAATAGCAGATGTTTGGCAATTTGGTACTTATTATGTTGGAGATGTACCAGCAAATGCAACAGTAGAATCATATATATCAAATGCAGCAAGTGGATCATTAAATACAGCTGGTTTATTCGTATTCTTTATCCATGAATAAATAATGATAAAAAAGAGAACATAGTTCTCTTTTTAATTGAATAAATATATAAATTATGTTATTATATCAATAGGAAAAGAGGTATATTATGGGTTTAACAGCAGGAATAGTAGGACTACCTAATGTAGGAAAATCAACATTATTTAATGCAATTACTAAAAAAAGTATTTAGCAGCCAATTATCCTTTTGCAACAATAGAACCTAATGTTGGTGTAGTAACAGTACCAGATGAAAGATTAGATAAATTAAATACTATGTTTAATCCAGCTAGATTAATACCAACAGCATTTGAATTTACTGATATTGCAGGTCTAGTAAAAGGAGCAAGTAATGGTGAAGGATTAGGTAATAAATTCTTATCTCATATAAGAGAAACAGATGCTATAGTAGAAGTAGTAAGATGTTTTGAAAATAACGATATAATACATGTTGAAGGACAAGTAGATCCTATAAGAGATATGGAAATAATTAATCTAGAATTAATACTTGCAGACTTAGAAAGTATAGGAAATCGTATAGAAAAGATAGAAAAGAAAGTAAAAACTGGTTCTAAAGATAAAGATGAAATAATTGAACTAGAAGCTTTATTAAAAGCAAAAGGCGCACTAGAGAAGAATGTAGCTTTAAGACAAATAGAATTTACTAAAGAAGAAAAGCAAGCTATTAAATCATATAATTTCTTAACTTTAAAACCGATTATTTATATGGCTAATATAAATGAAGATGAAATAGGTAAAGCTGATAATAATCATGTTGCTAGAGTAAGAGAATATGCTTTAAAAGAAGGTGCTAAAGTAATAAAAGTATGTGCTAAGATTGAAGAAGAATTATCTCAATTAGATGATAATGACCACCAAGATATGTTAGAAGCTTTAGGAATAGAAATGAGCGGGTTAGATCAATTAATAAAAGCAACATATGATTTATTAGGTCTTGCTACATATTTCACAGTAGGAACTGATGAAGTAAGAGCTTGGACATTTAGAAAAGGTATGAATGCAAAAGAATGTGCAGGAATCATCCATACAGACTTTGAAAAAGGATTCATAAGAGCAGAAATAATGAGTTATGATGACTTAATAGAATGTGGTAGTGAATTAAAAGTAAGAGAAGCAGGAAAAACAAGACTTGAAGGAAAAGATTATTTAATGCAAGATGGCGATATATGTCATTTTAGATTTAATGTTTAATATAATTAAGGGAGAGTGATATTATGGATAAAGCATTATTTTCAAAAGTGTATTTATGGTTATTTATAGGTTTATTAGTAACATTTGGTACAGGAATAGTAACTTCACAAAATAAAGATGCATTAGAAGTACTATTTGTTCAAAATCGTTATTGGATATTTGCTGTAGCTGAAGTAGCAATCGCATTATATCTATCAATAAGAATACAAAAGATGAGCCCAACAGCAGCAAGAATATGTTATTTACTATATACATTCTTAACAGGATTAACATTCTCAACAATCTTTATAGCATATAAAATAACATCAATCATAATGGTATTTGGAGTAACATCAGCACTATTCTTAGCATTTGCTTTAATAGGAGCTAAAACAAATGTAGATTTAACTAAATTTAGAACATATTTCTTTATGGCATTAATAGGAATGATTATATGTACAATAATTAATATATTCTTACGTAATCCAATGTTTGATATATTAATATGTTGTGCAAGTATAGTAATATTCTTAGGATATATAGCTTATGATATTCAAAGAATAAAGAGTATGGAAGGCGTAATGGATGATGATAAAGTAGCTGTATTCATGGCATTTCAATTATTCCTAGACTTCATAAATGTATTTATGGATCTATTAAGACTATTTGGAGATAGTAGGGATTAAAGTGTAAAGTAGAGTTATAACTCTACTTTTTGTATTGACTCAAGATATTTGAAATACGTATAATAAAATAGAAACTAAAGATAGGTGATAAATATGGAGAAGGAATCAACATTATTATCAGAGATTAAAAATGAAGCAGATAAAAAGGCAATTGAAAAAATCCAAAGGAAAATGGCTGAGTCTAAACCTAAAAAGATTACCACAACAAAAAAGGAAAAATTTGTAAGAAAAGAGCCAACAAAAGAATCAGAATTAAAAATATTAGAATCAACAAATGGAAACCATGTTTCAAAAACACTGGGAGGAATATTAGTAGCAGTAGGTATACTATCATTAGTAATTTGCATTTTTATTTGGATTATTGCAGGATTAAGTGCAGCAAATGAAGGTACTACGACAATTTTTCCTACTTATTATCTCATGATACCTTTAATTATAACAGTAATAGGTGTAAAGGTATTATGTAGTAAGTAACAAAAATTATTTCTAGACTTCATAAATGTATTTATGGATCTATTAAGATTATTTGGAGATACAAGAGACTAGACACTTCTAGTTTCTTTTTTATTGATTAAATTGATAATTTAATATATAATCATTATAAGATAGGAAGTGTAAACATGGATAAAAACACTGTAATTAAGTATTTAAAAGAAAGAGAATTTCCAGAAGAAATTAAAAATAATGAAATTTATTTAGATAAGATTTCATCTGCTATAACTGATATGTATATAGGAAAAAATGTATTAGATGTAGGACTAGAATTAGATAAAAATATAGTTATTTATGAAAATGTAAGAGGCTTTGTATTAAAAAAATCAGATTATGACCTTCAAAATGATATAGAAAAGGCTGGTAATGGAGAAACTCTAGATAAAGAATCATTTGTTCTTCAAGAAGATGGATTACATGTAGAAAAAATTAAAACTTCAACAATAGGTAATGATGAAATTGCTATACCAGCAGGAATAAGAGAAGAAACAACAATAGATAAAAATGGTGTAGAAAACGTACGAACTGAAACAAGATATACAGGTCTAGAATCATCATTACAAACAGCAAAGAATTCTAGAATTACAGGACTTTCAACTATGTCAATGGATAGTACTATTGAAATTCGTAGAAATAAAGACTTAGGAACAGCATATGTAGTAGAAACAAGAAATAATAATATTACTGCTAAAGATATGATGATAAATTCTTCAAATATTGATCATTTAAATGTAGTATTCCCATATAGTATATCAACATTAAAACCTGAAGAATTAGAAACATACTATACAAATGTAGAAAATGCTATTTCAAATATATCTAATCCAATTACACGTAATTCAATGCAAGAAAGATTAGCACGAGTAACTAATAAACAAAGTAATTTAAATCAAGGAATAGAACAACAAGCTGAAGCCATGGTAAATCAAATGGCACAAGGTATAGATGTGTTAGGAGAAAACCAAAATCAACAAGAAATATCAAATGGAAAACAAATGGGATTTACAGCAATCTGGTTATTAGGATTAGTAACTGGCATAGTATCAGCAGGTATCTTAATACTTGGTGCAGTATTATTAAAATAGTATAAAATAAGCAAAAAAGCATTTACAAAAGTGCTTTTTTTTGTTATTATACTAGCGAGTAAGAAATTTACTCCTTGCTAGAAATAGCCAAAGACCAAAAGGAGGTGTAGAAAATGAGAAAGTACGAAATCATGTTTATC
>Ga0247608_10006082_pt1 | contig 12803 bp, 20 predicted proteins | sample 176DNAGHGlowgp2_FD_193490 | JGI IMG/M metagenome (GOLD analysis project Ga0247608, IMG submission 193490) | Sheep rumen microbial communities from Palmerston North, Manawatu-Wanganui, New Zealand - 1766 DNA GHGlow gp2 | ecosystem: Host-associated > Mammals > Digestive system > Stomach > Rumen ... | reverse complement strand
GCTGCCCAAGCAATTTCAGTAACAATAGGTACTACTTGTGGTATTGATGTTTGGTTTGTATGTCTTGTCTGTATTAACGAAGCGTTGGCATGTTTAGCTATACTAGCTAAACTTGGTTTTCCTGTTCCACAGTGGGTTATAGATAAACTACAGTCATTTAATGAAGGCCCTCCTAATGCTAAATAACTTTATTGGCTATATATGCTGCTTAGTTCTTGGAGCTGTATTAAGCTGTATTAGCACAAGAGCTTATTATCTAAGTAAGCATAAAGACTTCATTTCAGAACTTAATGCAGCAAAAATGCAACATATTGAAAAGACTAATAAAAGGGAGCTGGAATTAAATGGAGCCATTTCAGACTTACTGGAAGAAGCTTATGAAAAAAGACTTGAAATTGAACAGCTGTCTGCTGAGCGTTCTCGTTTGCTTACCAGGCTGCGCGACCCGGGAAATTCCAGTAATAGTAAACAAGCCAGTAGAAATAAAAATACCGGCGGAGGTGATGGTACCTCCGCCGGACGAGACCTTTCAAGAGAGGCTTCTGAATTTCTTCTCGACCTCACAAGAGATGCAGACCAAGTTGCCGTGCGACTAAGACTTTGTCAAGGTGTTCTTAGAAAAGTCTCTGAGCACTTCAAGCAATGATTCTTGTGTAGAATTTTTAGCTGCTAGTACTTCGGCTATTCTTGTCTCTATAGTATCTCGTATAAGCACCCGGTTAACAATAACTGGGTGTTTTTGTCCTTGTCTATAAAGACGACCTATAAACTGATTATATTGCTCAAGACTCCAGGGCAATGCAAGCCAAGTAATATAATGTCCGCCAGCCTGAAGATTAACGCCATGGCTAACTGAAGCCGGATGACATATTAACATTGGCAATTTCCGACTATTCCAGTCATTAATAATTTTAGCTGATTTATCTGCGCTAATACCTCCTACAATTCGTGGAATAACTATATCTTGATCAAATTCTTGACTTAAATTATCCGTTATAAGTTGTGTTTCAAACTTAAATTGGATAGCTACTAAATTAGGCTCGCCCTGTAACTCACGGGTAATCTGTATAAGTGCCTCCTCTTTCAAATTATGTACTAGATAAGTTGACTGGTCATCCTGGTATAATCCACCCTGACAAAACTGTCGCAATTTCATAGACAAAACAGCAGCATTAACAGCAGTTATATTTTCTTCTTGTGATAACTGGTACACAAAATCGCGCTCAAGCTCTTTGTACTTTTTATACAAATCACTTGGCAAATCAATATAAATATCGTTAACTACTAATTTTGGCATCGCTAAATAATCAGCTGCTTTAAGTCTAAATGTACTTTTAGCACAAGCCAGTGGAATTTCTTTTAGCCGTTCTTGTGACAAAACAATAGTCTGATAATATGGTGTTTGATACCAGTATCTATTGAAAAATTTAGTCCAAGATTGCCCAAGAGTCATTCCTCTGTCAAGCAAAAAGTATTGAGACCATAAGTCTTGATAACCATTTGGAGCGGGAGTAGCAGAAAGACAAAACGCTTTAGCAAAATAGGCTCTCAGTACTTTAAGCAACTTAAATCTAGTCGTAGTATGTGATTTTACCATAGTTGACTCATCTAAAATAAGTAAACCGCGGAAAAATCTACCACCTAGATTTTTCTTAGACAGCCATTTTAAGCCATCGTAATTAACTATATAAATGTCTCTATCTAGCTTAAAGTTTTCATCTTTATCTTTGCCATGAAGAACTGTATAAGATAATGACGGGGCCCATTTAAGTATTTCTAATGGCCAAGTACTAACTGCAACTCTAAGAGGAGCTATAACTAAAACAGCTCCAGTATGATCAGCCTGCTGTTTATGATGCGCTAAAATGTATTCAAGCACAATTCTAGTCTTGCCTAAGCCCATGTCAATAGCAAGATAACCTGATTGTCTTTCACTCATCCATTGAATTGCATTCTTTTGATACGGATGAAGTGGAAACAGTTCGCTTGATTTTAACGAGTTTGACATTGTCATAATCATACCTCTTACTTGTGTCAGTACGACGAAGTTGATAGTACACAATTTCTATCGCATAGTGTTTAGCTAAAAAAGCTTGACTTAATGTTTTTACAAAAGCCCTTAAATCAGCCAGTACAGTATTAGCTATCGGACAACGCTTACAAGACTTATAAGGTATTTGAGCTCTAAGTCTTTTTGCTATAACCTGTTCTACCATATTACCATTTTTTATTATATCATTAAGAACAAGTATAGCCTGCGTACGCTCTTCTCCGTATAACTTAATAAGTTGCTCTCTAGTATACTTAGCCATTATTTGTCTCCTCTTACTTTCTTAAGTCGCGGATGACGAAGTCTACCTTCTTTTGAAAGTTCCATGTATTCAACTTCTATAGTCTTTCCAACTATAAGATTTGGATCAGCCATCCACATATCGCGCTGGTAATCAGAAAGACCACCGCCGATATGAACGTCAACACCATCCAAGTCACAAACAAGAGCACCGACTTTTTCTGCATATTTCCCTTGACCTTCTTCAATTCCTATTACCTCCAAGTCTATAGTGTCATGCGGCTTCAGCTTAAGCCAGTCATTATTTCTGCCATTATAAGGCAAGCCATCTTCTTTCTTGATGACTAGTCCCTCATATCCAAGATCGCGAGCTTCAGCATACATATCCATGGCTTCAGTTTCAGATCTTAAAGTTCTATGCTCTACGTAACAAATCTGTGGAGAATTAACCATCTGACATAACAAACGTGCATATTCTTGGCGTTTATATAACGGCAATGGGTTACCTGGCATGTGCACATCAAACACCATATATCTAGCGTCAGGAGAATTATTAAAAGACCTAATATCACCACTAAGATCATCAAAAGATTTTCCAGGAACTATAATTTCACCGTCTATTCTAGCTACATGCAGCTCTCGCAAGCCTTCTATAAGATTGTCTAGTCCTTGGAATTCTCTACCGTATCTAGAGTACATATGTTCGTTTTCGTATATACATCTAAGACCATCAATTTTAAAACTGCCAAGGCATGGCCAAGTAATTTTACCCGGTTCATAAAGTTTTGCTAGTTGCACACTAAATTCGGGAATAGCTCCAGGCCAGACTTTATTAATTGTCTTAGCTTGTACACCCATACGCATATCTTTGTTTAGTATTCTCAAAAGAAGACTTTGTGATAATGGCTCTAGTCTATTTAATTCAATTATAACTGCTTTCTTTGCTGCAGAGCCTGTCAATTTTCTAGAGCTTAAAGCTATCAAAAGTTGTGAGGTATTACTATCGAACATTTCAGTACCAACTGTGGTAGCCCAATGTTCTGTAGGCTTTATATAATACTGAACGTATGGATTATAACATGAAATAAGAACTGTAAGTAGTCCAGGATTAGCTCGCAAAATCTGCTGTTTAGCAATAGATCCACTTGCCGACGCCACTTTAAGAATAACTTGCATCTGTTCTGCGCTAGTCATACATTTCTCCCATTAAATGAATAAATTCATCAACATCAGCTTTGTTCCAGATAATAAATACCTTGTGCCCAAGTTTAGCTAAAACGTTATGGCATTCTTGTTGTAAAGGACTTATAACGCCGTGCTCTTGTTTAACTTCTACAAAAACTATACCTCCTCTAGATAAAAGAACTATTCTATCTGGTACACCTCTGTGCGCTGGAGAAGAAAATTTATAGCATAACCAGCCTTTCTCCTTACACCGTTTAACTAAGTACTTTTCAATTACAGATTCACGCATCGAAATACTCCTGTCTGACAGCCTGCGTATACAAACTCCAAGTCAATGTAAAAAGTCTGTTAAGTATGGCCGGCCTAGCTCTAGTAATATATTCGTATTTAAAAAACTGCAAATATTCCATGAAATCTGGCTTTATTTGTCCAGTATTTCTAGCCATTTGAAACTTTGAAAAGTTTGAAATAAGGTTATACTTAGAATCAGATTCATCAATTTGGAGCGCCTCAAAATACTCTGTAAAGCTTTGCATAATTACCCCTTTTTATACCTGTTATTAATGTACCCTTCAGCTCGCAATGGCAGTCCCTTAGCCCAAGATGGAACTGATGCCATTAGTGATTCAAACTCTGCCAAGTTTGCTTTCTCCATATTAACCTCCGCTACTACTTCGTCATAAACTGAAAAAATAATTGGATAGCCCGCCTCAGTCAATTTAAACTTGCCATAGTATAACAAGTCTCTACCAAGGGCTTGAATAATATTTTCAGCCCATTTACCAGGTGACATAAATTTTTTAGCCCAGGTTTTTGTTGTCTGATTTACAGACCAACATGTTACTTCAGGCCCATAAGTCCCATTTTCAATTTTAGGTTCACAATAATACATTGCTCGTCCTGAGGGAAGGACCATTCTAAGCCAAGCACGTCCATTTCTGTCTCGAATTGTTGTCCAAGTTGTTCTATGCGTTTCAAAAGTTCTATCTGGAATTTCAACCGCTGCGATAGCACACTGTTGACAGGCATACCAGAATTGTGGAACTTTGTTATAAAGCTCTCTGAATCCATTAACTGTTTCCCTCGCTGTTTCACGTGAAAGCTTAACACCCCATTTATCAGCGTATTTAATAAAGCCTTCGGCTCCAAGGCCATAGCCACAGCCAAGGATACCCATTTTACCCATTTGTCGTTGTTCTTTAGTTACTTCATCATATGATACATTATACATATGTGTAGCTAAGTCTTTATACTGATCAAATTTATCGGCAAAGCGTTTTATAGCTTCAGTCTGCTCGCATATATACATCAATAAAATAAATTCAATTGAAGAATAGTCTGCAGCTATAATAACGTTTCCTGGGCTAGCTTTAACCATAGACCTAACGAGAGCACGAGCAGACAGAACAGGATTAGCATAAAGAATAGATAAATTATTAAAGGCGTCAATTTCCGCTTCTGGGTCAGGTACAGAAGCCCTCGGAAGATTAAGAAGCTGTAATCCCATACCAGTAATCCTTCCAGTATGAGCACCATAGTAACGAGAATTAAAATACATACGTCCATTGTATTCCTCATTAATAATACGTTTATACTTACCCAATGATGATAGACCCATACCTGCCCTAATCTCTAGCACTTCTGTCAACTCTGGAGGCAAATCATCACGTTGTAACCATTTCTGTAATTCGTCTGCACTAAGGGATTCACATGGATATCCAAGTGTTTCCATCCAGTCTTTTATACGTTTAACTTGAGTTACTTTAGAAACTTTGCCGTTGGTTAACATTGGAAGTCTCTGATTATGCTCATCTAAAAACGCTTCTGTAACTCTTAATATTTGCTTTGCTTCATCCACCGCGACTGGAATACCACGAATATTAATATCATGGTTTAATATCCAGATCTTATTTTCTTCAGGATTTAATCTTTCACAAGGCAACGCTTTAAGAATCCAATATGTAGCATCAACATCGTGCTGGTTATACTCTATAAACATTCTCCATTGGCCTTGTAATGAGGATAAAATATTTCCTTTACTATCTAGGCCAAATGGTGGCGTACAAAAAAGCTTTATCAGCTGTTTACCAATAGAGTCTTTTTGTACTGCTACACGTAATACTTTGGCTGCATCAGCTAAGTTTTGAGGCAATCCATATCGTGCACATAATGCCTGAACATCCTGACATCTATCAATTTTAAGCTCAGGCCAGCCATACTTTTTAACCCCTACGTTATTCCATATTCCGAGCTCAAATTCCAAATTAAAAGCGTAAATAGTATCAGAACCGTTAAAAACTGTTGGAAAAGGCTGTCCAGGATACCAAAATCGTACAAGGTCATTGTCTTTTTTATAACCCAATACTAAAATATCTGTTGACGGATCAGTATGGTATCGCATTCCTCCTGACACTGTAATATCAACATTAGATCGTGTTTCAAAGTCTATTATAATCATTGCAGTCTCCATCAATCGTTGATTATTAGTCTGCATTAAAAATCCCGAACTGTTCGGGTCAGTTCGGGATGTTAATAATTAAAATGCTTCGTCAGATTCAGCCATGGACTCTGCCACGTTAGCAAATGCAGTCTGTGCAGACTGACGTCCATCAAGCCGGTCATCATCACGCTTTTTCATGACATTCTGCAAACCTACGCCAACACCAATGCCTCCACCGCGATTAAACGGGTAAAGCCTAATGTCTGCGTAGCCCCAACAGCCGCTATAAAAATCTTCCTGATTTATTATAGGCTGCGCGTACTTGTCCACTACGCCAATGGGATTGTCGCTAGATGCACTGAGGAACATCATGCCCTGGTAGCCCGCGCGCGAGGCTTTTGCGGACTCATCGCCCGCTTCAGCATAATACTGATCGCCATCTCGCAAGGGATAACGGAATGACCTAGACTTAGTCTGCGCCTCGTTAAACGTGCCCTTAGTAATTCCGGCTTTTATAGCGTCATCTACGGCTTTCTTAATAGCTTCTACAGCCTTTGTATCAGACTTAGGGAACATAAGTCCGCACGAATACTTAAGCTTGCCAGACAGGTTAGCCTTAGGTTCAAACACGTTGACATACGTAAAACGGCAAAGAGGAGTAATCATAGTCTTAATCCTTGTAATTAATTGTGATAACCAGTTTTGATGCGACGGTAGTTTTCTTGTACCTTTACATCAATTCGCCTCAAACAATCCTCCCAACTAAACCCGAAATTCATCAGGAGGCTATCCAAGAAGAAGATGACATCGCCAATCTCTTCAAGGAAATTATCTGCGTTCATTTTTGGGACACCATTATAGTTTTTCCATGGCTTCCAGTCAAATGAATGCAAAATTTCTGTAACTTCGTCAATGGTAGCCAAACACAAGTCGCGAGCCCTAGCTTGTTGTCCACCTGTTATAGTTTCACTTATTGTAGCCATAGGAGGATACCCAAGGGCTATATGGTATTCTCGAATTTTGTCCACAATAGCTGGTATTTCAGGCATAGGAATATATTCCCAGGTACCTTGAAACACTTGCTCGCCAGTTTTTTCTTTGCTAGTCCGTTTACTAAAGTATACCGACTCTACACCAGCTGAACGCAATGCTGCGGCGCAATTTTCACAGGGCTCTAAAGTACAATAACATGCGTATGGAGCCCCATGACAATGATTAAGCGCATTACGTTCTGCATGCGTTGCAACACAATAACCATTCTCGGCTTTCATACAGTGGCCTGAGTCTATACAATGCGGTGCTTTTGGTAAACTACCATTATATCCACAAGCTACTATATGATTGTCTTTGTCAACAAGTACACATCCCACTTGCTTATCACAACAAGTGCTACGCTGCGCCACAATATGCGCTATACGCATAAAATAAATCTTAAAACTTGGTCGGCGCATACGGTTCTCCACAAGACATTTTGCCCTGCTTACAAGTATCCTCAACACATTGCGGGCCAACCCATCTGAACAACTCCGGAAACCACTCGTAACAAACGCTATAAATACTCATAGCAACTTCTCGAGTTTCAATGGTATTCCGTTTACACAGTCTCTGATTAAGAATTGCAGCCCATTCACGAGCATTTGCCGTCATCACCATATTTACAGTCATAGCTTCGGGCAATACCATTCGTGCTTGATCTTTTGGTATACCGTTTTCTATACTTGCACTGTAAACTCGCACGGCTTCTTCAATAGACTTGGTCATTTGCTTTGTATATTGCTGCGTGATAATAGGGTAATCAGAATAGTTCTGATAGTGTTGAGAACTGCATGTATAGCTTGCCAAACGATGTCTAGTAATTTGAGACATAAAAGCTCGAGAAACGCCAGTAATATAAATACACAAACTAGCATGCTCCAAAGGAGAACGATGATCGGCCATATAAAGAAACCTAATAAGAGCTTCAATTTTGGCGGTCTCATTCTCAACCTCAGGCAAACGGGCCATAGTTTGTTTAGCAGCAAAAGCTACTATATGTGCAGGTTTAGGCGTTGCCCATATCTTTTGAACGTGTGTCAATACCTGATTCATTATGGTCCTCTGCATACATTAGGAACATTATGTTACAGGCTGCATGAGCAAGATGTGATAATCCAGTCTCAGAATCTACTTTTATACCATTACGATATGCCAGTAAATGTCTAAGTGTTGCGGCATAATATCTATCTTGCAAATTTGGGACCTGTTTCCAAGACTCTGGGGCGTATTTATTAGCTCCAAAAGTCAAGACTTTACCAAGTTCGATAATAAAGTCTGGAGTTACGAGGTCAAGACGAACTTTGTCTTTGTCGTGCTTTTTACTATAATAGTCTTTACCCATTGTTTACTCCAATGGCCCCGAAAGTCTTAAAACTCTCGGGGCCTGTTATTAGTTAATCAGTCGGGGCTTCGACCTGTTCAAGTTCACCAAGGAGGATAGAAGCAAGCTCAAGCTCGGCCGTGGCAATCTGTACGCGCAAGTCATTCTTGTGGCTGGGATCTGCGTCATAGCGCTTCTGGGCATTAGTAAGGGCAGTAGCAGCGCGCTGTTCACGCTTCTGAGCTGCAACCAGAGTCTCTTCAAAAGACTTAGGTTCAGCAATTTTCTTTTCTTTGGGAGCAGGTTTAGCAGCTGCGGCTTCCTCAGCAGAACCAATACGATACGTTCCGTCTTCATTCTTAATGGGGTAATAGCCCATGAGACGAAGCTGAGCGAACACAGAAGCCAGGGACTTATCATTAATTCCCAACGCTTCCATAAGAGACTGTTTTGTTGCACCACCGTCGTTAATGAGGGCAATAGCACGTTCACGATTGTTGGACATTGCAGTGAGATCGATAGCCATGATAAACTCCAATATAGTTAAAGGTTAATGAACTTTTTGATAAAAATATAATACTACTTTTTACACCGGATGTAAACAAAAATTTTGCCAAAATTCAAACTTTTTTCTCAGTAACACTAGAAAACGGATTTGGCATTTCTGTTTCATCATCCTCAGCCACAACTTTAGGTTGTCCTTGCGGAACTTCTATAAAGTCTGCAAACTCTTTGTCTTTTTTCACCTCCTTGCAAATCTTTTCTATTTGTGCTGGCGATCTGAATTTAGTCTCATACATATCGTCTGGGTCAAGCTCATACTTTTCCATAAGATACTTTGCGGCCAAAGCTTCATCACGCCATTTGCGGTTAGCTCGTCCATAAACTACTTTATATCCTGGCATTTTATGCCCACGCAAAAGCTCTGCCAAGATATACTCTTTTGTCGCTTTAATTTGTGACTCAAGAATAGGCAACGACTTGTAAAACTCAATAAGCTCTTCTTGCGTAAGCGCCGCGTTATTCTCAGCTTGTGAATATGCTGCGAATACTGATTTTGCAGCTTCTTGCGCTTGAATATAACAAGCTCGGCATACTGCTTTACATTGACACCATCTGCAAGTCTCTTCGCTTGGATTAAATCTAGGATTGTCAGACTTAGCATTTGCTATAGCTGGTATAACAATCATGTTTTTCCAAGTCAAAAGCTTATCATACGTAATTTCTACGCATTGATAATTCTGCATACGAGGCTGGATAACATGCAAGTACAATTGCTTTGTTGTATCAAGCTTCAAAGTGTCAATAGCACCGAGCATATAAGCCATGAATTGCGCGTTGTCATGGGCATCTACCAAGATATTCGCGCCAAATTTATAGTCAAAGAGATTAATAGACTCATTAGACACAGCTATAACATCTGCTGTACCAGAAAGGCCATCAATCCCTCTGACTGCAACTTTAGTCTCAGTAAGGACTTGCGCGTTCTGCAAAAATGGCGAAATATAATCCCAGGCATCTCTACAAGCCACACGATGTTCTGGGTCTGGAATGTCTTGCAACTCTATCTTATTTTTAACGAGTTGTTCCATATACTCGTGAAGCATGGTGCCTTCACGTGCATAACTTGATTCAACGCCAACGGGCTGAACAGAGTCATACAAAGACACTGAACCAGGACACGCTATAATGCGCGCCAATTGACTAGGACTGAATGTCGCGTGCATCTTCCACCTCGTTGGTTTCTTCGTCTTCAATAAACAAATCCCTATTGTCAAGAATAAACGTCAAAAGTTTTATGTTTTTTGATGACGGATCGATATATGACTTGGCCAAAGCATAACCGATAGTATGTTCAACCGATCCAATTTCTTTGATAAAAGTATCATATTCATCCAAAAATGACTGAACAGCATACTCAGATAAAAAGTTAACTCTATTAGACATAATTACCTCCGGTTTTGGTTTTGAAGTTCAATGCCATATTGACGTACCATTTCATCAACTTTTTTACTATATTGGCAACTGCCAATTACCGATATAATAACTGCCATAATCAGCGTAATTATAACGCAAAAACTTTCTTTACTCATGTGACTCTCCAAACTTAATAACAGTTAATAAGGGCGCAAATCCAGTCTCAGGGTCAGTTTTTGTAAATACTCTAATCATATCCCTACCTGAGTCATTAACTGAATATCCAAGGTAGTGAATGATGTCAATTAGTATTCTTTTAGCCGTTACCACTCGAAACTCTTGACTTAGACTTTTTGCAGTAACTTCAAGAGCCCGCCGAATACCATCTTCTTGGCCTGTTGCAAAGCCATCGTAATAATCCTTATCCATTATTCGTCTCCAAAGATAAAAGTTGCATAAGGCCTGCCATACTCTGTTATAGTAAGTTCATAACCAGACCAAACATAAGCTAATGGCGAGTCAGGCTCAAAGAACTTAGCGTTAGCATTAAGCCAGTCCTGTGCCTGTTCTTTAGTTTCACAAGTATCTAGACCTGATGCCGCGTCATCAAAGTCATCAGTTATTGACCTCGTTATACTAGGACAAGGATAAGGCAAACGGCCATGATACATACATTCGCCTGATAGACTCTCAAAATTACATCCCATTCCGTAACACATAGTCTTTCTCCTAGTTTGGGTTAACTATACTAATAAATTTTTCAGTCGCATCAAAATAAAGTGAAATATCTGTAAAACTTGGAATTACGCCGGTTTGATGAACTGAAATAACTGTACCTGTGCCAGATTTATGCTGCGAAAAATGAATATTACTGGCTTTTAACTGCGCTATAGTTGCTTCTAGACCTTTAATCATGGCAAGGTCAAGCAAATCTACCAACAACATTATAGCCTCCTTGTCTTGTTTTATTGAGCGCGCATGCAAATCTGCATGCGCGCTAATATTATTACTTACGCGTTGAAATAACAGTAAACGGCGCCTGATAGCTGTACGGGCCCTCGCCTTCATTATACAAGCTATTCATCAGTTCAACTGCGCGCTGAAGAACGCCTTCCAGGCCAGATTCAAGATAGGCCTGTTCGAAGTCAGTCGCAATGTCGATCTCAGCAGTATGATAACCGTCTTGCCATTCTGCATTAGATACTTTCTGTTCCAATTCAGTCAACATAGTCTTTCTCCTTGTCTTGTCTTGTTTTGTTATTGCGCGCATGCAAATCTGCATGCGCGCAAATTAGTTAAATGTTGTTAGTAACAATGTCATTGATAATTTGGTCAAACTTGGCATCATCAGCATTGAATTGCATCAAGTCATACAACGCTTTCATGAAGCCGTATACGCCAGCATCTTCATACGCATTAGTCAAAATTATCGATGTTTCGCGCAGAATAAATTGACGTGACTTTTCTTGCTGTTCGTTAGTCAAGTTTTCTTCGAAGTCGTCGAAAATTTCGACATCATTGTACTGACTGGAAAAGTCATAGTACTTGTCATTGTCGTTTTTGAACTGTTCGCTGTACTTCTTAGTCTTCATAGTCTTTTCCTCGCATTGTTGAAGTTTACGTTTTTCAGCGTTTGCTGAAAGTTTCTTTAACCTCTAAACAATTATAATATAACATAAATAACGCTGGTTGTAAATAAAAATATTACCATTTATAGAAAAAAGTTTTACTGATTATAAATAATATTATCCGCAATACAAAAAGAACATAAATAGTCTTTCCCTATTTTTCGCCAGCCGTGTGACATTGCGTATCGTTGTAAACCTCTAATATTATTAAACTCGATAGTTTCCCGTTTACACTTCATACACCGTATAAAGCATATTAGCCCAGTTAAATCACTTGGCGGATTATTTGGACCTATTGGTGAATTTTCACGCCTATCATTATAAATATAAAACCTACTCATCGCAGTCCTCCGCAATAGGCATAACCCAGAATTTATGATTCCAATAGCCATCTGGTCTCTTTACAGCGCACAGTTGACCATGCTCAAAAGCCAAGGATTTCTTTTGCATTACAAAAGTCTGGGCCCCAAGAAAGGCCGTGCAAAACCGTTGTAAAGACCGCTTCAATTCAGCCATTGTAAAATTAGTAACACCTTTATATTTTAGTAATGTAGCTATTTGAGTGGTTTTCATAAATCGTTTGTCTAAGGCTGTTATTGAGAAATGCTGAATTGCCTCAAGTGCATGAACATTTGTAGAATATGGAAACTCTTCTCTTAATACGATGTCAATAGACGACTCTAATGCCAGGTCTCTGTTATTGATAGTCACCAATTGAGTTTGATGCTTTGTCATAGTCCATGGTGACTCCCCTCGTGCTAATGCTTCATGAAACTCCTTTCTAAGATTATTGTAAAGCTGATGCAAGTCAATATCTAGCATAGCTGATGTGTCAATATAATCTATTTTGCCATACCATAGTCGTCTACTGCCATTTTGAGATATTATCTGTTCTAGCTCATTAGACGTACCTACGAGTATGGCTTTACGCTTTAGTGCAGTCTCATTTGTCTGATAAATATCAGTAAAAGATGTTGTATTACCAGT
>Ga0247608_10006081_pt1 | contig 12804 bp, 10 predicted proteins | sample 176DNAGHGlowgp2_FD_193490 | JGI IMG/M metagenome (GOLD analysis project Ga0247608, IMG submission 193490) | Sheep rumen microbial communities from Palmerston North, Manawatu-Wanganui, New Zealand - 1766 DNA GHGlow gp2 | ecosystem: Host-associated > Mammals > Digestive system > Stomach > Rumen ... | reverse complement strand
AAGACAGCAATGGGTGAATGCGTTGACGGAAGCATTACATAAAGAAAATATTATTGTTAAACTTTATTTAGGAAATGAAGTATATTTTTCAGAAAATATAATTAAACTATTAAATGAAAACAAAATAGCTAGAATAAATAATTCAAGATATATGCTTTTTGAATTTGCAATGAATGTAAAACCAATTAATGTTTATGATGTTATTTATGAAATGATACAAAATAAGATTACACCAATACTTGCTCATCCAGAAAGGTATAGATTTGTTCAACAAGATCCCAGCTTAGTATATGAGCTTATTGATACAGGAGTTTTGATGCAAGCAAACTATGCAAGTGTAATAGGATGGTATGGTGAAAAAGCAGAAGTTCTATCAAAAAAATTTCTTGAAAGTGATATTATCAGTTTCTTAGGAACAGATGTACATAGACCAAATTCAATTTACCCAAAAATTCCAGAAATTTTAAATAATATAGAAGCAATTATTGGAAAAGAAAAACTTTATGATTTAACAACAGTTAATCCTCAAAAAGTTCTACAAAATGAGGAAATAGAAATGCCTGAGCCTAAAGAATTTAAATATAGCTTTAAAGAAAAAATAATAATGAATTCGAAAAAATAAATCCTTAATTAATAAGGATTTTTTTGTTAAAACTCTTGAACATTTGTGTAATTATGTGATAAAATGAGGTCGAATATTAGACTAAGGAGGAGAAAAAATGTCAATATTATTAACAGGTGGTGCTGGGTACATTGGTAGCCATACTGCTGTAGAATTATTAAAAAAAGGAAAAGACTTAGTTATAATAGATGATTTTTCAAATAGTAACGAAAAAGCATTAGATTCAATAAAAAAAATTACAGGAAAAGATTTCAAATTTTATGAAATGGATTACAAAGATAGACAAAAATTAGAAAGAGTTTTTGAGGAAAACAAAATTGATGCAGTAATAAATTTTGCTGGTTTTAAAGCTGTTGGAGAATCTGTAGCTAAGCCATTAGAGTATTATATTAACAATGTTTCAGGAGCTTTAGTTTTGTTAGACACAATGAGAAAATATAATTGTAAAAAATTTATATTTAGTTCATCTGCAACAGTTTATGGAGAACCTGAAAGAATACCGCTAACAGAAGAGTGCAGAGTTGGAGGAACAACAAATCCTTATGGAACAACAAAATTATACATTGAGCAAATATTAAAAGATTTATATAAATCAGATAATTCATGGGATATTTGTATTTTAAGATACTTTAACCCAGTTGGTAGTCACGAAAGTGGATTAATTGGGGAAGAACCACAAGGAATACCAAATAATTTAATGCCATATATTGTAAGAGTAGCTTCTGGGGAGCTTGAGCAATTATCAGTATTTGGAAATGATTATGATACACATGATGGAACAGGTGTTAGAGATTATATTCATGTTGTAGATTTAGCAAAAGGGCATGTTAAGGCATTAGATAAGATAGACAAAGAAGGACAAGGAATATATATTTATAATTTAGGAACTGGAACAGGCTATAGTGTTTTAGATATGGTAAATGCTTTTGAAAAATCAACAGGTAAAAAAGTAAATTATAAGATAACTGATAGAAGACCTGGAGATATAGCAGTATGTTATGCGGATCCTAAAAAAGCAAGCAAAGAGCTAGGATGGGTTGCTGAGAAAAACTTAGAAGATATGTGTAAAGATTCATGGAATTATATAGAGAAAAATAAATAAAGAGAAAGGATAAAAAAATGCAGAACAATAATGAAGACAGAATAATAGTAGAAAATGTATATAAAACTTTTAATATATATTTTGATAAGGCCAATTCTCTTAAAGAAAAAATGCTATTTTGGAAAAGAAATAGAAAAGAGACTAGAGAAATATTAAAAGGTATAAATCTTACGGTAAAAAATGGAGAAGCAGTTGCATTAATTGGAGTAAATGGAAGTGGTAAATCTACTTTACTAAAGCTAATGACAAAAATAATCTATCCTAATAAAGGAAAAATTACAACAAATGGAAAATTAACATCTCTATTAGAGTTGGGTGCAGGATTTCATCCGGATTTTTCAGGAAGAGAAAACATTTATTTTAATGCTTCTATTTTTGGCTTAACCAGAAAAGAAATAGACGAAAGAATTGAAAAAATAATTGAATTTTCAGAACTTGGAAACTATATTGATAATCCTGTAAGAACATATTCTTCAGGAATGTATATGAGGCTTGCCTTTGCAGTAGCAATAAATGTTGATGCAGACATTTTGCTAATAGATGAAATATTAGCAGTTGGAGATCAACATTTTCAAGATAAATGTATTGCAAAAATGAAACAATTAAAAAATGAAGGAAAGACAATGGTTTTTGTTACACATAGTATGGATACTGTAAAACAATTTTGTAGTAGAGCAGTTTGGTTATGTAATGGTGAAATAAAGATGGATGGAGATCCTGAAATTGTTACACAAGAATATTTAAAGGAGACAGCATAATGAATATAATAAAAGATTTATATAATTATAGAGAATTATTAAAAACTAATATAACAAAAGATATAGGTGGCAAGTATAAACATTCTTTTTTAGGCATTTTATGGTCATTTATAAACCCACTATTACAAATTACAGTTTATGCATTTGTATTTCAAGTTATTTTAAAAAGTAATATAGAAAACTATGCAGTATATTTATGTTGTGGATTAATACCTTGGCAGTACTTTTCAAGTGTTGTTTTAAGAGGTGCAGCTGTTATGGTTGACAATGGGAATATTATAAAAAAAGTGTATTTTCCACGAGAGATTTTACCAATATCTTTAGTTAGTAGTGAAGGTGTTAATTTTCTTATCTCTACAGTTATAATTTTAGGATTTGTTATTGTTAGTGGTATTGGATTATCTCAATATGCATTATTATATTTCTTAATACTTCCAATTCAGTTTATTGTTTCGCTTGGAGTTGCTTTTATTGCGTCAAGTATTACAGTATATTTTAGAGATTTACAACATATTTTAGGAATTCTAATGCAACTACTATTTTATGCAACACCAATTGTATATTCTATGGACTCTGTACCAGGGAACTTTAGGTGGTTACTAAAACTTAACCCAATGTCATATTTAATAGATGGATATAGGTCAATATTTTATAATAAAACATTACCAAGCTTTAACGGTCTTGGAAGAGCATTAATTATGGGAATATTCTTGTGTGTAATAGGATATTTTATATTTAAAAAATTAGAAAAAAGATTTGCAGAAGAATTATAAAGCTCAAATTTAGAAGGGAACTGTGGATTATGGAACAAAACAATTTTTTATTTTCAATAATAGTACCAGTATATAACACAGAAAAATATATTGAAGAATCACTTAATTCAATAGTAAAGGCTATGGATACGGACTGCGAAGTAATAATTATAAATGATGGTTCAACTGATAATTCTGAGCAGGTAGTTTTAGATTTCATTAATAAATTACCAGAAAAATATAAAAATAATTTTATATATACCAAAAAAGAAAATAAAGGACTTGCAGATACAAAAAATGTTGGGTTGGAATTAGCTAGAGGAAAATACATAAGTGTAGTTGATTCTGACGACTATATTGGTGAAGATTTCTATACTATTGCAAGAAAATATATAAACAATAATTCTGATATGTTAATATATGATGTATATGTTGTTTTTGAGAAAGATAGAAAATGGAACTATACTTCTAGGGGAAAAACTGATTCAAAAGAAGATGAAACTGTTGCATTTTTAAATGGTGCTATTTCTGGGTCTTCATGCAATAAGATAATAAAAAAAGAGTTATATAATGATTATAGATTTCCTGTAGGAAAAGAATATGAAGATACAGCAGTAACTCCATTTTTAATTTCTAATGCAAAAAATATAACATATTTACCATATGCATTATATTATTATAGACAAAGAGAAAAATCAATAGTAGCTACAAATACACTGATGTCTGCATTTTACAAAATTGCAAGTAATATATCAGAAGTTATTACAAGTAAAAAATTGGATATGGAAAAATACAAATATGTTATAAATGAATTTATTACAGATAGAATGTTAGAAATGTTAACACAGGATTATAATGAAAACAAAAATCAATTTATTAGTAATTTAAAAGATTTTGTTAATGATAATAAAAAAACAATAAAGTATATCATAGATTCAAATATGTTATATATTGTAGAAAACCATTATTCAGAAAGACAAAAAAAACTATGTGTACAAATATTAATTAATCTATTACAAGAGGATTATGAAAAGATTTGTAGGTTATTAAAAATGAGAAAAATAATAAATAAAATAAGGAGTTTAAAAAGATAGAATTAGGAAGGAAAGATTTCTAAATGGAAAAAAAAATACATTATTGTTGGTTTGGTGGAAACAAATTACCTAAGGATGTAAAAAAATGTATAGAAACTTGGAAAAAGTTTTTACCGGATTATGAAATAAAAGAATGGAATGAAAGCAATTTTGATATAAATTCAAGTGTTTTTGTAAAAGAAGCATATGAAAGCAAAAAATGGGCTTTTGTAAGTGATTATGTTAGAATTTATGCATTATATAATGAAGGTGGAATATATTTTGATACTGACCTAAAAATCTTAAAAGATATCAGTTTTCTTGAAGATAAAGATATGTTTTTAGGGTATGAAGATAGTGGGTTTGTTGGAACAGCAGTTATAGGAGTAAAAGAAAAAAACAACAAGTATATAAAAGAGATTTTAGATTATTATAACAAAATTGAACACTTTAACCCAGATATAATGTATAACTATGCTAATCCTGTAATTATTACTAAAATATTGAAAAAATATGAAAGCTATGTAAATGAAGATGGAATTAGAATATTTGATAATAATGTATACATCTATCCAAGAGATTATTTTTTTCCATTGAGTTACAATTATGCAGAAAGAGAATTTACAGAAAATACATGTATGGTACATTTATTTAATGCAACATGGACAAGCAAAGGGGAAAGAAGAACAGTAAACATTTATAGAAAATTTGGCCCGGATTTAGGAAAATTTTTAAATAATTCTATTGATAATATATTTGGGTTAAAATACAAAATTGTAGGGTCAATAAAAAAATTAATATATAAAGCAAAAATGTTTTATTCAATCCATATAAATAGAGCTAAAAGAGTAAACGAAACAAAAGACAATTTAAAAGAAATAAAGGAAGACTTTGTTATAATATGCAATCCAGAATATAATTATGATAATAAAACAATAGAGAGTTTAAAAAGAGACAGTATTATTTATTTAAGAGAACAGTATACTGCAAAAGAAGCAAAAATGATGGCAAAACAAATTGTAGAAGCAGGAAAAAAATTAGTAGTATTTAACTCATATTCTTTTGGATGGAATCAAATTATACAGGAGATAAAAAGACTAAACAGAAGAATTAAAATAAAAGCTGTTGTACATTTTGGAAATGCATGTTTAGCAGATAATTTTGTATTTGAAAACTTCAACGAAATAATAAATCTTTATGATAAAGGAAAAATAGAAGAAATTGGCTTATTTAATAGAGAAGCATATGAATTTTACAAAGAAAAAGGATATAATGTAAGTTTATTAAATGAATTTATTAATATTCCTGAGAAAGAAAAGTATTGTGGTAAAAAAGAGAAAAAAGAATACTTGAGAATTGGTATTTATCCAAAAAATAATGATATATATCAAAATATATTTAATCAAATGGGGGCAGTATCACTTATCGAAGATGCAAAATTTGATTGTAGCTTATGTAATTACCCAATTACAACATTAGCTAGAAAATACAATATTAATTTTGTGGGAAATTCTGATAATCCTTCAAAAGAAGAATTATATAAAAGAATGTCAAATAACGACGTTAATTTAGATATAACATTTACTGATGATAGTTCATTAGTTTCATTAGAAAGTTTTGAACTTGGAACACCATGTATAATAGGAAAAAGTTGCAAATATTTTACTAATACAGAATTTGAAAGAGATATTATGGTGGAAAATGAAAATAATGTTTTAGAAATAAAAGAAAAAATATTATTTGTTTGTGAAAATAAAGAAAAAATATTGGAAAAATATAGAAAGTGGAGAGAAGAATATAAAAGAAATTCGCAGGCTAAGTTCAATATGTTTTTAAAATAATGGATTTTTTATTAAATATACAGCAAATTGATGAAATAGTTTATTGAGAAATATGATAGTTTTAAAGAGAAATGATTTATAAATAAAAGGGTGATTAAATATGGATTTGAATGAAATTACCAAAATATTAAATAAAGAGTTGAAAATTGAAAATGAAGTTTTAATGCAAAATGTGGAAAAGAAAAATACTACTATTAAGGAACTAAAACACGAAAATACAAATTTAAAAAACGAAAACAATAGATTAAAACAAGAATATGAAAAAATACAAGAAAATTATAATAAGATTATTTATTCGAGAAGTTATAAAATAATTCAAAAAATTAAAAGGGTTATAAAACGAAAATAATTGATTTATGTTTTTTGGAAGGAATGATATTAAATGAACATAAAAATTAACAGACCTAAAATTGCTATTATAATAGATAAAGAAGGGTGGGCATTGGACAATGCCTCTAAAGAAATAAAGAGATACTTATCAGAGTTTTATGATATTGATATTATTCCTAATGATATTTTTGGCGATAATGCAATAAAACTATTTTTATATATTAAAGACTATGACTTAATTTTTTTTATGTGGAGAGGAATCATTTCATGGCTTTATAGTGATTTTTCAAAAGATTATATAGATAAACTGGGATTAGAATATAATGAATTTCTACAAAAATATGTTAAAGAAAAAAAAATATTAACTGGAGTATATGATCATTTGTTCTTAGATTCAGAACAGGAAAGAACAGATTTTGTGTTAAAGAATGTAAAATCATATTCAGTTTGTTCTCAAAAGCTTAAAAAAATATATGATAATTTTGAAAAAAAGCCAAGTAATGTTATATCAGATGGTGTAGATTTAGAATTGTTTAAAATGACAAACATAAATAAATATAAAGCTGAAGATACCAGAACCATTATAATTGGATGGTGTGGAAATAGTAAATTTGTTGATGACAAAGATGATGATTTGAAAGGTTTAAATAGAATTATTAAGCCTGCAATTGAAGAATTAAAAAATGAAGGTTATAATGTTGAACTTGAAGTAGCAGATAGAAACATCAATTTTATACCACATAATCAAATGAGAGAATACTATAATAGAATAGACATATATGTTTGTGCTTCAAGGACTGAAGGACATCCTGCTCCTGTTTTGGAAGCAATGGCATGTGGTGTACCTGTAATTTCAACAGATGTAGGAATTGTACCAGAAGTGTTTGGAAAAAAACAGAAAGAATTCATTATAGAACGTTCAAAAGATGATTTAAAAAATAAAATAATTAATATTTTAAAGAATAAAAAGGTTTTAAAAGAATTATCAGAGGAAAACTTACAACAAATTCAAAAATGGTCATGGCAAAATAAAGCAGAATTATATAGAAAATTTTTTGAAGAGGTTTTATGAATTGTAATGAAAGGAACTAGAAATGAAAAAAATTTTTAAATTTATGGAACATACTAGAACTAATAAATTATATTTTTGCTTTAAGATATTATTTTCAATAATACTTTCAATTACTATAATATTAGATAGTGCGATTGTTTTTAATGGAGATATAAACTCTAAACTAGAACAAACGCATTTTAACAGTATAGGTTTCAGTAATGTTTTAATAGGAGTAATCGTTTTTTTTATTGTAAATCTGTGTTTTTTATTATTGGAAATATTTTTAAAGAAAGTTGATATTTCTATTTATAATAAAAAAAATACTCCTAAACATGAATTTAGGTTTTTTATGATAATTTTTACTATATTAATACTATTTTGGATGCCATATTTTTTATCTTATTTTCCGGGAGGAGTTTTTGCAGATACAATTGCTGCAATAAATCAAGCAACTGGAGCTGTTGGAATAACAAACCATAATCCAATTCTATATACGTTAATAATTAAAGTATTCTTAAAAATAGGGGTTTTATTTGGAAATCCATTATATGGGTTAAGGCTATTTACCATTGCTCAAGAAATTATTATGGCATTGGTATTAACATATTTTATTTATAAATTATATAAAGATAATATTAATTATAAAGTTATAGCAATTGTAACATTATATTTTGGACTATTTGAGTTAGTTCCATTATATGCTGTTTCATTATGGAAAGATGTACCATTTTCCTTGGCCTTATTTATGTTTATTATATATATTTGGGATATTGCAAAAAATAATGGGGAAAAATTGAAAGAGTATAAACATACACTTTATTATTGCCTTATTTCATTATTAGTAATGTTTTTTAGAAATAACGGAAAATATATTATATTTTTAGTAACTATTTTTATAATATTTTTATATAGAAAAAATATTATGAAAACCGCTAAGAAATTTATAATATTTTCTTTTGCTACTATTTTTCTTACATTTTTGGTTCAGGGACCAATATACAATAAGTTTAATTTAAACGGACCATTCAATGAAAATCTTGGAATATTAGATCAGCAAATTTGTTATGTTGTATATACTGATGGAAATATAACAGATGAACAGAAAGAATTTATAAATAAAATAATTCCGATAGAATCAATTAAAGAACATTATACACCATTGAATATAGATAATATTAAATGGGGAAATACTCATTTTAGCGAAAAATTTATAGAAGAAAATAAAGGCCAATATTTTAAAGTATGGTTTGAAGTATTCCTACAAAATCCTAAAAAATATATAATTGCATACTTATATAACACATTAGGTTATTGGGATGTAAATAAAGCTATTTTTTATGGATATACTCAAGAAACAATGTGGCCAGGATTAGAAGAAAAAGATATAGGATATGTCCAATATGATTTTATATATAATATTACTGGAAAATCTGTGAGAGAAATATTGAAACCAAATATAGCTATTAGTTCAGCAGTATTTTTTGTTATTACCATAGTTTTAATGATAATGACAGTATATAAGAAAAACTATAAGTATATAGTATTATTCATTCCTTCTTTGTTAACTTATTTGTCAATACTTATAGCAGTTCCATTGGCTTTTACATTAAGATATATTTATATTTTAGTTTTAACAATTCCATTATATTTTATAACACCTTTTATAAAAGAACCAACGAAGTATAAATGTATAGAAGAAAGTCAAAATCTGAAAGGGAAAATTAGTAATGAAAAAGCATAAGGATATAATAATTTCAATTATATTATCAGTTATTATGGTATTCTTTATATGGCATAATTTTTTAATTGGTGGTAATAATATTATTTTTGTATTTATATTATTTACATCATTTAATATAATAAAGAAAACATTAGCTATAAATAATAAAAAATTAAATGTTATCACAATAATAATTTCTATTATGTTTACCTTTATTGAAATTATATGTAAAAGTGTAGATAAAGATTATACGCTCAACAATATTATAAATAAATGGTTAATAGTTAATTTTATAGGTTATTTTACAATGTGTTGGACTTCAATCAAATGGACTTATACCTTATATGAAAAAGCAAATCAAAATAAAACATATATGTATAATCAAAAGATAATTCATAATAACTACTGCTTTTTTATTATATGTTTTATGCTAATATTTTTAGCATGGATTCCATATTTACTAAAATATTTTCCTGGAATAATAACACCGGATTCCTATACTCAAATAGAACAAACAATTGGAATTAGTGAATTAAGTGACCATCATCCTATAGCTCATACAGCAATTATAGGTGTATGTATTAATTTAGGCTTAATGATATTTAAGAATATTAATTTTGCAATTGCTCTGTATAGCATTGTATCTATGATATTAATGGCTTTTATAGATGCACTAGTTTTATTGTATTTACGAAAAAAGAAAGTATCACTTGTGGTTTTAGGAATACTATTAGTATTTTATATGTTTTATCCAGTAAATGCTTTGTACTCAATTACAATGTGGAAAGATATTCTATTCTCAGGAATATTTCCAATATTTTTAATTTTTTGCAATGAAATAATTTTTAATACAGATGAGTTTTTTAAATATAAAAAAAACATGATTTTATTTATAATATTTTCTTTTTTAATGATTGTACTTAGACACAATGGTTTGTATGTAGTATTTCTTACGATTCCATTTTTCTATATTGTTTTAAAGCAATATTGGAAAAAACTGTCTATAATGATTGTGTCAATTATTGCGATTAATCAAATATTTAATTTGATTATGTTTAATGGTTTAAAAGTAAAAAAAGGATCGGTGGGAGAGATATTGTCTATACCTTTGCAGCAAATTGCAAGAGTAGAGAAAGAACATAGAGATGAATTAACTTTAGAAGAAAGTGATAAAATAAACGTGTTGTTTAAATTTGAAAATATAGGAGATTATTATAACCCAACTTTATCTGATCCAGTAAAAGAAAAATTTAAAATGAATTACTTCAGTGATAATAAAATTGGATTAATAAAAATATGGGCTAAATTACTTGTGAAATATCCAAAAGATTATGTAGAATCGTTTATTTGTAATTCGTATGGTTATTATTATCCAGAAGCTAAAAATTGGGTAGTTAGTAGAGCAACAATGGATCACCGTGATATGGGAATAGAGAGGCAATCTAGAATAAATGGTAAAACAGTAGAAAAAATAGATTCTTATATAGACAAAAGAGAAATACCATTAATATCGATGATGTTTAGTGTTGGATTTGTTTTTTGGATAATTGTGATATGTTTTGGTTATAAGATTTATAAAAGTGAATATAAATATATTTTTGTTTATTTACCAATTTTTATATTATGGTTAACTTGCGTTGCATCACCTGTATTTTGTGAATTTAGATATGCATATCCAATGTTTACAACTTTAGGATTATATTTAAGCTGGAATTTAATGTCGGTAAATCAAAATAAAGAAAATTCAAAAGAATTCAAAGTATGAAGAATTGCTTGACATATTCTTTAGAAATCCCTATAATAAAAATATACTAATTGATGTAGAAAGGAAATGAAGATGGATAAAATAGCTGTATTAATACCATGTTATAATGAAAGTAAAACAATAAAAAAGGTTGTAGAAGATTTTAAAAGAGAACTACCAGAAGCAGCAATATATGTATACGATAATAATTCTACAGACGGAACAGATAAAATTGCAATGGATGCAGGTGCAATAGTAAGATACGAAAGAAGACAAGGAAAAGGCAATGTAATAAGAAGTATGTTTAGAGATATTGATGCAGAATGTTATATTATGACTGATGGCGATGATACTTATCCTGCTGAAGAAGCCAAAAAACTATGCGAAGCTGTGCTTGAAAGAAATGCTGATATGGTTATAGGTGATAGACTTTCTGCCACATATTTTACTGAAAATAAAAGGCCGTTCCATAATTTTGGAAATGTTTTAGTAAGAAAACTAATTAATATGATATATAAAAGTGAAATTAGAGATGTAATGACAGGATATAGAGCTTTTAGTTATCAATTTGTTAAAACATTCCCAGTATTATCTAAGGGATTTGAAATTGAAACAGAAATGACCATTCACACTTTAGATAAAAATATGAGAGTTGAAAATATTCCTATAGAATATAGAGACAGACCTCAAGGTAGTGAATCAAAGTTAAGTACATATTCAGATGGGTTTAAAGTTTTAAAAACTATAGTAAGTCTATACAAGAACTATAGACCATTTTCATTTTTTTGCCAGGTTGCTTTGATATTAGCAATAATAGGAATACTATTTTTAACTCCAGTACTAATTGATTATGTAAAAACAGGACTAGTTCCTAAAATGCCTTCTTTTGTTGCATGTGTATTTTTCTTTATGTGTGCTGTTCAATCTTTTTTTGGAGGAATGATATTGCAAACAATTGTAAAGAAAAATAGACAAGATTTTGAAATTAAACTAAATGAATATGCTGATAAATATAAATACTTAAACAATAAATAGTTTGTGAATTTATCACAAACTTTTTTTGTAATATAAATGTAATATAAAATTAGTGTATTTTTTGAAAAAATATGTTATAATTAAGGTGTTTAATGAGGAGGTAAATGATGAAAAAATATAGAAAATACATAATATTAATATTTTTTATACTTTTAGTTATAGGAATATCTAAAAGCACAAGTATTTATGCTACTAATGAATTAGAAGATGGAATTTATACCATAAAATCAAAAATAAACGAAAAATATGTGGTTGATGTGTGTAATGGGTCAAAAGAAAATGAGGCCAATATTCAACTATATGAATCAAATGGAACAGATGCACAAAAATTTAGTATAAAATATATTAAAGATGGATATTATGAAATAAAATCTGTAAAATCTAATAAAATGATAGATGTTGCAAATGGAGGAAAAAAAGAAGGAACAAACATATGGCAATATGAATCAAATGGAACAGATGCACAAAAATGGATTATAAAAAAGAATGCAGATAATACATATTCAATAATTTCAAAACTTAACAATTTATATATTGATGTGAAAGAAGGGGTAGCAAAGAATGAACAAAACATTCAATTATTCACAAAAAATGGAACAGATGCACAAAAGTTTATTTTAATAAAAAATAAATCTAATTCTACAACAGATATTAATATAAATCCATTAGCTCAAAAAACTATTGATGATGGAATATATACTATAAAATCAAAGCTAAATACTGGGTATGTATTAGATATAACAGAAGCCTCAAAAAATAATTGTGCAAATCTT
>Ga0247608_10006080_pt1 | contig 12806 bp, 8 predicted proteins | sample 176DNAGHGlowgp2_FD_193490 | JGI IMG/M metagenome (GOLD analysis project Ga0247608, IMG submission 193490) | Sheep rumen microbial communities from Palmerston North, Manawatu-Wanganui, New Zealand - 1766 DNA GHGlow gp2 | ecosystem: Host-associated > Mammals > Digestive system > Stomach > Rumen ... | reverse complement strand
CGGAACGCTTCCTGGCCCTTCCGTCCGGATCCTGGCCGACCCGCGTCGTCGCCATCTGCAGCCGCGCGGAAGGAACCGCACTCTGGCGCTTCCACCTCCTCCGGATCGATCCCGCGCACCTTCCCGCCATCCGCGCCTCCCTCGCCACGCGGAGCCCTGCCGCGGAAGAATCTCACGCGGAGAACGAGCATGTGTTCCTGTCAAGCGATTCCTTTTGACGAGGGCTCCTCCTTCTGTTTCAGATGAGCATAAATCGGGTCAGCGATTGCCGAGACATAGTCCCGGACCGAGGCGAAGCCGAGCGCCTTGAGCCGTGCGACGCCGGCATTGCGCCCCACCCCGGCCAGCTTGCGCCGGAAGTTGGCCTCCGGCTCCCGGCAGGGCGTGGGGTGCCCCATCAGCGCATGCCAGAGGGCCACCGCCATCCGGCGGGCCAGCGCCGCAACGACCACGTTGCGCATCTTGCCGGAGGCGACCTTGCGCCGGGCCCACCGGTGCATCGGTTCCCTGCCGTAGCGCAGCGCCGACTGGGCGCCCTCGACCAGCAGCGCCTTGAGGTCTGTCCGGCCGCGGTTCGAGAGCCGATGCCCGCCCTCGGACTTGCCGCTGGAGCGGACCGTCGGGTTGAGCGCCAGGTACGAGCAGAGCTTCTTCGGGCTCTGGAAGCGGTCGATCCTCTCGACGAAGGCCATCAGCGCGAAGGCCGTCACGTCGGCCACGCCCAGCACCGTCATCGCCTTGCGCATCGCCGGCGTCCCGGCGACGATCTCCGCGATGCGCCGGCGGGTGCGCTCGCGCATCGAGCGGGCGAACTGCAGCGCGTCGAGCAGGCCATCCAGCGGGAAGCGCCGGTCGGCGCTCCAGTCCCGCGCCTCCATCGCCTTGCGGATGCGGGCCGGATCGGCCGTGCGGACCCGCGCCAGTTCCTCCAGGCCGTGTTCGGAGCAGAAGGCCCAGATCCGGTTCTTCAGGCGCGTGGAGTCCTTGACCGCGTTGCGGTAGGCGAACCAGATCGTCCGGTAGTCCTGGTACTGGACGGACGGCACGAAGACCTCCGTGCGGGAGGCGCCCCGGCGGGCGTAGGCCACCGCGATGTTGTAGGCGTCGATGCGGTCGTTGATCCGGTCGCGGGCGGAGAGGCCGGCGGCGATGTCGGAGACGAGCACCCTGGCCTCGAAGCCGATCGTCCCGAGCCGCCGCGCGACCGAGAAGGCGTTGGTCGAGGCCTCCAGGACCGTCACGGCGCCCTCGGGGACCTGCCGACGGTAGGTCGCCTCCAGGGCCGCCACCGTCGTGCAGAGGAAGCGCTCGCGGACCGGGTCCGCGCCGTGCGTCCAGCGCGTGACGCACAGCTGGACCTTCTCGCTGTGCAGGTCCATGCCCACCAGCGTCGTCGTCGTGTTCGTTTGTCGTCGTTCTTGCATTCGTTCGCTCCTTGTTGTATCTTTCGAGGCGCTGTCGCGCGTCCGGGCAGACGGATCTGCATGAAGCAGACAAGCATGCGGGGTCTTGCGCCCCAAGCAGGTGGTTTCCGTCGGCGCTCAAACACAGAGACGGGCATTTGGCCCAGCAGACTCCTTGAGCGTCTCCCATGCGGACAGCGGGTGGTTACCAAGTCACCTGCTGGCTCGCATCATACCCGGACGCGCGACAGTCTTTCAAGACCCCGCAGCGTCGTGTACGAGGAACACATTACCAACACAGAGAGCGCGGAGGCGCCGTCCCAGACACCGAACCCCGCCGCGGATTCCGTCCGCGCCGCGTTCGACGCAGCGTGGCGGCGCCTCGACCTTCCCGCGTTCGACGACACGGCCTTCGCCGCGTTCCTCTACCGCGAAGTCGCGCTCGTCCGCCCTTCCGGCAATCTCGTCCTCGCCCCGATGGGCGTCGCGGAATCGCTCGGATTCCTCGCCGCAGGCGCCGACCTGGAGACCGCCGAGGCCCTCTCCAACGCCTTGTGCATGCAGTCGGTCGACGCCCGCGCCCCGTCCCACGGGCCGGGAGACGAAGCCGCGGTCCTCTTCCTGAGGGACCGTTTCCCGACGGCGGACGAAATCGCGGCCACGTTCCGCCTCCACCGCGAACGGCGCGCCGCCGTCGGCGCCGGCGGAGCCACGGCGCTCGAAACGTCCCTCTCGCTCTGGCTCCCGCCGGGACGTTCGCCCTCGCGCGCCTTCGCCGCCCGCGCGACGCGGGACTTCGGCGCCTCGGTCCGCAACGTCCCGATGGACGAAACCGGTCGGGCCGAAGTGAATGCCTTCGTCTCCGCCGCGACGCACGGCCGCGTTCCCGCCGCGCTCGCCGAGCCACCCGCCCCCGGCACGGCCGCCCTGCTCGTCCACGCCGCCTGGCTCAAGGCCGCATGGGCCGACGCCTTCGACCCCTCGCTTTCCTTCGACGGCGCGTTCCACGCCCCGGACGGCGACGTCCCCGCCCGCTTCCTGCGACGCACCGGCCTCTACGCCCTCGAACATGACGACTGCCACGGCTGCTCCGCGCTTGTCCTCCCGATGCGCGGCGGCGAAATCGAGGCCGTCGCGATTCTTCCCGACGAAGGCGTCCCTCTCGCCGACATCGAGAAGGATTTCGACCCGACCTTCGTCGACGGTCCGTTCCATCCCGTAACCGCGGCGACGACCGTCGTCCTGCCGAAGTTCTCGCTCGAAACCCGCCATGGCGACCTGCTCGGTCCCGCGCTTCGCGCGCGGCAGACCGATCCGGTCGTCCTCCCGCCCTCGTCCGACTTCTCCGCCCTCGCGGGCGGCGACACGGCCGCAGTCCCGCCGATCTCCCAGACCGCCGGCCTCGCGATCGACGAAGAAGGCGCCGAGGCCTGGTCCGTTACCGTCGGCCCCGTCCCGGCCTGTGCGGAACCGCCCCCGCCGCCCCGCCGTTTCGTCGCCGACCGTCCGTTCCTCTTCCTCGTCCGCGACGCCAGGCTCGGCACCGTCTTCTTCATCGCCCGCGTCGCCGCCCCCGTCACGCGGAGCCCTGACGCGGAAGAAACTCACGCAGAGAACGCAGAGGGCGCAGAGGCGCTGTCCTCGATGCCAGACCCCGCCACGATCGTCCGCTACGAGCGCTTTTCCCGCGAGGACGGCGACGGCGAAACGCACGCAGTCTCCAAGGCAGATGGCGACGAAATCCTCGCTGTTCTCAAGGGTTGGAATTCTTTCGAGGAACTCCGCCCGAAACCGCGAAAGCCGGGCGAACCCTGCATCCGCGGCCAGATTCGCCATCCGGATCTCGTTCTCTCCTGTTTCCGGGCCGACGGCTTGTCCAAGTCCGTCAGGCTCTTCCGCATCATCGACGGCTCGACGAAGAGAATGCGACTCGACATCGAACTGCCGGATGTCAGATGGCCGCGCCGCGTTCCCGACGAACCCGCCCGTGCGATTCTGGCGAAACTGGACGCCTGGTCCGCCGCCGACCGCGCGGCGTTCCTCGCCGTCCCGCTCCCGCGCACCTACGTCTTCCGATCGACCTTCTGGGACGGCGGCACGCTCTCCGGCGTCGCGAAGCTCTTCTACGGAGACGGCAACAAGTGGCGCGTCGTCTGGGAGGCGAACAAGGAGGCCGTCCCGAACCCGGACTACGTCCTTTCCGGAACGCCCCTCGTCATTCCAGCCCTGCCGAGTCCCTGACCCGTTGGCCGCATTCTGAACGCGTCGGTAGCGGCGGAGCCGCGGCCTTCCAAATCCCCGCCGCGCGGGCGGCCAAGCCGCTCCGCGCGAGCGGGGATTTTCATTTTTTTGTCCTGGTTTCCATTTTTGTTAAAAAGTGCTTGCGGGCGCGCTGAGGAACGGCTAGAATCCGCGCGCCATGAAAGACAACGAATCCCTCGCCGTGCCGCTGCTGCACGACATCTCCACCGCCATCGCGCGCGAGCGCAACGTCGGGAAGCTCCTCCCGCAGGTTCTCGAGATCGCCGAGAAGCGGCTCGGGATGGTGCGCGGGACGATTGCGCTGCTGGCGGGCGACGAGCTGCGCATCGAGGCCTCGACGCGCACGCTCAACGCCGAGGAGCGCGCGCTCGGGCGCTACCGCATCGGCGAGGGGATCACGGGCCTCGTCGCGAAGACCGGCCGCGCGGAGGTCGTCCCGGACGTCCGCAAGGACCCGCGATTCCTCAACCGCACGAAGGCGCGCGGCAAGGGCGACGCGGTGTCGTTCGTCTGCGTGCCGCTCGTCCACGGCGGGCAGGTCGTCGGGACGCTCTCGGCCGACCGCGAGATCCGCGCAGGGGCGCGTCCGCTCGAGGAGGCGGTGGAGCTGCTCGGGATCGTCGCGAACGTCGTCGGCGAGGCCGCGAGCGCCTACCGCGCGCAGCGCGCGGAGCGCGAGGCGCTCGTCGAGGAGAACCGCAAGCTGCGCAGCCTCCTCTCGGAGACGCCCGGGCGCCTCATCGGCGACTGCCCGGAGATGCGCGAGGTCTACGCGCAGATCCGCCAGGTCGCGCCGACGGAGGCGACGGTCCTCGTGCGCGGCGCGAGCGGGACGGGCAAGGAGCTCGTCGCGCGCGCGATCCAGTCGCTCTCGCCGCGCAAGGACAAGCCGTTCGTCGTCCTCAACTGCGCGGCGCTCCCGGAGGCGCTGGTGGAGTCCGAGCTCTTCGGCCACGAGCGCGGCGCGTTCACGGACGCGCGCGAGCGCCGCATCGGGCGCGCCGAGGCGGCGGACGGCGGGACGCTCTTCCTCGACGAGATCGGCGACCTCTCGGTCCCGGTGCAGGTGAAGCTCCTGCGCTTCCTGCAGGAGCGCACCTTCTCGCGCGTGGGCTCCAACGAGGAGCGGCGCAGCGACGTGCGCTTCATCGCGGCGACGAGCCGCAACCTCGAGGAGATGATGGCGCAGGGGCGCTTCCGCGAGGACCTCTACTACCGCCTGGCGATCTTCCCGATCGCGCTGCCGGACCTCGCGCGGCGCGGCGGCGACGTGGTGCTGCTGGCGCGGCACTTCCTCGAGAAGGCGTGCCTCAAGTACGGCAAGAAGGTCGACCGCTTCTCGCCGCCGGCGCTCGACGCGATGCAGGCCTACGCGTGGCCGGGCAACGTGCGCGAGCTGGAGAACTGCGTCGAGCGCGCGGTCCTCACCGCGCAGGACGGCTGCATCCGCACCTACAACCGCCCGCCCGCGATCCAGGGGCCGGAGTTCGCGGAGGACCCGTTCCGGCCCGACGCGCCGCCGCGCACGCTCGACGAGCAGCTCGACGCGCTCGAGCGCCGCATCCTCGAGGCGGCCCTCCGCCGCCACGGCGGCAATCGTTCCGCCGCCGGCCGCGACCTCGGCGTCTCTCCGCGGATGATGAACTACCGCCTCAAGCGCCTCGGCATCGGCGCCCGCCCCGCGGACGCGTAGCCTCCGCGGGGCCGCCCGGCCGCGTCCGCGCGGCGCGGGCGCGAGGCCCCGGAGGGTTCAGGGGAGCGGAGGGAGTCGGGGCGGCTTGACGCCGAGGTCCCGGCAGAGGGCCGGAAGGCGCGACCGGACGTCGAGGGCGCGGTCGAGCGCGTCGCGCGCGTCGGCGGGCGGGAGGTCGACTTCGGCTGCGAGACGCAGGAGGTCGGCCGGACCGGGGTTTGCGCCTTCTCCCGCGACGGAGAGCGTCTGCCATCCTCCGGGGCCGTCGGAGAACATGAAGTCGTAGAAGGGCGCGAGGGACCAGCGGCCGGCCGCGTCCATCAGGAAGGAGGCGTTCTTGAGATGGTCGTCGCGGTTGTGCAGCAGCACGTTGAGGCACGCGCGGAGGAAGAGTTCGCGCCGCGCGGCGGCGTCGCGCAGAAGCGCGGCGGCGAGGCGGAAGAGCACGGCGTATTCGTCGCCCGCGACGCGGAAGTCCGCATGGAGCAGACCCGCGGCGGAGTGCAGGTGGAGGCGTCGGCCGCCGGGGGCGCGGTCGAAGCGCCGCGCGGCGAAGAAGCGACCGGCGCGGGTCTCGACGAGGCGGCAGGGCGCGACCTGCGCGCCGGCGTCGGCGGCGAGGCGCGCGTAGGCGTATTCGAGCGCGCCGGCGCGCGGGCCCTCGGCGCGGGTGTTGAACTTGACGATCCACGGCTCGAAGCCGTCCGGAAGCGGTCCGTCCGGCGCGCGGACGGCGCCCGTGGCGGGGTCGAGCGCGATGTTGGCCTTCGGCCTGGCGCCGCCGGAGCTGCCGGCTGCGCGGCGCAGTGCGGGAAGGACCTCCTCGATCCTGCCGCCGTCGAAGTCCCACGCATTGCGCGCGAGGGCGTCGAGGCGGAAGTCCTCCGCGGCTTCGGCGGCGAGCGGCTCCGCCGGTTCGAAGACGAGCGCGCCCATTCCGTCGCCGCCGAGCGAGGCGAAGCGCTCCAGGAGCGTCGGGAGCCGGCCGTGGCGCTTGCGGAAGCGGGCGTCGACGATCCGCCGCCCCCAGCCGTCGGGGAGCGCGTCCTCGAAGACGCCGAAGGTCTCCATCCCGCCACGGCCGTCGTAGGCCTGCACGCCGGGGCGGACCGGGAGGCGCAGGGGCGAGAGCGGGAGCGGTGATGCGAGGAACGATTCGTCGAACTGGAAGAGCGAGTCGCGCCCGGACTGCGAGAGCATGCCGACGGGCACGCGCCCGTCCGGCGCGAACGCGAGGGAGACGAAGAGGCGGTCGAGGCTCACGCGGAGTCTCCTTTCGAGGCGTGGCGGTGGCGGATTCGAACGGGTTTCGGCGCGTCGGGCCGGAACGAGCGCAGATCGGTCGGCAGGTCGGCGAGGCGACGGCGGGCGACAAGGAAATCCTGGAAGGCGTCGAGCGCGTCGAGCGCGAAGAGGATGCGGGCGAGACGGTCGGTCGACGCGAGTCCCGTTCGCTCCAGGCGGGAGAGCGTCGAAACGGGGACGCCCGAGCGCGACGCCAGCTCGGGCTGCGTCCAGTCCGCGCGCTGGCGAAGCGCGCGGACCAGTCCGCCCAGCGCGGCGGTGAAGTCGCGCGGCTCGACGAGGGAAATCGGCAGTTCGGCATTCATGACGGCCCGAATTCTACTCCAACATGTTGCAAATATCAAGCATATTTTGAGTTTATGTTAAAATGATGGATTTATTTTGTACTGAATGGGACCTCCTTCTCCCACTGCGGTGGAATCGACTCCGCGAACTCCGCGGACTCCGCGGACTCTGCGTGAGATTTCGGCTCTGCGCCCTCCGCGTGTTCTCCTTCCGTCTCCGAACCCGGCGCGTCGAGGGCGCGGAGAGGGACGACGTGGACGCAGGATTCCGGCGTAGCGTGGATTCGGGAGAGGAGTTCGTCGAGGGCGGATTCGGGGGCGCCGGGGGCGAGTTCGACGAGGACGCCGTCGTCGGGGCCGAGGCGGATGGTTTTCGGGGCGGGGTCGGCTCGGCATGGGACGATGAATCGCCCGGATTCATGGGCCCGCGCGAAAATCTGTTCCGCGCCGTTGGTCGTGACGAGGAAGCCGTAATGGTCGGCGAGGCGGGCGCACGCGCCTTCGGGAAACTGTTCCGGGAACTTTGACAGGACGGTGACGCCGCCGTCGAGAACGGACGGCGCCGGCTTCGATGCGGGTGCGGAACGTCGACGGCGGGGCCGTTTCGCGAGTTCGTCGCGGAAGGGCTCCCAGAACGACGCGATGCGCGCGTCTCGGTCCGGTTCGTCGTTCCACCAGCCCCACCAGCCGTCCGAGGTCCTGCCCTTGAAGTCGGCCCGTTCGTTCGCGATCCGCACACCCTGCCACGCGTTCGTGGAGGGAACGTCCGGGACGCGCAGCGCCGCGCAGAGCAAGACGTGGATCGTGAGCGTGTCGAGGCCGCCCTCGAAGGAAAAATCCGCGGGGTCGGAAAGGGCGAGTTCGAGAAGCCGCGGGACGACGAGTTCCCGCGGGGAGGCGAGAACGCGGCGGGCGTAGCGCAGGAAGCGCGGCTCGATGGGAACGCCGGCGCGGGGCTTGTCGAACTCGACTCCGAACGGACGTTTGGCGTAATCTCTGAGGGCGAGCGTCTGGATTTCCGGCCAGGGGTCGCCCGCCTCGTAGTCGCGGCGGATCGAGCGCAGCTCCTGGCGGGTCCGCCAAGGGAGCGGAGTCTTCACGCGGACGCGGACGGTGCGGCCGCTTCCCGGATCCTCGACCTCCTTCTCCCAATGCGGATAGACATGGGCGACGAGGAGGCGGAGGCGATCGAGTTCCTCCTCGCGCGCCGCGGATCCCGCCACGCCGACGTCCGGGCCGGAGCGGTCGGAGAGCTCGATCGTCTCGCGGCCCTCGAAGCGGGGATCAAGGAGCGTGATGTTGGAATCGAGCAGCCAGCAGACCGCGGCGACGAGAATCCCGATGCCGACGCCGATCGACAGGATGCCGGGAAGCGGGGACGTTTTCCGTTCGTTTTCCATGGGGGAGATGCTACCGGAACGCCGCGGGGCCCGTCAACCCCTCAAAGCACCGAAAACGCATTTCCCACACTTTCCCACACTTTTGGAAACCACGCTCCGCGCGGCGCGGCGGATTGCTTCGCACCAAGGACCACAGCCAGTCGCACCGTGTGTAAAATTTGTGCAATCGTCCGCTCTTGGAGCGGCGTTTTGTATCAAAATCACGCACGGTGGAATCGACTCCGCGACCTCTGCGGACTCCGCGTGAGGATTCAGCTCTGCGGACTCTGCGCTCTCTGCGTGTGAAACCCCCTCAGTCTCGCTTCGCTCGCCAGCTCCCCCAGCGGGGGAGCCAGACTCTGCGTTCTCTGCGCTCTCTGCGTGAGTTTCTTCCGCCGCGTCCTCCGCGTGGCGGGGGCGGAAGGCAACGGGGGTCAAGACCTCGAGACGAAGAAAACGACGAGACGGATGGCGAGCCAGAACAGGCCGAGGACGACGAGCAGGACGAGCGCGGCGAAACAGTTGAACTTCCGTTCTTCCCGGACGAGCCGGCGGACGTCTTCCTGCGTCGGCTTCGGCCGGCCTTCGCGTTCGGCGCGCTCCATGTTGGCGACGAGGTCGCCGATGGTCCGGCAATCCAGAAACTCTTTGTCGGCGAGGCGGCCGCAGGCCATCCCGAGCTGGAGGATTTCGTCTATGAAGCAAGCGGTGTCGTCCTGCGTCGCGAGCAGGGTCTCGAAGGAATCGCCGGGAAGAATCCGGGAAAGGGCTTCGGGCCGGGAGCAGATCGCGCGTTCGACGAACACGCGGCGCACTTCGGCGAGCATCCGCGGCACGGGGTCGAGGTCGGGCTTCGTTTCGCGGAGCCGGAGCTGCGCCAGGGCGGCGCTCAAGGAGCGGTCGAAACCGCGCCGATTCCGGTCGGGAATGGGCGCGACTTCGCCCGCCGCGGTGCGGCGTTCGAGCTCGTGGACGAGGTCGGGCGGAATCGAGTCGTGGCGAAGCCGTTTGCGAATCCGTTTGTCGAGGAAGGCGCGCCACCAGCACCTGCGGCGGACGATGTCGAGCAGGCGGTAGCGTTCGTCGAGAACGTAGTCGAACAGCTTCGCGGCGGACAACCGGTCGAACGGGACGAACTCGCGGTCCCGGCGCTCGAACATCCGCCCGAAGAAGGTGAACGCCTCCGAATAGAAGAAGACCCTGGACTTCAGGAACGCGCAGCCGGCGTGGCCCCATCTCCTCCGCGGCAGGCGGAACCAGAAGCCGCAGCCCCGAGTGTTGTGGAAGGGTTCATCGTCGAACCGCATCCCGTTCTCCTTCGCGAACCGGCGGGACTTCGCGAGCAGCGAATCCACCGACTCGCCTTCCGCGAAAACCGGCCGGAGAAGGAACTCCTGCTCGCGGAGCCATGCGCTGCATTCGGGAACGAACCGGCGGCGGAGGTCGCGCAGCCACAGATGTCGGCGAAGCCCCCGGGGGAGCCGGCATTGGAGCCACGAGCGGAATCGGGAGCGAAGCGTCAGGGGAGCGAAGCCGAGCACGCGGTCGAGGCCCGGTGCGAGGGCGCCGTCCACCCCCCAATCCATCAGCTCCCATTCCCAGAACCAGTGCACTTCGTGGAAGAGCGTCTCGGGATCGTCCTTGTGCGCGAGCCAGATCGCTTCGACCATAGCGAACGCCCATTTCCGGCCCGACCGCTCGTCCGCCTCGGGCGTCCGGGACGCCTTGCGGCGGATGACGTCCCGCCGCTCGTCGTTGTCGTCCGCCAGACGGAGCGCGACGATGTCGTCCGCGTCGGGACCGTCCGCGTCCAGTTCCCGGAAGCGCAGCTCGGCGTAGTCCTCCGGCAGGAGGAACCCGTGGCGGATTCCCCAGTCGGCGTCGTTCCAGTCCAGAAAACCGGGCCGGGCGGCGAAGCGTTCCAAACAAGGCGTCATGGTCGAAAAGCGGTGCGCGGCGCGGCGGAGTTGCGGAGCTCCTCCAGCGCGGCGAGGGCGGCGGGGACGTCGGCGTCGGGGAGGTCGAGGAAGCCGACTGCGTTGGATGCGTTGGGACGGCGGGGCGGCGGGGAGCCCGGACGGGCGGCAAAATAGACGTTCGCGCGGTCGCGTCCGACGCGTTTCACGACGGGCGGGAAAAGGCGGTCGAAATCGTCCGCGACGGTGTCGTACGGGGAGACGGCGCGGCGGTCGGTGACGAGGAAGAACCGCCGGCTCCACTCGCGGCGGCGCTCCGCCGGGAGATACCATTTTCCCTCGATGACGATGACGACCAGGAGGAGGACCGGCAGCGACAGCGTGACGATGCCGAACAGCCAGCCGAACGGCCAGCCCATTCGGACGAAGAGAAACCGCTCCGTTTCGATGAGCCTCTCAAACGCTTCTCCCGCCGAAGGGTCCTTCGCGAACGCCATCGCGACGATGCCGGCGACGACGACGGCCGTACGGAAGACCAGTTCCAGCGGGAAGCGGCGGAAGACGGGGCGCCCCATCCAGAGGATCCGTTCGCCCGGCGACAGGGCGGCAAGCAGGCGGCGGCGGGAGTCGTCGGGCAGCCAGTCGGGCAGCGTGCGGGCGGTTTCGCCCGACTCCTCGGCGGGGTCCAGCCCGAGGAGCAGCGCTTCGCAGGCGAGGCCGGATTCCCGCGCGAGGGGGCCGAGGACGACGCGTTCCGGCGTCTGCCAGCGGCGCCGCGGGCGGAGAAGGACGACGAGTCCGAACCACTCCCGCGGGGGATCGGGCTCAAGCGGGACGCAGGATTCGCGGAGGACGCGGACGACGGCGTCGCGGGAGACGGTGCGGAGGCGGCGTCCGACGGCGACGAGGACTCTCCGGTCGGTGACGGCGTAGCGCGTGCGGCGGCGGATGCGCCGCGCCCGGCCCGCTCCGAGGAAGATGAACCCGACAAGCGCGCCCACGAGGCAGAACGCGAAGGCGGCGTCGTCCAGCGTCTCGAGGGGAAGCTCGATCCGGAGCGACGGGTCGGCGCACGGCAGCGTCCATGTGTCGCCCGACAGGCGAAGCCGGTAGGCGGCGAGCGCGAGCCCGATGGCGAGCAGAAGGAGGAGGAATCCGGCGAGGAACCTCGTTCGGAAAACCGACCCGATGCCGTCGGACGGCGGCGCGGCGGGATCGGGCGCGCCCTCCCAGAGGACGCGCTCGCCGTCTTCGAGCGGCCAGGGGGGAGCGTCTGGTGCGGAGCGGTTCACGGGGAGGATGCTACCGGAACGGCGCGGGGCGCGTCAACCCCTCCGCGGCCCGAAAACGCATTTCCCACACTTTCCCACAATTTGGAAAATTCCGCCCCACGCGACATAAATGCACGGCACCCGGAGGAGAAGCGGACTTTTCAGGTCGTTATCCTTCCGTGTTGGTTCAATCTTTACATTTTTTGTCGGCTCGGATCAGGAGGCGCAACGAAAATTGTGCGAATGCGCGCGTGAATGCGCGCGCGGATAGGGGCTGGCACGGGGGGTGCTTTGCCGGAAGGGAACGCCGGCAAAGCCGGCCTCGAACCAGCGAACTTCCGAACCTTCCAGCATGCAACGAATCCACGACATCTACCGGCCCGTCGAGGAACGGACGCGCGACTGGCGCGAGGTCGAGCGCCCGCTCGCCGACGGCGAGATCCGCGAGCAGGTCGCCCGCTGCATGAACTGCGGGCAGCCGTTCTGCCACGGGGCGGGGTGCCCGCTCGGGAACCTCGTGCCGGACCAGAACCGCGCCGTGGCGCAGGGCGACTGGCGCCGCGCCTGGGAGCTGCTCTCGCGGCGGTCGGACTTCCCCGAGTTCACGTCGCGCGTCTGCCCCGCGCTCTGCGAGGCGTCCTGCGTGCACCAGCTCGACGAGGAGTCGGTGATGGTGCGCCAGTCGGAGAAGCGGATCGTCGACACCGCGTTCGAGCGCGGCTGGGTCGTCCCGCGTCCGCCGGCGGCGGAGAACGGGCGGCGCGCGGCGGTCGTCGGCGCGGGCCCCGCCGGGCTCTCGGCGGCCGTGACGCTGCGGCGCCGCGGCTGGGCGGTGACGGTCTTCGAGCGCCGCGCGGACATCGGCGGCCTCCTGCGCTACGGCATCCCGTGCTTCAAGCTCGACAAGGCGCTCGTCGACCGCCGCCGCGCGATCCTCGAGGCGGAGGGCGTCCGCTTCGAGACGGGCGTCGAGGTCGGGACGGACGTCTCGGCCGCGTGGCTCGCGCGGCGCTTCGACGCGGTTGTCCTCGCGATCGGCACGCCCGCCGCGCGCGACCTGCCGATTCCGGGGCGCGACCTGGAGGGCGTGCACTTCGCGCTGGAGCTGCTCGAGGGGCAGAACCGCTTCCTCACGGGGGAGCTGCCCGCGCCGCCGATCGACGCCGGGGGCAAGAAGGTCCTCGTGATCGGCGGCGGCGACACCGGCAGCGACTGCGTCGGCACGGCGAGGCGCCAGGGCGCCGCGAGCGTGGCGCAGATCGAGATCATGCCCAGGCCCCCGGCGGAGCGCGC
>Ga0247608_10006077_pt1 | contig 12808 bp, 8 predicted proteins | sample 176DNAGHGlowgp2_FD_193490 | JGI IMG/M metagenome (GOLD analysis project Ga0247608, IMG submission 193490) | Sheep rumen microbial communities from Palmerston North, Manawatu-Wanganui, New Zealand - 1766 DNA GHGlow gp2 | ecosystem: Host-associated > Mammals > Digestive system > Stomach > Rumen ... | reverse complement strand
TTCAAAATTTAAATATGCAAGTAGATCAAGAAGTAAATCTACTTAATTGAATAACTTTTTGAAATGGAGCTAGCTTAGTAAAAGTAGAAATAGAAATGGACTGAGAAACTACACAGATTACTGATCCTAATCATTATACTCCACAATATCCATGAACATGTACAATCATACTTACAGTAAAAGATAAGAATGGTAATATAGTTACAGAAAAAGTAAATAAGAACATTCAAGCTCTAGAATATCAAGCAATGGAAATAAATAATATCAGACCTGTAGACATATTACCAATTATATGACAAGTAGAATCATGAGACAAGAATGTATATGAACACATAGAACATCTAAGAATAGCTGAAGCTACTAAAATTAGAGATATGATGTGGAAATATGGTGCTGGTAATCATTCCGCTGCTGAATATCAACAACTAATGAATAGACTCAATACAGGAATGACTTGTGAACAACCTAGTTGATATAACAATTATGAAAGCATATGATCAATAAGTCACGAACCTGGAAACCATGCACATAAAGAATGGCATATTTTAAATTCTCTTATTAATCATACAAATTTTAAGATACGAGATTCATGATGACTCGATGCCGTCAAAAATATGATACAACAAAATCCAAACAATATTTATATTTTTTGAAACTCAAGTTTTTGATACGGTAGTAAATCTTGGTATAATGGTTGGATATCTGAAATCAACAAACGAAAAGATTTAAGTAAATCCCCTAATTTTATAATATTTGTTGCTGGAACAAACATAGGACATGAAGCGGGAATATTAAAAAATAAGATTTACAATGAAACTGTAGATGGAGACGAACATTGAGTTTACTCTCTAGCATCAGCTAGTAATGGAAAAAATAATAATGCAAATAACCATTTAATTGTCACCATATGAACAAACGCTAATGGGAATATAGATCAAACAAATGAAACATATGAAAGTAGTAAGTTTCCAGTATGATTTAATAATAATAGTTTATTTGCTTGACGTGCCTTTCCTGCTCACTCAGCTGCATCATGAAAAATTGAAGGTGAATCTTGAAAATATGCTACATCTTATACTAATTACGTAAATGTTGCAATAGCTGATTTATGTTTTCAAATGTTTGCCGAAGTACAAGATGTAAATGAATTACTAAACATGATTAAATCATCTACTGACCTTAGAGATCATATTAAATTTAATTGAGAAGACCAATCATTAATCCTGATGAATCCTGCATGATTCTTTAAGAAATATTGTATGCCCACCAATTTACCAACTCAAATTAACGTATGAGAAACTATTTCTCTAAATAAATGATACTATAAAGGAGTAATTTTTGATATCCCTTGAGCTGAAGTTAAGATAAATTGACAATGGATAGCTTATAATGAGAAAAATAAATCATTAATCAAAAGTCAGAATCCTATGAATTTACAATGGAGATTAAACTGAAATTTATGTGCTAAAATGTGATACAAATGAAAAATTATAAATTGAAAAATCATTGCTATAGACGATAATTGGAACGGACTAAATATAGACAAAGATTTTTCAATCAATATTTAAGGAAGCCGTATCTAACATTGCAGACTTCACAATTTAGTACTTTCTTCCACATAATATGTTCCGCCTCAACCATATGATGTTGTAATATACTTTAGTTTAATTCTACACCACTGACCCTCTGTTGATGGAATATATAAAGTAGGGTTACCAGCAAAAGCTGAACTAACTTTATTAGAGATAGTCTGATATAATTGTCGTGAGTTACCGAAAAAATAATATTTTTGAGGACATGCCATTGGACTAGATCAATTTGTTGATAGTCTACAGTCCGATGAATTTTGACAACAACACAGATTGGAACCAATGATATTACAGGAAGTGTCTGTATAAGAAGAATTAGTGTTACATGTTGCCACCTTACCGAAATAATTACTTGAATTTCCACTCACACCACTTGTTGAAATTGTTGCTATCTCTGTTCTGTTCGATGAGTATAAAATATCGTATTTCCAATTCAAACAATTTCTATCATGAAATGTTTTTCTATTTGCACAAGTACATGATGATGTGGAACCTCAACAACTTTGAGTTTCTACTTCAGTTGATGTAATTTTTCCAAAACAATTTTTTGCATTATCCTTTATCCTAAAATAAACAATTCAAGCGTATCAATTTCAAACAATAGCACCTGGATAAGTTTTTCATCAAGTCTGCAAACCATAATAATAATATTGAAAATTATTAGTATTATTACGACTATAGTATAGACCTAAATTATTCAAAGTTGTCCAACTTGGCGTATACGGAGCAATATGATAATTAACAACACATCACGAAACACTATGAACATCAAAGTAAAAATTAGTACATAGTTCACATGTTCAACCGGATAAATAATATCAATTATCTTCTCTACATTCTTTACACTCAGCATCTCAACATTTCCATGTCCAAGCGTCAGATCATGTGTATTCTTCAGACGGATTTCATCATTCACAATTAAAATGAGTTAAAGAACAAATTCATGAAACCCTTTCCGCACAATAATTACTACCAGGCACCCTATAATAAGATTCGTCCTCACATGCCCATTCACACACTCATGGATTCGGATTATTTACATATTCCCATTGTTGATTTTGTTGTGTTGTTACATTAGATCATGTTTTCGTATGTGCTCACGGCATTGTTCATTGACAAGCATATGTTTTTGGTTTACAATTCATCGTTAATCAATCTCTCTCATAATTCGAACTTTTACATCTCCACTCACATGCTCATAATGCTCATGTTTCTCTATAAGTCCATGATTTATTTCATCATGTTGGTACTACTGTTGATCTTGTTGTATTCTCTCATGGCTGATCTCATATACATTCATATGTATTAACACACATTTCACCATTCCAATGATAACCTTTACTTGTATCACAAGTATATTCACACACTCATGGGGTCGAACCTGATGTATAATACCAAGCTTTAATTCAATTAACTTCTACGTATACTGAACTTCAGACAATTACTCATGCTGTCGGATGACTTCCTCAACATGATCTGTATGGATAACCTGTAGCAGTACCTGAACATCCGATTGTTTGCCCATCATCAGTTTGACATGACCAGTGTACCTTATCATCTTTTGTTACCAAGTAAGCTCATGTTCATTTTACCACCCTTCCAAAAATACAAGATCAAGAATATTCGATAAAATTTCATACTTTAATTCTTTGTACATCATTACCACATTCTGGCTTTATACTTGAGTCACATATACCCATACATTTACCCTTTCCTAGCATAGAATTTCGTCACGATCCATTACAGCTACATAGACACATTTGACTACCAGCATTTTTTATTTTCAGTATTCATCAACCTTTTCATGTTCCACATTGAATGTTCTCATCTGTATTTTTACTAGAAACAATAAGAGGTCATCATATAGTTAGTTTAGCAAATCTGTGAGCTACGTTGTTGTTGATTATCATTCCACTACCTGCCATAATTACAAATAGATTATCTCCTGTCAAAGTTTCTGTGGTACTACCATCGGTCCACAAAAAAGAATTATTTGCTTCTACTTTAGAATTTGTTCATAAAGCAGCAGAGTAATTACCTTTTACATATCCACTTTTTCATACCACAGTAGATTGTGAACCTTCTAGCTTATTATCGGATCACAATATAACAGAGTAATCTCAGCTTAAATTGTTGTCTTTTCATCAAAGAATTACTGAATATTTTCAGTTTTCTATTTGATTTCATTTTCATCATAAAATTACATTATATTCACTATTTATTAAATTTTCTGATCATCCAATTATTACATTTGTACCCTTTCTTATTTTTCATTCAATTTTGTTTTTTATTCATCATAGGATACTAGAATAATATGCACCAGAAATAATATTTTCGTCGCTTCATGTCCTAGATAGAATAAAATTATTCGTTTGTATTTTCACAGAACCATCACCAATTTGTTCCAAAAACGCTGAATCATTCGATCAGGTTGAAATGAATTTCACTTTCTCCATATACTGGGCTGCGTTATTTAGATCTACATATAATTGTCTTTGGGCCATAGATACAGCTACTAGTCATAGTCCAAGTACTGTAAAAACCAATGATAAATTTAATAATCCTGATTTTGAAATTTTCATATCTTTTTGTTTAAAACATGTAAAATACATCCTATATTCAAATTATATTCAAAAAAAAAATCCTGTCAAATTTTACAGGACTTTTTATTGTTTTTATCGTTATATTGACTTGAAATATTATCCTATACTATTTTCCATTTCCATTTGTATTAGATGATTGAGTTCTCATGCATATTCTAGAGGGAGTTCTTTGGTAATAGATGAAATGAATCCATTTACAATCATTGCCATAGCTTTTTCTTCAGTTAATCATCTACTCATTAGATAAAAAAGCTGATTTTCATCGATTTTTCACGCAGTAGCTTCATGAGAAACTGTTGCATCATCAGTTTTAATTTCAATAACTGGAATCGTATCTGAAATAGAAATTTCGTCTAAAAGTAAAGCATCACAACGCGTTGAAGCTACAGCATTTTCTGCACCTGGTTGAATTTGAATTAATCAACGATACGTATTTACTCATCAACTTTTTGAGATTGATTTAGAAATGGTGTTTGAGGATGTGTTTTTTCATATATGGATAACTTTAGTTCATACATCCTGATGTTGATTTGTGGATGCTACTACCAATGAAAGGTTATCAGAAGTAGAATTATCTCATTTCAAAATGGAACAAGGATATAGCATTGTAGCTCATGAACCTAAATTCCCTCAAATCCATTCCATATGGCTATTTTCTTCAACTAAGGCACGTTTTGTATTCAGATTAAATGTATTTAATGACCGATTTTCTACTGATGTATAACGCATCGATGAATTTTTTCATACGAAAATCTCTACACAACCAGCATGAAGTGAACGTTTATCATATTTTGGCGCAGAACATCATTCTATATAGCTACAGCTTGTTTCATCTTCAAGAATTATTAGAGTGTGTTCAAATTGTCCTCATTCATAAGTATTCATACGAAAATATGCTTGTAATGGATCAGATATTTTAACTCATTTGGGGATATAAACAAAAGTTCCACCACTCCAAACAGCTCCATGAAGTGCAGCAAATTGATGATCAGTGGGAGGAACGAGTTTCATGAAATATTTCTGAACTAAATCTCAATGTTCACGGATAGCAACTGAAATATCGTCAAAAATTATTCAGCTTTTTTGTCGTTTTTCTTTGAGCTTATGATAGACTACTGATGAATCAAATTGTCATCATACTCATGCTAAAAATTGTTGTTCTGCTTCTGGAATATTTAGACGTTGAAATATATTTTTGATGTTTTGTGGGACTTTATCTCGTGAATCAGCCGCTCCTGTAAATCATTTCTTGGGTTTAGCATAATAAACAAGGTTATCAAAATCTATGGATGAAATATCTGGTCAAAATGATGGTTTTTTAATTTCATAAAAAACTTTTAAACTTTGTAATCTATGATTTAATATTCGACTAGGCTCATCTAAATCAAATGATATTTTTTTGATAGTTTCTTCGTTTAATCATTTCAAAAATATATCATAGAATACGTTATCGGGATTATCTATAAACGATTTGTTTACCACTTTTAAAAATAAAAAATAAATTTAAAGTAATATAACAAATGAGTCTGAAAAATCAATTCCACAAACTATGTGTTTTATTTAAATTATCTCTTTTTAGGTTTTTTAAACCAACCATAAGTATTACTTTTTCACATATTTATATTTTCTTTTAAACTTCACCAAAATGAGCTTATGGACTCTCATGTTCACTGTTTAATAGTATATCTATTTAAATCTATCTCATCTCATTCAAGCAACGAAAAATATTTCATAAATTCATTATAATTATGTAAATTTTTACCAAAAGTAACAGGAAACATTTTTGATAAAAATTTGATGATCTTTCCATCAATATTATACATTATTGTATTATTTGCTAAATCGATTCTACTTTCAGAAATTTGATTTTTTAGATAAGATATGAGTTCATATTTATATATATCTTGTGCCCATTGTATTCGCTTTTGTTCCTCTTGTGATAATTTATCCATTCATATAACTTTTACTTGAGATTCAAATATTCATGATAAAAATCAGATTTTTCAATTTAGTTTTTTTATCATTTTTAAGTCTTTTCAAGAAAATTCTAAACTAATTTCTGATTGTGGAAATACTTGAATCAAATCTCAATATGAAGTAGTGATTATGACTTTTTCATCTCTATTTTTTTTTAATGAAGGATATGCTATTTTCCCATTTTCTGATAAAGATCTTTCAAAACTTGACTGTATATTAAAATCTTCACTTCATTTTAAACCTGTTATTTTGATGTATGCATCTCTTTTGTCCACGGAATTTCACACTCATAAAACCGAAATTTTATTATCTTTGTTCTCCAAAAATCAACTTATATCCGGTTCTTCTGGATAAAAATAAAACATTCCAGAAATCATAATAAAAAAACTGAATATTCATCAAACTATTTGCAATAAATATCTCCATCTACTTTTTAGTGTTGTAGTCCATTGTATTCACAAAATAATTAATCATAACAAGACAAACAATTGATGAGAAATATTTAATAGTGGACGAAAAAATATATGAAGAAATAGATATACATTACCATAAATTACAACATTTCTAATAAGATTGTATTTCTTATCCGGTTCATATTCAATAGAATAGTAGTAGAAATAGGAAACACTTACAATTAAAAGGTATAGCCAGTATTTAAGAATAAAATCAACAAAAGATTCTTTCATTACAAAAACAACAAATAATCATAATAATATCCATGCGAGTATAAATTGTAATAATTGTATCAACTGTTGTTTTCTCATATTGTATTGTATGATAAATTAGTCTATATTTATTCTTTCTATTTGTGTGAATTTAGATAAAAAATCTAATAAATTATCCTGTTCTTTAGTATAAATTAAAAGAATTTTTTCTTCTGATTTTTCGAGATTTTTTTCTTTAAATGAATAATTTTGAACATAATTGAATCTCTTTATTTCATCAGCCACTCATGATTTTAATATAGCTAATATAATTTTTCTTAATTCTCTTGCAGTTCATCTATAAACGAACATCATATAATCCATCCAACAATAAGTTTACAATTTAAAAACCTGACTTTAATGTAGTATTTATCGTTGAAAATTCAAGATAATACTTAATAAATAATCCTCGCCCTTTATGGACGAGGTATTCAACCGAATAATATTTTTTATTTGATAACTTATACTTCGATTAATGTTTGAGATTTTAGATCAATCCATTTTCTGTTAATTCTCTTTTTAGTGTACTACGGTCATTTGCGTTAAACATAGCCATTTCAGGTGTAATTTTCCCCATCTTAACTAAGTTAACAAGACTATCTTCCAACAAACACATTCCACTACTTCTATAAGTATACATTACATTTCTCAATTGATTCAATTTATTTTCACGGATTGTATTTTCTACTGCTTTGTTATTTAACAAGATTTCATGTGCTGGTACCATTCATTTTCACTCAATTGCTGTCATTAATTTTTGAACAATTATAGCTGTCATATTTTCAGAAATTTGGTTCTTAATAATTGGTTGTTCATCTTCTGGCACCATTGAAATAATTTTATTTATAGTTTGTTCTGCAGATCTCGAGTGGATTGTAGTCAAAACTAAGTGTCAAGTTTCAGCTAATGCTATTGCATTTCTTAAAGATTCTGAATCTCTAGTTTCACCAAACAAAATAACATCAGGTCTTTGTCTCATCGCATATTTCATAGCAGAAGCAAAAGAAGTGACATCTTTACCTAGTTGCTTTTGTTCAAAAATACATTTTTTTGGTTCAAAGATATATTCAATAGGATCTTCTATTGTAATAACATGAGAAGACCTAGTAGTATTAATCTCTTCAATCATTGCAGCAAGTGTTGTAGATTTTCATGATCATGTAGGTCATGCTACAAAAATTATTCAACTCGTCTTTTTTGTTAATATTCTTAAAATCTCAGGCAATCACAACTCTTGAATTGTTAAAATTTTCTCCTCAAGTAACCTCGCCACAATCATTTTATGTCATCTTTGACGAGAGATGTTTACTCTATAACGACGTCCATGTACAGAATATCAGAGGTCACAACTAAGATTTTCTTTATACAAAATCTGATCTTCTTCTGTCATAAGAATATTAGATATAGCTTCTAATGTAGTATCTTCCAATTTTGGAGCCGTCATTACCCTGTGAACTTCTCAATAAATTCTAATTGCGGGTTCTTCTCAATACGTAAAATATATATCTGAACTTTTATTATGAATCATTAATTCAGCAAGATATAATAAATAAGTTTCAGGATCCATAAGGGTTCAGCCTGACAAAATAACAGAACCATCTTCCAGGGTTCATTTTTCTCCCGGATTGTTATTAATTCAATTATTTAAAAGCCCACCAACTCAAGACGTTTCAGATTTTTGTAAATTGTCTTGATTTTGTTCCTGTGGATTATCACTTAAAACGTTAGTTAAATCTGCCATTTTTTTATTTTTATTGTTTAAAAGAAAATAAAATTCTCACTCTTATTATAATCAAAAAAAATTTCTATGCAAAAATTTTAAGACTTTTTTCATAGAACTTTTAATTTAGTAAAAATATGTTAAAAAACCCAGATTTTCTACTTGCATTTTTGGTCAAAATTATCTATACTATCATGCACAATACATAGTTTGTATTATTTTAAAATTCACATAAATAATAATGTCTATGCTTATAACTGCGCTCCTCGTAGCATGAGGAGTAATTGTTTGATGATTGGGATGATTTTTTGGATACAAAAAAACTATGACAGAAAAGGCTCTAAAATTCAAGGAAAGAATGGCTAGAGCAAAAGAAATTGAAGAAGAAATTTTGGAAGAAGCTAAGAAAAAATGAGAAGCACGTATCGTAGAAGCTGAAAAAAAAGCTGAGAAAATTGAGGAACAAAGATTAGCAAAAATGGAAGAGATTCAAAATCGTCTCTTGGATAGAGAAGAAAAAATGGAACAGAGATTAGAAAAACTCGAAGAGGAAAAGAAAAAGGTTCTCGATTTGCGTCAACAAGCAGAAGATTTAGTAAAACAGCAAATGGATAAATTATCTGAAATCTGAAAACTATCTCCAAAAGAAGCTAAGGAGCAAATTTTTGCTATGATTGAAAAAGAACAAGCTTCTGAAATTGAGCGTTTTGTAGAAAAGTATAAAACAATAAAGACTGAAGAAGCAGAGAATGAGGCGGCTAAAATTATCGTTCAATCCTTACCAAAATTGGCTACTCAAAATATTGATGAATTTACTACAAAAACTGTAGATTTACCAAACGAAGAATTTAAAGGAAAGCTAATATGAAGGGAGTGAAGAAATATATCATTCTTTGAAAAAACAACATGAGTTGAATTGATTATTGATGATACACCTGGATGTGTAAAACTTTCATCATTTGATCATGAAAAAAGGTTTATTGCTGCTCAGACTTTGGAAAAATTGGTAAAAGATTGAAGAATTAATCCAATGTATATCGAAAAAATTTATAATCAGGTTGTAGCCGATCTTGATCAAACATTTATAGAAAAATGAAAGGAAGCTCTAAACATACTAAATCTTCCTATGATGAGCCCTGAAATCGTAAAGACAATATGACAATTTTTCTTGCGTTTCAGTTATGGGCAAAGTCTTTGGCAACATTCTGTAGAAGTTGCAAGAATAGCTGAAGCTATTGCAATTGAAGTGTGATTAGATCCTGTAATGGCTAAAAAAGCATGACTTCTACACGACGTTTGAAAAATTCTTTCAACTACATGAGAATCTCATACAAAATTATGAGCTGACTTACTTAGAAAATGGTGAATGGATCCAATCATCATAAACGCTGCAGAATCTCACCATTACGATGTAGCAATGACTCACCCAATTTCTTGGGTGGTAGCCGCAGCTGATGCCATGTCTGCATCTCGTCCTGGCGCCAGATTCGATACGAAAGAATTATTCATTGAAAAAATGTGAGAACTTGAAAAGCTTATCACGGAAGTAAATGGTGTAGATAAGGTTCATATTATGCAAGCTTGAAGAGAAATTATGGTTTATGTAAATCCTAAAGAAATTCCTGATCAGGAAGTGGAAAAAGTTTTAGAAGAAATCTGAGTAAAAATCGAAGATCAGCTCGATTATCCATGAATAATCAGAATTTCGTGAATTAGAGAGACTAAGATCATTCAATATCTTAGGTAATATCGATATTTAGCTATTGTTAAAAAACTATGTTTCCATATGTTGAGATTTTCGGTATAGAAATTTCTATGATGTTTGTTGGTATAATTATTGCCGCAGTAGTTTTTTTGGTTACAGCATGGATTCTCACAAAAAGAAATCATCAAGATTTTCTAAAACTGTTTTACTGGTTACCGTGATGGGTTATACTGTCTTATTTATTGTGACGTTATGTTTCATTTTCTTTAGAAACAGGAACATATATTCCATCATCTCTTTCAAATTTATTAACGATATTAAGTCCTCAGAATTTTAATTTTCATTTTGTATGAATTCTTATAGCTACTTGTATTTGTTCTATAATGTTTTTTTCTAGTATAAAAAGAACTGAGAATAAAAAAATACGAGCAGATATATTATTTTTATCAATAGCAAATGCTCTAATTGTGTTATGAATTTTTATTACATTATGAGACTCTATTATATGAAAACCAACAGAAAGTAATTTTGCAATACGCGCTTTAAGCGATAATAGTGCCTTAACCAAATTTGATGGTGTCTACCCTGTATGACTCTTCATATCTTTTTGAGTATTAATTGTTCATGTATTGATATCCATTCTAAGCATAATTCTTAAAAAGAATGGATTGTGAATGCGATGACTAATTTGAATACTAATTGTACTTAATATAGCTTTTTTGTTTCAATCTTATCCAAGATATTGAATAATATCAATTCTATGAACATCATTTGACATAAAACAATACGTTTCGTTGATAGTAATCGTATTTTCAATTATTACGGCAATTCGTCGAGAAAAGAAAAGATTTTAGAAATTCATGTTTAGGTTCTTATTATGAAGTTCTTCTTTGCAAAAACAGATAGTTTATATAAAATATTTAAATCCTTAGAAAGAATCCCTTCTCATAGAAGTGTTGAAGTTTTTGTTGATCCTGAACATGCACTTTTTGATAATGAATGGCGATGACAACAAATAAAAGATATTATTGATAAGAATAAAATAGATGCAACATTTGTAACGAAGAATAAAAACAATAGAGATTATCTGAATTCACTTTGATTGAAAGTAAATCTAATCAAAGAAAAACGTATACAAAGAACTATAAACACACTGTATTTGTTTTTTTTCAATATAAAAAGATTTCATTTACAAACATATGAAAGCAAAAAATATCTTTTTATTGTGGTTTTTTTTCTTGAAATATTATTGATATTATGAATCCTGCGATTCATTATTTCGTTGATAGTTCCAAATGCTAGTATAACATTACAACCTTCTGAAACCACTGAAACAATAATATATAATGTACGCTATTATCCAAATAGTGATCCAAAATCTGCAAATGAAACCAGATTTTTATATGTTCCTTTTTATACATGATCTTTAAGTTATAAACACGAATTAACTATATCTACAGCCAATAGTAAATATATTTCTAATCCATCTCAGGGGAAAATAAAAATTTACAACAAAAGAGATAAAGAGTACAATATAATGAAAGATACCCAATTCAAAACACCTGATGGATTAATATTCCGTGCTATAGATGATTTTATTTTACCTCCTTGAACAGAAAAAAATCCATCAGAAACAATTATTATGGTAAAAGCTGACGAATATGATGATAATTGAGAATTAATTGGTATTCGTTGAAATATACCATTTAAGACACAAATGTATATAACAAAATTGGAAGAATCATCTATAAAAAAGGATATTTGGGCTGAGTCTATTGAAAAGTTTTATTGATGGAATAGTGAATCTATTTGAACAGTAACAGATGAAGATATCCAACAACTTAAAGAAAAGTTGATGGATCAAGCATATTCAAAAAAAGTACAAATTGTTAGCGAAAACTTTCAAAATACATGATGATTAGTATTACCTTTTGAAACTATTATAACAACAACATTTAACAATATAGAGATTTCTCAATCAAGTGGAGATAATGTATCTACAATAAAATGAACAGCATATGTGACTTATAACTACATATACGTTTTACGACCAGATTTATATCAAGTATTTATGACTTACATCAATGAAAGACAATCAGAAAACAATGTAATAAGTAGAGTGGACCAAAATACATTACAGTTTTTGAAAGATTCAAACACAACAAATACATACGAAATCAAAAAAATATGAAATAGCTATGTAATATCTACTCAAATTAATGTAGTTCAAAGTTACGACTTTGAGCATGATCCAAAACAAATTTTTGCTGAAATTAAAAATAATATTGCAGGATTGTGAGTAGAGGAAGCTAGAAATTATATTTTATCGACATATGATGAAATTTGAAGCGTAAAAATTTCCGTACCTTTACGGTATAATTCAATTCCAGTAATTAAATCCAGAATAAAAATAAAAAGCAAAATATAAAATTTCTCTCTATTGCATTTTTTTTTCACATTTATACAATGAAAAATAATAAATAAAATTTACATATTTGTCCGAGAATATG
>Ga0247608_10006076_pt1 | contig 12809 bp, 10 predicted proteins | sample 176DNAGHGlowgp2_FD_193490 | JGI IMG/M metagenome (GOLD analysis project Ga0247608, IMG submission 193490) | Sheep rumen microbial communities from Palmerston North, Manawatu-Wanganui, New Zealand - 1766 DNA GHGlow gp2 | ecosystem: Host-associated > Mammals > Digestive system > Stomach > Rumen ... | reverse complement strand
GGATATTATGACTTGTCCTCTATACCAAATGGCTACTGTAAACAGATTCGCCATAATGTTCATGCATACTACAATAGTATAGTGCGTCTGGACGACATGGACATAATCGTTTCTACATTATGGTCGAAGATAGATCCCCAGAATGCATTCCAGACGGAGCAAAGTGTGAGCGATTTCTATCGTATCATGTATGGTGAACATCGACTGACAGCAGATGATTTTAACCATGAACATGAGCGTTGTCTTGCTTTCATCAAACAGGCTGTTTCAGAAAGTGATGCGAAAAAGATAATTGTTCTTACACATCATGTTCCCACACAATTATGTACTGCTGCAGAATTTTTAAACAGCACTATTAACGGTGCTTTTACTGTAGAATTGGGCAACTTTATAGTAGATAGTCAGATTAACTACTGGATATATGGTCACTCACATCGCAATATCAAAGCACAAATAGGCGTCACAAGCATTGTATCCAATCAATTGGGCTACATCTCACATGGAGAGCATCTGACGAACGGGTTTAATCCTTCTGCTATGATTGAAGTTTAAAACGAGATTGCAAATTAATGGAGGATAGAAGAATGACGACATACCAGCGTTTAGGCAACTATATCAAAGAAGTGAATGTTCGTAATCGGGAGTTGAAGGTTACGAATTTGCTGGGCGTGAGCATATCAAAGGAGTTCATGCCTTCGATTGCTAATACCATTGGCACGGATATGTCCACCTATAAGATTGTAGAACGAGGACAGTTTGCATATGGTCCTGTCACTTCACGCAATGGCGACAAAGTATCTATAGCTTTGTTGGATGCTTACGATGATGCTATTATTTCTCAGGCTTATACGGTGTTTGAAGTTATTGACCAAGAACTGTTATTGCCAGAGTATTTGATGATGTGGTTTCGTCGTCCAGAGTTTGACCGCTATGCACGTTTCCATTCTCATGGCAGTGCTCGTGAGATATTCGATTGGGACGAACTTTGTGATGTCATGCTCCCCATCCCCTCCATCACTCATCAGCGTGAGATCGTATCAGAATACGAAACGTTGACCAACCGCATCCGTCTCAACAATCAAATGATTCAGAATCTTGAAGCCACCACCCAGGCCCTCTACCGCAAAACCTTCGTCGATAACATTGACAAAGAAAACCTCCCCGAAGGCTGGAGAATGGGAACGTTGGGAGAATTTTGTACAGAGATGAAATCAGGTGGTACTCCAAGTAGAAACCATAATGAATATTGGGATAAGAACGATTTTCCTTGGCTTAAATCGGGAGAAGTACATAACAATATAATTGTCTCTGTTGAAGAATACATTAGTCAATCAGGATTAGATAATAGTTCTGCAAAGATTATTCCACAAGGTTCGGTAATAATGGCAATGTATGGAGCTACAGCAGCACAAGTAGCATATTTGGATTGTGATACAACAACAAACCAAGCCTGCTGCAATATGATTTGTAATAGTAAGGAGGATGCTGCTTATCTCTTTTTCCACCTGTTAGCTAATCAAGATGATATAAAGAAGTTGGCCAATGGTGGGGCGCAAGAAAATCTTAGCCAAGAATTGATAGCGCAACAGCCAATAGTTCTTCTCAATGACAAAGAAAAGAAATTAATGTTTGTGCCAGTACTTGACAACCTCGTTGTATTATACAAAGAAAACGAAAAATTAACGGAATTACAGTCTTTGCTTTTGACGAAGATGGGGCAATTGTAGAGACGCCACAATGTGACGTCTCTACCCAGTGGCAAATAATATCCAGTGGCAGTGAATATGGCAGAAAAAGAAGTACAGCATAGCAGTCAAGAATTGTATCAAGGTAAGTACAGAATAAAATCTGTACGCGCTACTTGGTGTAATTACAATGAAGGTCTATATTTTATAACTATTTGTACTGCTGGCAAAAGACATTTCTTTGGTGAGATTAAAGATGCAGAGATGTTGTTTTCTGAAATAGGGGAATATGCACAGTATTGCGTATCGCAAATAGAGCAGCTGCATCGAAATGTAGTGGTGCCTTATTCTGTGGTTATGCCGAATCATGTTCACATAATATTATCGATAACGACAGATCAACCTTATACTGATGACGTTGTAGAGACGCCACATTGTGACGTCTCTACAGTTAACAGGAAAATGCAGAAGATTGCTAATCGTTGTGGGAGGTTGTCACATTTGATAACGCAGTTTAAGTCTTCTATTACAAAATATGCAAGGCAGAATGCTATAGAGTTCGGATGGCAAAGCAGATTTCATGATCATATTATAAGAAATCAAGATGAACTAAAAAAGATTTCAGACTACATACAGAATAACGTTTATAGATGGAATTCTGATTGTTTCAACGAACATGTAGAGACGCCACAATGTGACGTCTCTACAGACCGACTATAAAATAAGGAAGAAACATGGAGGAAGGCTATTTAAATTTTGACGAGCTTTGCCATAAGAAAAATCGTTTAAACGTTTTTGATAAATATAAAAACGCAGACGATATGCAAGTTAGAGAAGGAGCAAAAGCATGGAGCACAGCTATTGGACTGCAGGCTGTTGATGGGCTTACCGTCTCTAACTACCTTATAGAATTAGCTTGTAAAAATATTGAAGGTGAATTGACATCCGAAGAAGTCGATGAACTTTTAGACAAATACTATAGGGAAAAGTGGAGGAACAAAGAGCCTCGAATGGATTGTGAAACCTATACAAGAGTAGAATCAGTCGATAAAGAAGAATGTAAAATGGGAAGACCAATATAAAAGTAACACCTATGTCACACTTTAACGAACATACGCTGGAGATGGCTATCATGGAGCTGTTTGAGCAACAGGGCTACAGCTGATAAATAACGATGATACGAAATGCATTATTTTGTTTCTTTAATGTTGATTGTGAATTGGTGAATGCTTGTATGTCTTAACTGTAAAATTGAAAGCGAATATAACAAGAATACATATTCTATTTTAAAATATTGCAAAAAATATGCAGTTTTTTGAAATAAAATAGTAATATATTAGAATTTTATTGTATATTTGCAGCAGAAATTAATATTACGCAAAGATGATACAGGAATTTAAAATAAAGAATGTACTCTCATTTAAGGATGAGGTAACTTTCAGTTTCGAGGCAACAAATGACAAGTTTGCCGAGGATGGTCAAGTGGTTAAAATAAATGAGAACACCAGATTATTGCGTTTTGCAGTAATATACGGCTATAATGCATCAGGCAAATCAAACCTGCTTTATGCCTTTGATTTCCTGCCACGCTTTTGGAGTTACAAACCAGAAAGCATGGATGAGCAGACAGGGGTAACTCCGTTTAAGTTAGATCAGGCTTCCCCTACTGAACATTCTCGTTTCGAACTAATATTTTTTGTAGAGAACACAAAATATTGGTATCAGCTGGAATTGGACAGAGAACAGGTCTATCTGGAAAAACTGTCTTATTACAAGAGTACCCAGCCAACCATGCTTTTTGAGAGAACTTTGGTTGATGGTCACTCGGTTGTAAACTTTAATCCTAATGGAGATAAAATAGGTGCTGCAGCCAAAGAAATGATAAACGTGAACTGTCTGAAGAATCTTTCTTTCTTTGTAGCACGCAACCAGGTAAACGTAAGTCTGCCACTTATTGATGCAGCCAAGCTCTGGATGAAAAAACAGACTATGCCTGTAGTCTTTCCTTCTACATATCTTACTGACTACGCACAGCGCAGTGTTTCAGACAGTAAAGACTTAGCAAAACATCTTGTGGATTTTCTGCACGCAGCAGACTTTAATATCACAAACATATCGTCTGATGTTATCAAGAAAAACATTTCAGATGAAGAAATAAAATTCCGCATGGAAGACAAAAGCCTGCCTAATGACGAGAAAGAGCGAATCAAGAAAGAAAAGAACATTACGCTTGTACGCACCATTTTTGAGCATACCGTTGAAAATAAAGACGGAGAAAAGGCCTATTCCATGAACAAAAGCGACGAATCAACAGGAACACTTCGTACTTTCGGGATCGAGACCGTTTTGTATGAGGCTCTCAAAGACAATGCTTTCCTACCAATTGATGAAATTGAAACTTCTTTACATTCCAGACTATTGGAGAAGATATTGTATGAGTACTTGAAAGTTCATTCAAGATCGCAACTTCTTGTCACCACACATAATGATGGTTTGTTGGATTTAGTGGATGACCTGATACGAAAAGACTCTATATGGTTCACGGAAAAAGACAAGGCCGGCGTAACAGATCTGTATAAACTGACAGATTTCAGAGGGGTGAACCGTCTGTCATCTATTAGGGAGGCTTATCGCAACAAGAGGTTTGGCGCTACAATGAAATGACTATGGCAGAAAGAAAATTAGCAAACGACATAAAACAGCAGCATTATTTTGCAACTGTACCAGTACCTTTGTCTGAAAAGGATGAAGGAACGAGGGAAATGGGCCCGTTGTATCCCTTTCTTGTCAGTGGCGGCACCAATACAGAACGCTATTACTTCACTCATATTAACGATACAACAGATTATAAGTTCAACATCATACCGAAGTATTTTGGCAATGAATCCCGTTATCCAGAGGTTTTCCCAGAAAGGATAAGGGAGATTATCAAAAATAATGTTGGAGCAAGAGTTTTCTGCGTGTTTGATTTAGACACCGTATATTGCGATAAGAGAAATCAAGACAGACATAATGATTTTGTAGAAGACATTAAGGAAGAGGTAAATAATGGCTCAGTTATATTGTGCCCCAGTATGCCAAGCATAGAATATTGGTTTTTATTGCATTTCGAAAACTATACGGGATTAATAAAAAGCTGTGGAACGAAGATGCAGAATTTATTGTCTCCTCACATGGCGCCATATTTCCCGTCAGCAAATAAGAAACTGATAAATATATTAAAAGATAGAAAATATATAGAAAAGCCTGACTGGGTGATAAATCTTTGTTCAGACGGAAAACTCGATGCAGCCATCAAACGAGCAGAAGAAAATATCGAGGCTGCGGAAGAGTCTGGGGATTTAAATAAGCAATCCTATTCGTATGTATACAAGGTATTCCAGAAATAAAACTTAATGCTTATGTCACACTTTAACGAACATACGCTGGAGATGGCTATCATGGAGCTGTTTGAGCAACAGGGCTACAGCTACGTGAATGGCGAGACAATTCATAAAGAGTTGTCAGAGGTGTTGCTGTGTGATGACTTGCGGATGTATCTGATGGACAGATATGCCCAAGAGGGAATCACGCCCTTGGAGGTGGAGCGAGTCATTGCGAAGTTGACGGCAGACAATGGTGCTCCGCTATATGAGCAGAATGCACAGACGTATCGCTTGATGACGGAGGGTTTCGCTATCAAGCGTGAGGATGCTTCATTGCCAGACTTGTTCGTGGAAGTGATAGACTTTAAGGATGTTGCCAGGAATATCTTTAAGATTGTAAACCAATTGGAGATAAAGGGCACGGAGAAGCGTATTCCCGATGGTATCGTCTATGTGAATGGTCTGCCCGTAGTGGTACTGGAGTTCAAGAGTGCTGTAAAGGAAGACACCACCATTATGAATGCCTACACGCAGTTGACGGTGCGCTATCGAAGGGATATTCCTGAGCTGTTTCGCTATAATGCCTTTGTGGTCATCAGCGATGGTGTGAACAATAAATATGGCACGCTGTTCACGCCTTATGAGTTCTTCTATGCCTGGCGCAAAGTGGAACGTACGGATAAGGCAAACGACGGCATCGACTCCCTGCATACCATGATGGAAGGATTGTTTAGACGGGAACGACTGCTGAGTGTGATGAAGGACTTTGTGTTCTTCCCAGACTCGTCGAAGAGTGAAAGGAAGATTGTCTGCCGCTATCCGCAGTTCTTCGCCACACACAGACTTTACGAAAACATCTTGGAGCATTCGCACATCAATCTGCATGGCGACGGTAAAGGAGGCACATACTTTGGTGCGACAGGTTGTGGAAAGAGCCTCACGATGCTGTTCCTTACTCGTATGTTGATGCGTAGTCGCCACATGGCAAGCCCTACCATCGTATTGATAACAGACCGTACAGACTTGGACGACCAGCTCTCAGCCCAATTCGTTAATGCCAAGCAGTTTATTGGAGATGAGACTGTGGTGAACGTCGAGACACGAGAAGAGTTAGGCAAGAAGTTGAGAGGACGAAAGAGTGGCGGCGTATTCCTGACTACCATACAGAAGTTCAGCGAGGACATCAATCTGTTGTCCGACCGTGCCAATATCATTTGCATATCAGACGAAGCCCACCGTTCGCAGACGAATGTGGAACAGAATGTGACCATTACTGATAAAGGCGTGAAGCGCAGCTACGGCTTTGCCAAGTATCTGCATGACTCATTGCCAAATGCTACTTATGTAGGTTTCACAGGAACACCGATTGATGCCACGATAGATGTGTTTGGCGATGTGGTGGATAGCTATACTATGACGGAATCGGTGGCTGATGGTATCACTCGCCGCATCGTCTATGAAGGACGAGCTGCCAAGGTATTTGCCGACCACAAACAACTGGAGGCGATAGAGGCATACTATAAACAATGTGAAGAACAAGGAGCCAATGAATACCAGATAGAAGAAAGCAAGAAGGCGGTTACGCAGATGAACAAGATTCTGGGCGACCCGAACCGATTGGCCGTGGTGGCACGGGACTTCATTGAGCATTATGAGAAACGAATAGAGGAAGGAAGTACCGTTTGCGGTAAGGCGATGTTCGTTTGCTCAAGTCGCGAAATAGCTTACGACTTGTATAAACAGATTATAGCTTTGCGCCCCGAATGGGAAGAGAAGATTGGCTCTGAAGACCAGACACCAGTAGAGCGCATCCGATTGGTGATGACTCGCGAGAAGGACGATGATCCAAAACTGCGCGAACTGATAGGTTCGGATGAAGACAGGAAAGCACTTGATGTACTGTTTAAGAATCCTGACTCTAACTTCAAGATTGCTATCGTCGTGTCTATGTGGATAACAGGCTTTGATGTGCCTTGCCTCGACACGATGTATATAGACAAGCCATTGCAGAAGCACACGTTGGTACAGACTATTTCGAGGGTGAACCGTGTGTATGAGGGTAAGGACAAAGGGCTGGTGGTTGACTACATCGGCATCAAGAGCAATATGAACAATGCGCTGAAACAGTATGCCGGTGGTGGTGATGTGGGTGACAACGTGGAAACCATCGAACAGAGTGTGACGATGGTGAAAGACGAGTTGGATATCCTTCGCCGAATGTTCCATACTTTTGATTATGGCAAATTCACTACGGGAACGCCATTGGAACAGTTGGAATGCCTGAAACATGCGGCAGAGTTCGTGCAGGCTACGGAGAAAACGCAAAACCAGTTTATGGGACATGCCAAGAAACTGAAATCTGCTTTCAACCTCTGTTCCAACCATGAGGCAATCAGCGATAAGGATCGCGAGGACATACATTTCTTTACGGGAGTGAGGTCTATCATTTACAAACTGACAAAGGGTGATGCTCCCGATGCCTCGCAGATGAACCGCAAGGTGAGCCAGATGATAGCAGAAGCCTTAAAGTCGGACGGAGTGGAGGAAGTAGCTTAGGTGAATGCGAATACAAAGGACTTGGACTTACTGAGCGAAGACTACATGACGAGGTTGGAGAAACTGAAGTTGCCTAATACGAAGGTGAAACTGATGGAGAAGTTGCTTCGGACAGTCATCACCGACTTCAAGAAGGTCAATAAGATGAAGGGCGTGGACTTTACCAAGCGCCTGAACGCATTGGTGCAGCGATATAACGACCGTAGCGACAATGCTGTGTTTGCCGAAGAAGTGCTCAATGAGGTTGCCAAACAGATGGCAGAACTGCTGAAGGAGGTAAACAAAGAGAAGAAATCGTTCAAGGATTTAGGCATCACATACGAGGAGAAGGCTTTCTATGATATTCTGAAAGAGATAGCCCATAAGTTCGGCTTTGAATATCCAGAAGACAAACTATTGACGTTGGCAGCTGCCGTAAAGAAGATGGTGGATGACAAGTCTAAATATACAGACTGGGCTAATCGTTCAGATATCAAGGCCGAGTTGCAGATGGACTTGATTCTGATATTGGCAGAACATGGTTACCCTCCTGTTCCCCAGGATGAGGTGTTCAAGGAAATCTTTGAGCAGGCAGAGAACTTCAAGAAATACGAGCAGGCGGATAGAGAGTCGGAAAAGGCTTCTACTGTCATCCCTATGTATCCTCCATTTGAGGAAGAAAATGGAATGATGATGGCTGCTGAAGACATTGATGACACCGTTTAAAAACGAAGTCTGATCTCTCCTGTCTGTAACGACATTAGTATATTGTAAAATAATAATGAATTCTATACCAAAGCTTGGATTGAAGAAGACAAAGATGATTGTAAACAATAAGCCAGTCCTACTATAGAATGGTAGAACTGGCTTTTTGGGTGTCTGTTTATATTTCTTTGTGATTATGGCAGCAGCAAGAGTGTTCCTCTTCTTCTTTATGCTCATGACAGCAGCTGGAATGACCTTCCTCCTTGTCTTCGTGGCAGCAGCAAGAGTGTTCTTCTTCTTTTTTGTGCTCATGATTGCAGCATGAATGCTCTTCCTCCTTATCATCGTGGCAGCAACAGTGGCTTCCGTGGTGCGCATAGTGTTGATAGAGAGCGTTTAAAAGCAATAATGCGAGAATTACAGTACATGTGAGGTTAAACCATGAGAAGCCTTCTGTACCGAGCTGAGCCGTTTTCTGCAGGGTGGGGGTGAACCATTCCAAAGGCAGGCAGTCTATGATAGTGCCTGCAATGATGGCGCCGGATATTATGGACAGAAGATACAGAATGAGTGTCTTGCGACCAAGGGTTTTGTTTATGACAAGAAGGCTTGCCATGTTGCAGGCTGGGCCGGCCATAAGCAGTACTAGTGCGGCGCCTGGCGTTAGTCCCTTCATTATAAGTGCTACGGCTATAGGGATGCTGCCAGTGGCACATATATACATAGGTATGGCAATGCAGAGCACAAGTAGCATGCTGAGGAATGTGTTACCCTTGAAAATTTCGAAGAAGGTGTCGGGTACGAATACCGTAATCAATCCTGCTATCACTAATCCGATGACGAGCCATTTGCCTATGTCCTGCATCATATCAACAAAGGCATAGCGTAGCACTACCTTGATCTTCCCGATGAAAGAGGTGGGCGTGGTGTTGTCGTTGTTATGATGGCAGTGGCACTGCTCAGTATAATTGTCGGTGCTTGGTGTGTTGTCTGGCGTATTGTCAAACGTATTTATCAGTTGGCCGGCAAACAATGAGGTCAAGAATGCCGTTATGGGACGTATGATGGCAAATGGCAGGCCCATGAGTGAGTATGTTGCGGCGATGGAGTCGACGCCTGTCTCTGGCGTAGCTATGAGGAATGATACCGTGGCGCCTTTGGAGGCCCCCTCCTTGCGCAGCCCCATGGCAGTTGGTATTACTCCGCATGAGCATAAAGGCAGCGGCACTCCAAACAGTGATGCGTAGAATACCGAACGGAAATTGTGGCCGGAGAGATAGCGGCTATATACTACGCCTGGTACGAATACATGCAGTATGCCTGCAAATAAAAATCCTAAAAGGAGATAAGGTGACATCTCGTTCACCAAATTGAAAATCTGTTCCATTTATAGTTGCTTTTTTTGTTTCTGGGTGCAAAATTACGATATTTTTCTTGCAACTCAGTTGCAAATAAAATGTAAGAGTGACCTGCAGATGGCACTTGGCTCTTTTATTTTGTGTTTTTTATTTTGTGGTTTCAAGAAAGTTTCGTACCTTTGCAGTGTGTTAAGTGGACTATATTAATTAGTTTTGTATTTTTTCGAGTCGAAAAGAAAAAGACGTCAAGTCCATGCATGATTGAATTACGGCGGGAATTAATAGTCCCCCACCTTAAGTGATAGAAACTGATGGAATATAAATGGTATGTAGCACAAGCCCCTTTCATGACAGAGAGGATAAAAGAGAAGGTAAGAGAACTGTCGTTTGAGACGTTTGTGCCTACTCTTAAGACCACATACGAAGGAAAGGTAAACGGAAAGAGTGTAGTGCGTACGGCAAATAAGTTGCTGACGTTCAACTACGTGTTTGTACGCGGAGAACAACGAGCAATAGAGGAGGAACTGAAAGGCATAACAAGATTGCATCTTATATACAAACGCCCAGGAGTGTCAAAAGGAAAGAGCTATGGTAACTTTATCCGTACTCCTATGGTGATCACTGATCGCGAGATGGATATGTTTATAAAAACCGTATCTCTATATCAGAATGGTGCACCTATAGTGGATATTAGTGAGAGAGAGTTGCAGAAGGGCGATGTGGTCCGTGTTACAGGAGGACCTTTTGCTGGAGTAGAAGGGGTTCTTGTTACGCAGAAGGGAAAAGAGGGTGGAAAGGTTGTAGTGAATATTTCCCACCTTGTCTCGGTGACTACTGTGGATATAGAACCACAATATATACAGGTGGTAAAGTTCTCTAATGAGAATAAGCATATATATAGGAAAATGGATGCCTTCTTGCCGAAGGTAAAAGCTATGATAGGGAAACGTAGCGGGGGAATTTGTTTGGCAGAAGAAGAACGCGTGGAACTGCAAAAATTTCTTAACAGCTATGCAGAAGCCGAGACTGGTACGTTGAATAGTGCAGCGAAACTAAAGACGCTGGTGTTTATGGCTTATATAGCCTTGGGAATGGATGATTATGCGGCAAGATGCTATCGGCTTCTGCGTGAGGAGATACTGCCCAAAATAAAAGGAGAACGTGTGAAAGTTCTTATAGAGGAGCAGTTGCAGATGTATCAGGAACTTCTTGGATAGCATGTGTGTCAGCATGGTGAATATGTTAGCGATGTGCGTGTTAAACCCAGATAAGGTCTGCCATTATGCTGTCGCTTACATAGAGTCCTTTCCGGGTAAGATGCAGTCTGTTCCCATCGATACAGAGTAGTCCGTCAGAGATACTTTTTCTCGCATTTTCAGTCAGGTACTTCAGGTGCTTTTGTGATATTCTGTTGAGGTCAATGCCGTTACGTGTGCGCAAAGCCGTTGTTATGATGTCGTTGTAACGGGTGTCCTCGTCAATCATTTCTTTTTCCATAGGTATCGTGCCGCGCTCTATGTCTTCTATGTATTTCCTTATGTCGCTTACGTTCCATTGTCTTGAGATGCCATCGTAAGAGTGTGCAGCGGCGCCAAGTCCTAGGTATTTTGTACCGTTCCAATAGTTAGAGTTGTGTATGGAATGGTAGCCTGGTTTGGCAAAGTTACTTATTTCATAGTGCTCGTAGCCTTTTGCTGTAAGGGTGTCAATTAGTATGTCGTACATCCTTACGCTCGTTTCTTCGTCAATTTCTTCAGTTTCTCCCGTATCACGCATTTTTGAAAGGCGTGTGCCTTCTTCGTACATTAGCGAATATGCAGAAATGTGTTCGACGTTAAGTGAGGTGGCGGTTTTTATGTCTTTCTCCCATTGTTCTATGGTTTGGTTCGGGAAGCCGAACATTAGGTCTATGCTGATGTTTTTTATACCAGCATTACGTAATGCGTTGATTGCAGGGACTATTTGTGAGGAGTCGTGCCGGCGGTTTAGGAATCGCAGTCTGTCGTCAGAAAATGTCTGTACTCCCAGTGAAACTCTGTTTATGCCTATATTATATAAGGTGTAACAGAATTCCTGTGTTATATCGTCAGGATTGCACTCCATGGTGAATTCTTCCGGGTTTCCTTTGATGCCGTCCACCAGTTTCCTGAGATTATGTTCTGAAAGTGTAGAAGGTGTGCCGCCACCTATATATATAGTATCTATGCTTTCATTCTCAAGATACTCTTTTCTTATATTATATTCTTTCAAGAGTGCATCGGTGTATCGATCCTGATATTTTTCTTTTCCTGTTGTAGAGTAAAAACCGCAGTAAATGCACCTACTTGCACAAAAGGGGATGTGAATATAGATTCCAGCCATAAATTATGCATATTTTTCTGCAAAAGTAGTGATTTTTGCTGAAAAACAAAAATTTTTTCAAAAAAAAGTGCGAAAAATTTTGGTAGTTCAAAAAAAAGCACTACCTTTGCACTCGCTTTCGGAAAAACGTTAGCGACAGAAGAAAGAGTTCTTTGAAAAGATTTACATAGACAGTTTAGTAGTAGTACGAGAAGCAGCCCTTCCTGCTTATGGTCGGAAGGGTTGGGTAAAAGATGAAACCATCGATTTCTTTTTAAATCTACGAGGATAGGCGTTCTGAAGACAGACAGATTTTCCTTCCCATTTTGGGATTAAGGATAGAGATATTTTTACAATGGAGAGTTTGATCCTGGCTCAGGATGAACGCTAGCTACAGGCTTAACACATGCAAGTCGAGGGGCAGCGTGTACAGGTGCTTGCACCAGTATGACGGCGACCGGCGCACGGGTGAGTAACGCGTATCCAACCTGCCATATACTCGGGTATAGCCCGGTGAAAACCGAATTAACCCCCGATAGTGTCCTTTGCAGGCATCTAATTAGGACTAAAGTTCACGGTATATGATGGGGATGCGTCTGATTAGCTTGTTGGCGGGGTAACGGCCCACCAAGGCGACGATCAGTAGGGGTTCTGAGAGGAAGGTCCCCCACATTGGTACTGAGACACGGACCAAACTCCTACGGGAGGCAGCAGTGAGGAATATTGGTCAATGGGCGAGAGCCTGAACCAGCCAAGTAGCGTGCAGGAAGACGGCCCTATGGGTTGTAAACTGCTTTTGTAAGGGAACAAAGTGCGGGACG
>Ga0247608_10006074_pt1 | contig 12813 bp, 19 predicted proteins | sample 176DNAGHGlowgp2_FD_193490 | JGI IMG/M metagenome (GOLD analysis project Ga0247608, IMG submission 193490) | Sheep rumen microbial communities from Palmerston North, Manawatu-Wanganui, New Zealand - 1766 DNA GHGlow gp2 | ecosystem: Host-associated > Mammals > Digestive system > Stomach > Rumen ... | reverse complement strand
TTTAATTTAACAAGACTAATATATAAAAAAGTTTGATACGCTCGGTTATTTTTAACATGATTTTTTTTTTTCACGGAATAATTGCGCGAAAAACACCATCCCTGCGTGTTAACATCACAAATATAACAAAAACATTGATGTGCTCGGAGAATTTTAACATAAAAAAACGCAGGCTATTTCTAACCTGCGTTCAAAAATATTGCGTTATATTCACTATTCGCAATTCCAATACAATTTACCTAACAAATGTTTTCGGTTTTGCGGCTCAACAATAAACCATTTCCACCATTCCAATCTCCAAAAATGGATATATTCGCCTACTATAAATGGTCTGTTCAAACCACTATCATATACAATACTATCCATAATCAAACCTATTTACCCTATTTTCGTAAGTCTTGGGGTCAGCACGTCAAGGTTTTCCCAATTTCGGTAGTGTCGGCAGTCAAATCTATATTTTCCCATGATTTGGTTTCCGACATAGATCTTCGCCGTGAACACACCACAGAACAATGGCTTTTCCAATCTTCTGTCTTTAACCTCTTGGTAGTCCTCCGAAATGATTTCGGAACATCTTTGGTTGTACTTCTTGAATGTTCTGACGGTTCTTATAACCTCGTCATTATGTGCCATTACTTTCATAAGCCTATTGATTTAATTGTTTAACGAGACTAATATATAAAAAAAAATAATACACTTGGCAAATTTTAACACACTTTTCTATTCAAAATATGTGTATTTTTGCCATTCCAAATCGGGTGACGGCTCAACGGAAGGAAAACCGACAAGGGATTTCAAATGTACCCTCATAACACTTCCCGCAGGTCTTTGATTCTTTCCAAATTCCAATAGTTTTATTTTGGCGGTCTTGTTGTTGTGTTCCAAAACCTCGCACTTCGTCTTGTGCCATATATTGCTGAAACTTTCACGCCATTTGTAATATACCATAATCTTTTTTTTTAACAAGGCAAATATATGAAAAATTTTAATACACTCAGCAAAAATTAGCACAAAAAATTATGTTAAAATCAGCCAACTCTGTCAAGCTTTTTGTTATATTTAGCGTGTTAACGCAGGGATAAAAAAAACGTGCCGTCTCCGACACGCTCACAAAATCAATCAATCTATAAAGTTCAAGGTATTATTTGGTCAACAATTCTTTTCATATCTTTGAAATTCCATATATACGAAAAAAACTCCTCCTCAATATCTTCTTTTCCAAAATAGTCGCCAACAATCATAACCGATTCATCGCTTTGGCGCAGCCTCAACTTTTTCACATTAAAAGAATATCTACGATTCCAACATTCAACCAAAACGCTTTCTTTAAGCATCATTTCGTTGTTGGGCGCAGTACGCAAGCATCCTGCAAGTTCAAATTCAGCAATTTCCTTATAATCCTCTTCAAGTGTTTGGATTTGCCTACCGAGAACAACAATATCTAAAAAATCTATTACCATTGCGCATTATTTTATTTAACACCTAAAATATATGAAAAAAATTAATACGTTGGTAAATTTTTAACATTCTTCAATACTCCCGATTGAGTTGATACACCAACCATATTCATCGGATAGGGTATCGGCAACCATATCCTCATCCTCGCACTCAACAATGGTATCTGTTGGCAAATCATAATGCGAGGGGTCTGCAAAGCAATCCCAATCAATTCCGCAAACTGAAAATCTTTTCATAATACAATGTTCTTTTTTTTTATAATACTATCAAAATAACAATGTGCTGTGTTATAGCCTATATAGACACATTCGTGTCCATTTTATACTCTCTCGTAAATCGCTTCTCCGTTTGAGAATATCCCGACACATTCATATTCCCCATCACAAAGACTTTTGCACAACTCCTCAAAAGCGTCAATGATGTTTCCCACTTTGTTTTGCAGAGCTTTCACCAATCTTTTTCGGTTCATAAAGAACAATCCTTTGTTTATCTCTTCATTTTCCCAAACCCAATCATTCTCCAATCCGTCAACAAACACTTCACACAATTCGTCACCACTTACGCAGTCGGATAAATTTGATACTATATCCTTGTACCAAGAGTTGTATTCAACGTTTATTTCATAATCCAAGTTGTAACCGCTGTAATTTCCGCTCCTAATACCAAATTTCCCCTTAATCCTTATTGTCATCCCGCAAAAATACAAGTATTCAGTACACTCCACAAAATAGCAGGCAGGATAATTACGGTCATTGGAATAATCCTTAAATTCGGTATCAACAAACGTACAGACATCTTTCAATTTTTCTTTTGCCAAGATACGAATATCGTCTTTAATGAACTCATCCCATTCATTGATAACATAATAAGACTTGGCACATTCTTTTTGAAAATTCGGACAACTCATAATTTTATTGTTTTTGGTGAATAATTGATTGATTAACTTAACGAGACCAATATATAAAAAATTCCAATACGCTTGGCAAATTTTAACATATTTTTTTTCGTTGGGAATGATACACACCGACATAGTTCCCTCCGTGTTAACATGACAAATATAACAAAAAATCCAATACACTCGGTGAAAATTAACATAAAAAATCCCCAAACCGAAATGGTCGGGGGATACTATTCAAACCAATATATAAAACCAAATAAGCAGTTATTCCACTTTGTATCTCTTCATTAGGCTATCCGTAAATGGAATATCATTAATATAATCATTGAGAAAATCCCATCCCGTGTTTCCCATTCTGTTAACGTATCTGTCAAAATAGAATCCTCTCATAGAGTTTATAAGCTCAAACACGCTTGCAATGGAATCCAATACACTCAAAACTCCTTCGTGTTCGTCCATAGGAATGCCGTCCGTTAGTAATGATTTGGAGCCAATAGACAACGAAAATCCTTCTGTAACAACGTCATAGGTATTCACATCACACTCTTCAACAGAGCCATATTCCAATACGCATTTTTTATGTTTATTACCCAATGAATCGTATGTAGGAACAACCATTAAGTCAATGAAATAATCATCCTCACCATCCCAAGTGTTTCCGTCTTGAATCTCAATAACATACTTGTATTTGAAGTTAAGACCCTCTTCCTCGTGGGTGAACGTTTCCTTTGATTGGGCTACCATTGTCTCTCCGCTATCGTAGATAACCTCAAATTTTTCATCAAACTTTATATCCATATCGGTGGATATGCCGAAAATCTCGTGTTTCATACTCATAGTGTTTTTGATTAATTAACAAGTCTAATATATGAAAACTTTTGATACACTTGGCAAAAATTAACATAAAAAATTGCGTTAAAATCCGCCCGACCCATCAAACTTTTTATTATATTTGAAATGTTAACGCAGGGATAAAAAATGCACCCGACATAGTATCGGGCGCACTTCACAAACCAATCAATAAAACACCTACCAATATTTGATTTTTTCGGGATAATCCCTCACAATATCTTCAAGTTTGAATATTTCAATCCAATCCTCGCTATCATCAAGCAAGCCAATTATTTTGTAAGTGTCGCCGTCTTTCCTACCATAGATAAAGTAATCGTGACCCACCTCAATATCCAATTCAACGCTGCACCCAAGTTCATTGCCTATTGCGACCATTTCCCCAACCGATCTCGGTGAATAACATTCCACATAATCGTTCTCCCCGAATTTACCGATAGAGCGCATAAACTCCGTGAAAACAGAGCAAGACATATCAAGCAACTTGTCAAGCAGCGCAGATTCACCGCATACGGCTCTCAAAATCTTTTCAAGTGTAGGCATATCAAAATGGTCATACAAACCCCAAATCGTGCCGTCGTTGGACATTGCATAACACTCGCAGACATCCGCACGTTGGCATCCGTCACCACCATAAATAACCTTTCCAATGTTCATTACGGACAGCAGTTCAATATCCTTATAACCGCCAAGCCAACCGCAATACACTTTGGCTTTGATAGGTGGCACGTTGAACTTCACAAATCCGTTGTTATTATCAACCATTGCCATTATTCTACCAACATACTTTTGCCTTTCAATTTGCTCTTGTACCATAGCGTTTTTGTTTTTTAATTTAACGTGACTAATATATAGAAAAAAATAATACACTCGTCAAATTTTAACACAATTTTTTCAAGGTCAATTTCCACTTCCCCATAGTCCGTCCGTGTTAACACGCTAAATATAACAAGAGTTTTGATACGTTCAGCAGAAATTAACAAAAAAAAACGCAGGTTAGAAATAACCTGCGTTCAAATCCAAAACTATATTATATGAAAAATTTAATTCACTTGGCAAAGGTTACTTATACCAAGTTTTATACCTATCTTCTTCAATGTAGTGCGGGTACACAAACCATTCCGTCAATACATCGTAACCATTGTTAATATCAAAACAAAAATCTTCAAGCGTGTAAATATCCGTATCACCGCTTTCAATGTTGGCTTTAGCCTCCTCATAAAGTTCTTCTGAGGTCATTTCTCTAAAAATCTCTTGTGTGTATTTATCCACGCTGAAACACAATACTAATGCTTTTTTCATAATCATATCATTTTTTAATTTAACGAGACCAATATATAAAAACTTTTGATACGTTCAGCAGATTTTAACACTTTCCCCATAATTTTTTTTATGTTAAAATTCTCCAATCCTATCAACTTTTTTGTTATATTTGGCTTGTTAAAGGGAACGAAAAAAGCGGCTTCGCCAAAGTGGGCAAAGCCGCCAAACAAAACCATATTTATATCAATCAAATCAGCCAATATCACTCTCATTTATGGGGCATATCCCACACTCCTGCAAAGCCTTGTTTATCTCTCCTAAATCACTCTCCAACAAGTCCACGCTCTCGCAAAAGTCATACAAGGTTTCACCATTGAAAGCCGTGCCGCCATACGGACTTGCATCATCTTTCAATACTATATCTTTCATTGTTGTTATTCCATCACTTTTTTAAATCTTTCAAGTAAATCATCAACACATTCAAATTCATTGGAACAAACCATGTTTTTATGAGGATGTTCATAAAACCACTCTGATATAAATTCGCACGCCTTGTCAATCATCTGCTGTTCTTTCCATTCGGCCATCTCTTGACAAGCAGCTACACAGCACTCTTCACGATTTCTAATACCAAATAGACCTTCATGTTTTTTTGCAAGCTCAATTGCTTTTTCTAAATCTGTCATTTTTTCTTTTGATTTTTCCATATTATCTGTTATTTCGGACACAATCGTGTCTATTATATACTATATTAATTAAAAAGTGTTGTGTTACGTGTTTTGCTTGTTATCCAATCACTTTTTCCCCAAGCGTGATTGATACCACATTCTCAAATTTCGGTGCGACAATCTTGTATTGGTTTTCCTCTTCCAATCCCGCCTCTTCCTGCTTTTTCACGTTTGAGGTGCTTGTTTGGAGGAATGTTTTAATCTCTGCGACTTCCTCATTCGTGGCGGCTCTTCCGTCAACTTCGTACACGCTTTCAATCTTTGTGTTTTTATACATTCCGATTTTGAGGTAGAATACATTTTCATCCTTTAAGGATTGGTAGAAGAAAGCGTTGTACTGTTTTTTGCCCTTTGGAGCTTCCGCCACATAATTCGCCTCCATTCCGCCTCTCTCCAAGCGGTTGTTTACTGCGTTTTGGTATTCAACGCCAAGAATAGCGTTGGTATAGGTGGATATTTTTCTCACCCTGCCAAAATACGGATTGTTGGTTTTTCTCATCTTCGGCTCGGTATTCGTCTTAATTGTAACTCCGAAAACCGCCTTGTTCATTTCGCTGACTGCTGAAATCTGATTGTTTTTCATAATGATTGGTTTTTTTGGTGAATAATAAATTGGTTTGTTTAATTTAACGAGACTAATATATGAAAAGTTTTAATACACTCGGCAAATTTTAACACTTTTTTTTGCCTGCCGTCAAACGGCTTTCAACGTCTCAATCACGTTAACGACCCCAATATATAAAAAAGAATAATACGCTCGGCAAAAATTAACACTTTTCCCGAAAATTTTTTTATGTTAAAAATTGCCGACCTAATCAACTTTTTTGTTATATTTGACTTGTTGACAAGGGAAAACAATATATAAAACATTTGATGGGCAAAACCATCCGCCCATTACATTCCCTTTGCGTTAACACGCTAAATATAACAAAAGTTTTGATGCCCCGGGAAAATTTTAACACTTTTTCCGAAAATTTTTTTGTGTTAAAATTTGAACATCCTATCATTTTTTTCTATATATTAGCCTCGTTAAATCAATCATTCACCAAAAATCAAAAGCAATGAAACGTAACAACGAATTAGTGGAAAAAGTAAACAATATTATCAACACTTTGCCCGAGAATGAGGCTAAAACGTTGAAAGAACTTGTTACAGAGTACGAATGGGCAACATTCAAGGAATGGGAAGATAAAGATTCATTCTACCAAAGCATAGTGGATAAAATGGTCAACGACTGCGGTTTCAACTCCAAAGGATTGGCAAAAGCAATGGCGAACAATCATCCCACCTTACAACAGACATATATGCGCCATTGCCTCGACTTCATTCAGGAAATGGCAAATAAGACCTACACAGACGCAAGGAATGAGGCTGCGGTGGAGACTGCCAAAAAAATAATGGAGTGTGCAAAGGACTGCTCTTTGCCGTTCATTTAAGGGCAAATAAGCATAGGTATAAAAGTAGTGTGTGTGCGGGTGAAACACATCCGTACACGCATTGTTTTTGTCAGCCGTTAACACTCCAAATATAACAAAAAATCTGATACATTCAGCGAAAATTAACATTAAAAAATTATGTTAAAATCTGCTGAATCTATCAATTTTTCCCATATATTAGTGTAGTTAAATTAATCAATCAAACCAATATCAATATGAAAAAAATAGCATTTTTTGCCGTGTGCATAATACTTTCAGTTGCAAACATAATCCTGCTTGCATTTGTCCTATCAAACATTGTCTCGCGGCCGACAACAATGTATATATCCAATCCAATATATAAGGATTGTATCATCCCCACAATACTTTTCAGCGCATTTACATTTATGTGGCTTATCGCAGCGAAAAACACCGATAATATCATCAAATAAAACACCATTATGGAAAAATACAACGAAAAAACGTTTGAAAGAACTATAAACGGGGAAAAAGTGCAAATACTTTGCCACACAGCCAAAACCAAAACGGGTTGGAAACAACACGCTGAAATGGGGTTTCACGGCTATATCGTCAGAGCCGAAACGGGTTACACAAATCGCCAATGGGAATCGTTTGAATACGAAAAAGTCCTTAAAATGATTTTCTCGCAACTGCCATTACCATATAGGAGAGACTATTTGTTTATTTTTATGGATTATCAATAAACTGCTTTTATTATATATTCTTTTTTGACGGCATCGGATAACAAAATTCGGTGCCGTTTTTTTATGTTAAAATCCGCCCGGCCTGTCAATCTTTTTGTTATATTTAGCATGTTAACGCAAGGGAAGAAAAATCTCGGAAACGTGTATAAACCGCCTATAAAAAAAATTAGGAAAAGTGTTAAAAAATGAGCAAGCTATCAATCTTTTTTGTATATTAGTCTCGTTAAGTTAATCAATCAAACAATCGCCCTATGAAAAAATTAGACCTTTACATTACGGCAGTGCTTTTAATAGCAGGTATAATAACCTTTGTTGTAGGTGGCTTCACCCATAACGACAACACAACTGACGCAGGTGTCATTACTTGCATCGTGTCATTCATTCCTATACTAATCTCCTCCGTCATTGAAATGAGGGGCTGCCGTTAGGAGTGGCTACGTAGGGGTGGGGGATACCCCTCCCTCCGTGAGGAGTGGCTACGTCCGGGCTGCGTATCCCCCTGTCTGACCCCCTCCCTTCATTACCTCAAATTTCGGCGCACGAACCGGTTGACGAGAATCTTGTTAAAAAAAGAATACGATGGGGGGGGTCTTTTTTTTATAACCCCGTTTCAAAAAAAAATTCCGGAAAAAATTTTTCGACAAAAAATAATGACCCCTATAAAATACCCATGTTGTATTTCAAAAAAAATTCCGGAAAAATTTTTGCGAATTTTAAGAGGTTCTTATGTTTTCTTGTTATAGGGAAATACTATTTGTATTTTGTTATGGTGAATTTTCTTGTCAATAGAATGCGGGAGTTATAAGAATGTGGTGTTGTAATTTGGCGGGAAAAGTATTATAGATTAGGAGTTGCCATGTTTTTCTCGCCACGTGGCGGGGAAAATGGCGAGTAAAGGATATTTGATATATCTATATTTATATAAACACATAAAGCGATTTCAATTATGGTTAAAAAGAGTATTCATTTGAACGAGGATAAGTTAAAAGGTATAATAAGGGAGAGTGTAAAGAGGATAATAAGTGGGAGTGGTGGCAGGTTGAATGAAAGTATGTTGAAGGATTGCAACGAGTTTGACAACGTTCCGGATGATTTTGTTGAGAGTTTGGATGGTCAGTATTATGAGGTTACTGTCCCTGATTGGTGTCTTCCTTATTTGGTGAACGGTGATGAAGAAGGTTACACCGAAGAGGAGATTGCAATGATGGACAATTTTATCGATAGTTTCAACGGGAAGTTATGGTATGGTTTGAACGTTGGTGATGCATGCGTACCAATGGACGGTGTTTCGCCTTCATTTTGCGGTAGGAATGATGTTGGTGGTGGTGCGTGTGATTGTTACAGGTTTTGCCTTCCGATGAAAGAGGCTGAGAGGAACGGTGTTAATGGAGAATTGAATGAAACCATACTGAAGAGGATCGTAAGGGAGAGCATAAATGAGATTTTGAACGGTGATTTTGATGATGATGAAGTGGTTGAATATATGGATTCTTTTGGTGGCGAGGAAAACGGTTTGTTCAATGTGGACCAATACAAAGTGACGTTGGATGGTGGATACCATGCTCCTGAGAAGATATTGAAGAAGACCGGTTTGAGTAAAGAAGAGGCTTGGGAGGTTTTCAAGAAAGCCGCTGAGTATGCGTACAAGTATGATTGGGATAGTGTTCACTTGTATGGTACTAAAGATTACATCGAATGGCCTATTGTTTCTATTGAGGTTGACGGTGTTTTAGGCAAGAGGAGGGTTTTTTTCCCGGAAGGCGGCGCGTTTGAAATCGCTAACGTAATTGAAAATGCCAAGAAGCAGAATCTCGGGGAGGGTGGATACAAGGAATTGTGCAATGATTTCCTGAAACATGCGAGGGAAACGTTTTTCAGTGGGAAATACGAACACCATTCTTGGTAGTGGATTTGTTATTTTGGTAAATATAATTAACGCGGCATTGTCGTCAGTGAATATAATATTGCATTTCGACAGTATTTTATAAGTATTTTGACTTATAAACAGTATTTATAAGTTATTCGGCTTATAGGTTAATTAGCCTATAGATGTTGTTTATAGGTTGGATGACCTATAGTGCCAAGTTTTGAAGAAATCGTTATAGTCATCGTTCTGCCCTATTAGATATTCCGTATTTCTTTAAGACTGTTATAATACAAATATACTACAAATCATGCAATTTTTGATTTTTAACAAAAATTAAGAAATAGGGTATTATTGTGTATTGTTTTTTGTTATATATTTGTCCTGTTAGGTTAAATCACCGCGCCTGATGACGAAGTCGGTGGTAGAATTAGACTAATATTAAATATGTCTCATGAATTTAACAAGAATAAAGGTGAGAATGAGATTAGCAAGACCTTTATTTTCAAAACAAAATGCGGGAAGAATGATATTACATCATTATGGGTTCCCGCGATGGAGGAGTATTGCACGTATTACAACAGGGTAAGCAAATGGATTTGTGACAATCTCACCGAAATGAGAATTGGCGACCTTGCACAGTACATTGACAATCACGGAAGTGCGTATTATTCCGCTGTAACTGATATAACCAAGAAGGATTTGCCATTGTACAAGATTTTCAAAAAGGGTTTTAGTGGTTTGTGTGCTGACAATGCGTTATATTGTGCTATAGCAAAACTGAATCCTGAAGGTTATGATGGGAATATGTTCGGGCTTTCTGAGACCTATTACAGGAGGCAAGGGTATATTGCAAACGTGTTCGGGAACTACAGGACGAAGATGAATGCCGGGTTGAAAGTGGGTTGTGCCAAGTGGAAAAAGTTTGATACCAATGATGTTGATGATGAGATTTTGATGGAGCAGGTGATTGTTGATGTTGTAAAGTATGACATTGACAGTAAGAATGAGTTCAAGGAATACATTGAAGTTTTGAAATGCCGCGAGGAGAATCCAAAGCTGTTGGAGACGATTGAAAGGTTGGAATGTCTTTACGGTTATTATTCCCAACATGAGGAGGATATCAAAAAGAAGATAGAGGAGCTTGTGGTTGAGGAGTTGAAGACATTCGGCGGTTGTGTTAGGAAGAGTATGACAAGCTGCACCATTACGGTTCAGGATTTTGTTATGGAACGTATTGGAAATACGGGTTACAGGATAAACCTTACGTTCAACAAGAAACCTTATGTCTTGGGCTTGCTTGGGAACAGGCAGGTTGTGCGTTACGTGGACGGCGATAGGGTTGAATTGGTTGACATTGTGAACAACCACGGTAACCAAATCACATTCAATTTGAAAAACGGCGAATTGTTTGTTCATTTGACAAGCGGTGTTGATTTCAGCAAGGAGGAATCTTCTATGGAGAATATTGTTGGTGTTGATGTCAACATAAAGCACAGTATGCTTGCTTCGTCCATTGTGGATGATGGTAATGTTAATGGGTATATCAATATATATAAGGAGCTTGTAAATGATGATGAATTTGTTTCCACATTCGGTGACAGTGAAAGTGGTTTGAATGAACTTGAATTGTACAGACAGATGGCTGAAAGTGTTAATTTCGGCTTGATGGAGACGGACTCCTTGTTTGAAAGGTATGTAGAGCAATGGAAGGGAAGTGATTCCGATAGCAGACTTGCAAGGCGTGAGAGGGTGGTTGGAAAGGTTTTTGATAGAATTGTAAAGACAAACGGGGATGTACATGTGGTGAACTATATTCATGCTGTAAAGATGTTGCGGGCAAAGTGCAAGGCTTATTTTGTCCTGAAGCAGAAGTATTATGAGAAACAGAAGGAGTATGATGATGCACATGGGTATACTGACGAATCCACGGCCTCGAAGGAGACGATGGACAAAAGGAGATTTGAAAACCCGTTTGTCGAGACTGATGTGGCCAAGGAGCTTTTGGGTAAACTTGCCTGTGTTGAACAGGACATTATAGGGTGCAGGGACAACATTGTGACATACGCCTTCAATGTTTTCAGGAGGAACGGTTATGACACAATATCGCTCGAATATCTTGACAGCAGCCAATTCAAGAAGATTGGTATGGGCGCTCCTACGCCAAAGTCTCTATTGAAATATCATAAGCTTGAAGGGAAGACTGTTGAAGAGGTTGAAAGTATTATATCAGAGAAAGGCTTAAAGAAGAACCTTTATGTTTTCAAGTTTGGCGACAATGGCTTGTTGTCTGATATCGAATATTCTGATGAGGGACTTATTCGGAAGAAGAAGGCTGATTTCGGAAACATAATCACGAAGGCGATACATTTCGCTGATATAAAGGACAAGTTTGTTCAACTGACGAACAACAGCGATATGGGTGTTGTGTTCTGTCCTTCCGCATTCACGTCTCAGATGGACAGCAAGACGCACAGGCTGTATTTTGTAGAAGGATTGGATGGCAATGGGAAGAATAAATATGTTCTTGCCAACAAATGGTCTGTAAGGAGACAGCAGGAGAGGCATATCAACGGCTTGAATGCAGACTTCAATTCAGCGTGCAACTGCCAGCATATAGCGTATGATCCGATTCTACGTGACGCCATGACGATAAAGGTTGAAGCTGGGAAAGGTATGTACAACAAGCCGTCATATGACATACGGAAGAAATTCAAGAAGAACTTGAGTGCGGCTACTTTGAAAACTTTCATTAAGTTGGGAAACACGGTGAAAGGGATGATTGTCAACGGACAGTTTGTTGAAATGGAATCATAGGTTGACAGAAACGGAAAATCGGTTTGTTTGTTAGAAGAATATTTGTTGAAATTCATTTTTCTTTTGCTAACGTATATACAAATAACTGTAATAGAATATCTTATATAAGATATATTGTTGAATAGTTACTTTTTTAGTCTATTGACAACTTCTTGCCGTTGTGTCTGTGATATTACTTAATTGTTGAATAGTTACTTTTTTAGTCTATTGACAACTCCATATCTTCACGCCGTAAGTATTTGTTTATTGTTGAATAGTTACTTTTTTAGTCTATTGACAACGGTCAAAACGCGCAAACATAGCATTGTAGGATTGTTGAATAGTTACTTTTTTAGTCTATTGACAACAAATACTTAACAAAATTTGAAAATCTGTAAATTGTTGAATAGTTACTTTTTTAGTCTATTGACAATGCTATCTGTTGCGCATAATATAACGCTGTTATTGTTGAATGTATTCTTTTTTAGGACAGATACAACATGAAGACATATTGTGACGGTGAATTTGGAATTGTTGAATGTATTCTTTTTTAGGACAGATACAACTAAATGTAACAAGAACGATTTGAACGCGTATTGTTGAATGTATTCTTTTTTAGGACAGATACAACGCGTATGACGGGAAAAAATATATACCCGATTGTTGAATGTATTCTTTTTTAGGACAGATACAACATATTGAAGACGGTGAACTTGGTCTGCATATTGTTGAATGTATTCTTTTTTAGGACAGATACAACCAACCGAACACAAGCCCGCCAACCGTTAAGATTGTTGAATGTATTCTTTTTTAGGAC
>Ga0247608_10006072_pt1 | contig 12821 bp, 20 predicted proteins | sample 176DNAGHGlowgp2_FD_193490 | JGI IMG/M metagenome (GOLD analysis project Ga0247608, IMG submission 193490) | Sheep rumen microbial communities from Palmerston North, Manawatu-Wanganui, New Zealand - 1766 DNA GHGlow gp2 | ecosystem: Host-associated > Mammals > Digestive system > Stomach > Rumen ... | reverse complement strand
AGCGCGTACGGCAGGCGGGCCACGATACCGATCATGATGATCAGGGAAATACCGTTGCCGATACCGCGGTCGGTGATCCGCTCACCGAGCCACATCACGAACATCGAGCCGGCCATCAGGATGACGGTGGACACGAGGTTGAACATGAAGTTGCTCCAGCCGAGCTGGTTGACGGCCACGAAAGCGGCAGCAGGGATCTGGTTGTGCACGGCAGCCATGTAGGCCGGGCCCTGGATGCAGATGATCACGATGGTCAGCCAACGCGTCATCTGGTTCATCTTCTTGCGCCCGCTCTCGCCCTCCATCTGGAGTTTGCGGAAATACGGGACGAAGACGCCCAGCAGCTGGATGACGATGGATGCCGAGATGTACGGCATCACGCCCAGCGCGAAGATCGAAGCGTTACCGAAGGCGCCGCCCGAGAACATGTTCAGGAGGCCGACCAGGCCTTCCTGGGTCCTGCTCTGCAGGTTCGCCAGCATGGAGGCGTCGATGCCCGGAAGCACCACGAAGCAGCCGAAGCGGTAAACCAGGATCAGCAGGAACGTGTAGACGAGCCTCTTGCGGAGCTCCTCGATCTTGAAGATGTTCTTGATTGTCTCGATAAACTTCTTCATCGCGGATTATTCGTTTACGACCGCCTTTCCACCGGCAGCCTCGATTTTGGCCTTCGCGGACTCGGAGAAAGCGTTCGCGGTCAGGGTGACAGCGCTCTTGATCTCTCCGTTGCCAAGCACCTTCACGAGATCCTTGCGGCCGACGAGACCGGCGGCAACGAGTTCTTCCATACCGATTTCCTGGAGGCCGGTAGCGGCGGCCAGGGCCTCGATCTCAGCCACGTTGACGGCTTTGTACTCGATACGGGTGGGGTTCTTGAAACCGAACTTCGGCACGCGGCGCTGGAGCGGCATCTGACCGCCTTCAAAACCGGTCTTGTGCTCGTAGCCGGCGCGCGCCTGGGCGCCCTTGGTACCACGGGTGGCGGTGCCGCCCTTGCCGGAGCCCTCTCCGCGACCTACTCTTTTGCTGTTGTGGGTTGCCCCTGCAGCAGGCTTCAAATTATTGAGTTTCATCTCTTGGGTCCTCCTTAGTCAATAACTTCAACTTTGCAGAGATGGGCGATCTTGGCGACCTGACCCTCGGTAACGGGGTTCTTCTCCACCTCCACGGTCTTGTGCATGCGGCGGACGCCGAGGCAACGCAGGTTGTCCTTCTGGCGGCGGGTTTCGCCGTTGCTGCTGATAATCTGGGTAATTCTGTACTTTGCCATAGTCGTGTCCTCCTAGCCGTTGAAAACCTTGTTCATAGGAATACCACGGAGACCGGCCACGGTGTAGGCGTCGCGCATCTGGGTGAGGGCCAGCACAGTCGCCTTCACGAGGTTGTGGGGGTTGGAAGAACCCTTGGACTTCGCAAGCACGTTCTGCACGCCTGCGGACTCGAACACGGCACGCATGGCGCCGCCGGCCTTTACACCGGTACCGGGCGCCGCGGGCTTCATGAACACGCGGGAACCACCGAATTTCGCCTCCTGCTCGTGCGGGATGGTGGTGTTGATGACCGGAATCTTCACGAGGTTCTTCTTCGCATCCTCCACACCCTTCGCAATCGCGGCGGTGACTTCGTTCGCCTTGCCAAGACCATAGCCCACGACACCGTTCTCGTCACCGACGACCACGATGGCAGCAAAGCGGAAGTGACGTCCACCCTTGGTCACCTTGGTGACGCGCTGGATGGCTACCAGTCTGTCCTTGAGCTCAAGGTCAGCGGTCTTTACTCTCTTAACATTAGTATTTGCCATAGTCTTAACTCTTAGAATACGAGGCCGCCTTCACGGGCAGCGTCAGCCAAACTCTTAACTCTTCCGTGGAAAAGATAGCCCCCGCGGTCGAAGCAGATCGCGGTGATACCTTTCGCCAGGCAACGCTCCGCAATGGCCTTGCCGACCAGCGCAGCAGCTTCGATACCGGTCTTGCCCTTGCACTGTGCGGCAAGCTCCTTGTCGTTGGAAGCGGCAGCGCAAAGGGTCTTGCCCTGCTCGTCGTCTACCACCTGCACGTAGATCTGCTTGTTGCTGCGGAAGACCACCATGCGGGGCTTCTCGGCAGTACCGTTGACTCTCTTGCGGATGCGGTAGTGAATCCTTCTTCTTCTTTCTATTCTACTAAGTGCCATAATTCTATCCTCCTAATTATTTAGCTGCGGCGGTCTTGCCGGCCTTGCGACGGAGCGTCTCGCCGACGAACTTGATACCCTTGCCCTTGTACGGCTCAGGCTTGCGGAAAGAACGGATCTTGGCAGCCACCTGGCCGAGAAGCTGCTTGTCGCAGCTCTTCAGCACGAGCTTCGGGTTCTCGCCCTTGCGGATGTCGGGAACGGTCGCGGTGACTTCCTTCGGAAGCAGCATCTGGATTTCGTGGGAGTAGCCGAGGGAGAAGGTCAGCAGCTGTCCGTCGACAGCGACGCGGTAACCGACGCCCACCAGCTCCTGGGTGGTGGTGAACTGCTCGGACACGCCGACGACCATGTTGTGCACCAGGGCACGGTAGAGACCGTGCATGGAGCGGTGACGGGGCTGGTCGGTCGGGCGCTCGAACTTGATCTGATTGTCCTCGACGGTCATCTTGATGTCCGGATCAACTTTCTGGCACATCTCACCGTGAGGTCCTTTAACCTTCAGCACGTTGCCGTCGAGGAGCTCCACGCTCACGCCGGTCGGAAGGCTTACAGGCAATTTACCAATTCGTGACATTATTCGTTTCTTTTTAAAGATTAATAAACGTAGCAGAGAACTTCACCGCCGACGCCGAGCTCCTTGGCTTCCTTGTCGGTGATGACGCCCTTCGGGGTGGAGAGGATGGCGATGCCGAGGCCGTTGAGCACGCGCGGCATGTCCTCGACGCCCGTGTACCGGCGGAGACCCGGGGTGGACACGCGCTCGATCTTCTTGATGGCGGCGGTCTTGGTCTGCGGGTGGTACTTCAGCGCTATTTTGATGGTATTGTAAGGGGTGCCCTCAACCACCTTGTAGCTGAGGATGTAACCCTTTTCGCACAGGATCTGGGTGATGGCGACCTTCATCTTGGAAGACGGGATCTCCACGACCTTCTTGCCGGCCATGTAGGCGTTGCGGACCCTGGTGAGATAATCTGCGATCGGATCAGTCATATCGTTAACTTTTAATTATTACCAACTTGCCTTCTTGACGCCCGGAATGAGGCCGTTGCTGGCCATCTCGCGGAACTGGATACGGCTGATGCCGAATGCCCGCATGTAGCCCTTCGGACGACCGGTCAGGGAGCAACGGTTGTGGAGGCGGACGGAAGAGGAATTCTTCGGGAGCTTGTCAAGCGCGGCCCAGTCGCCGGCTTCCTTGAGCGCCTTCCGCTTCTCTGCATACTTAGCAACCATTTTCGCGCGCTTTACCTCGCGGGCTTTCATTGATTCTTTTGCCATAGTATCTTATTTGTTATGTTTCTTGAAAGGCAGACCGAATGCGGCGAGCAGTGCGTGGCACTCCTCATCCGTGCGGGCGGTGGTCACGAAGGTGATCTCCAGGCCGTGGATACGGGGATTCTTGTCGATGTCGATCTCCGGGAAGATGATCTGCTCCTTGAGTCCGAGGGTGTAGTTGCCGCGGCCGTCCATGTTCTCGGCGACACCGTTGAAGTCACGGATACGCGGGAGGGCGACACGGATGAGTTTCTCCAGGAACTCGTACATCTTGACGTCGCGAAGGGTCACCTTGGTGCCGATCGGCATGCCGCGACGGAGCTTGAAGTTGGAGACGTCCTTGCGGGACTGGGTGATGACGGCCTTCTGGCCGGTGATGACGGAGAGTTCCTCGGCGGCTTCCTCGACGATCTTCTTGTCCTGGGTGGCGTCGCCGACACCCTCGTTGATCGTGATCTTGAGCAGGCGGGGAACCTGCATCGGGGTGGTATAGGAGAACTGCTTGGTCAGCTTCTCCACGATTTCCTCTTTGTAGACCTTCTTCAGGGCAGGGACATAGCCTGCAGGCAGTTTCTGAGCCTCTACGGGTGCATTTTTCTTAGCCATAATTACTTGATCTCCTCCCCAGATTTTTTAGCGTAACGGACCTTCTTGTCACCGTCCATCCGGTAACCCACGCGGGTCGGGGTGTTGGTCTTGGGGTCCAGAAGGTTGAGATTGGAAATGTGCACGGGAGCCTCCTGCTTGATGATTCCGCCCTGGGGCTGCTTGGAATTCGGCTTGGTGTGCTTGCTGACCATGTTGATGCCCTCGACCACGGCGCGGTCGGCCTTCGGATCGACGGAAAGCACCTTTCCGGTCTTGCCCTTGTCGTTACCGGCATTCACATACACGGTGTCGCCTTTCTTGATATGCAATTTTTTCATGATGCTGTTGGATTAAAGGACCTCCGGTGCCAGTGAAACGATTTTCATATAGTTCTCGCGGAGCTCGCGGGCCACGGGGCCGAAGATACGGGTGCCGCGGAGTTCGCCTGCATTGTTCAGAAGGACGCAGGCGTTGTCGTCGAAACGGATATAGGAACCGTCGGCGCGACGGACTTCCTTCTTCGTGCGGACCACGACAGCCCGGGACACAGTGCCCTTCTTGGCGTCGGAGCCGGGAATCGCACTCTTGACCGCGACGACGATCGTGTCGCCCACGGTTGCATAACGGTGGTGGGTACCGCCAAGTACGCGGATGCAGAGGACTTCCTTCGCACCGCTGTTGTCGGCCACCTGTAAACGTGTTTCCTGCTGTATCATATTATTTAGCTTTTTCTACGATTTCAACTAATCTCCAGTTCTTGGTCTTGCTCAGGGGACGGGTTTCCATGATGCGGACGGTATCGCCCTCACCGCACTCGTTCTTATCGTCCTGGGCAACAAACTTGGCGGTCTTCTTGATGAACTTGCCGTACAGGGGGTGCTTCTCCCTGATCTCGACAGCGACGACGATGGTCTTGTCCATCTTGTTGCTGACCACCACTCCGATTCTTTCCTTACGAAGATTTCTTTCCATAAGATTGCTCTGATTTAGTTCTGTTTTTCTTTCTCAGCCAGGATGGTGATCATAAGCGCGATATCCCTTCTGGTCTTGCTGATCTTGGAGGTATCCTCCAGGGGAGAAATGGCGTGATTGATTTTCATGACGTCGAGATTGTTCTTCTCGATCTGGATGCGGTCGCGCAGGTCTGCTACAGACATTTCGCGGGCTTCAGCTGCTTTCATTGCTCTTTCTCCTTAATATTATTCTACATAATCCCGGCGAACCACGAACTTGGTCGCAATCGGGAGCTTGTTGGCGCCGAGGCGCATGGCCTCCTTGGCGGTCTCGAGGGAAACGCCCTCGGCCTCGAAAATGATACGGCCCGGGGTGATCGGAGCGACGAACGCATACGGATCGCCCTTACCTTTACCCATACGGGTATCGAGCGGCTTCTTGGTGATCGGCTTGACAGGGAAGACGCGGATCCAGATCTGGCCTTCACGGTTCATCTTACGCGAGATCGCCTGACGGGCAGCTTCGATCTGCTGGGCGGTCAGCCAACAATTCTCAAGGGTCTTGATACCGAAGGAACCGAAAGCGAGCTGATTGCCACGCTGGGCGTTGCCCTTCATGCGGTTCTTCTGTTCCCTTCTAAATTTTGTTCTCTTAGGTTGTAACATCTCAGTATTACTTTAAAATAAATATCATCTAAATCCCTTAAAATCAGCATCTTACGCGGTTAGAAGCCAGATTTTGGGACTGCAAATTTAGCAAAAATTATTGAAATAACATTATATTTTGCAAAATATTTCAAACTTTTTCGACACGGAATATGATATGTCAACTCGCCATTTTTCAGCAACTTACAAAACCCGTTGAAAACTTTTTTCCTGCATTTTCGACCGACACTCCATCAGCCTTCAGAAACCCGGAACTCTCCCGCCCTCGGGCAGCCTTCGTTTGCAGGCAGCTGCCACCGCAAACCTTCCGTTCGCTCCGCTCACTCCATCCCTCCCACTTCGTGGGCCCCTCCCGCTCATTGCCGCGGGCGGCACGGTTTCCTGGGGCAACCTGCCTGTCCGCCTGCGCTGCCGGCGGTCTGGCGGATAAGAGAAATCCAGCCAAACAGTCTTGCAGGACCATTTGGCTGGATTTCTGACTCCGGGGGAACGATATCAGTCTCCCAGGTATTCCCGGTACAGTTCGGAGAAGGCGGACACGGACCGGATCATGAAGGTGATCGAGGAGTCGATGAATTCGTCCATGTCGCCGCTCCCGATATACGTGTCGGTCACGAAGGTAAGGTCCCCGTCGTCGCTGACGAAGGCCTGGACGAGCTTCTTCGACTGCGTGATCTGGTTGCATGCACCCAGGACGGCGAGCAGCTGGGCCGTGTCGTCGGCATCGACCTCCATCATGTTCGGCATGACGATCTGGAGATACGTCTCGTCCGATTTGGTGTTGTCCACATAGAACGAATAGCCTTCCGCCTTGAAGACGACGTCGTCGTCCTCGTCGATGTAGGGCTTGTAGCCTTCTTTCGAAAGGTAGTCGTACGCGAGGCGGGCCGCCTTGCCCAGGACGGAAAGGTCCTGCGCGCTTGCGCAGAGTGCCGCGGCGAAAGACAGCGCGAGCACGAGAAGCAGTTTCTTCATATTCTTATTCCTATCGGTTTGACTCTGACACAAAAGTAGCAATTCTTCCCGCAAAAAAACAATACCGCTTGCATGATATTTGCTACCTTTGCGCCGGAATGCGGAAAAAGGCCCTCATACTGCTGGTGCTTTCGGCGGCGGCGCTACTGCCGGCGGAAGGACTGCGCGCCCAGAATGCGGACGTGCGGAAGGAGGTCCTGGAAACCGCCCGGCAGGCCAGGCGCCCCGTGCGCGGCGAGCCGATGTACTTCGAACGGGACGAAAACGGCGACACGGTGTTCATGGAAACGCTCGACCCGGTGTGGATCTTCCCCAAGGGCCGCCGGATGAGAGACGGCGACTGGCGCCGGTACTACAAGCTCGTCTTCAACTTCAACAAGGTGTATCCCTACGCCCTCGTGGGCCGCAAGATGATGGCCCAGGTGGACAGCACCATCGCGGCGGACGTGAGCAAGCGCTCCGAACGCAACCGCTACATCAACGACGTGGAAAAGGAACTGTTCCGCCTGTTCGAGAAGGACATCCGCAACATGACGATCACCCAGGGCCTCGTGCTGATGCGCCTGGTGGACCGCGAATGCGGGATGAGCGCCTACGAGATCGTCAAGACCTACGAGAGCGGCTTCGCGGCCAACTTCTGGCAGCTGGTCGCCCGCCTCTTCTCCCAGAACCTCAAGACGCGCTACGACCCCTCGAAGGGCGAAGACGCCAAGATCGAGGAACTCTGCAAGATCTGGGATTCGGGGCAGTGGGATCCGTTCTACTACTCCATCTTCATGGAGGCGCCCCGCAAGACCGTCATTCAGCAGGAGACGCTGGACAGCGAAGTTCGAAAGAAGAACCGTTGAATACCCCGCAGGGCATCCCCCCGTCCATCCAGTCCTTGAGCACGAAAAGGCGCTCCCCGCCGGGCAGCGTCAGGTCCACCGCGTCGTGGTAATGCCCGAAGACAAAGTAGTCCACGTGCCGGTCGCGGGCGGCCGCCTCGGCAAAGCGGTACAGCGGTTCCTCCGCCCCGCGGAAATGATAGGGTTTATGCTTGCGGCGGTTGGAATTGGACCAGCCCAGCCCGAAGCGATAGGCCATCCAGGGATGCAGCAGGCTGAAGAGCCACTGCGCGGCCCGGTTGTGGAAAACCTTGATCATCAGCTTATAACCGCGCTTTGCGCCGCCCAGCAGGTCGCCGTGGCCCAGGCAGAAATCCTTGCCGTCCAGGGTCACGTAGTACGGCTGCTCGAAGCGGTGCATCCCCAGCTGCTCGAAATACGAATAGGTCCAGATATCGTGGTTGCCCGGGCAGAACCACACTTCCACGCCAGCATCCATCAGGCCGATCAGCGCCGCCACCACGCGGGCGCCTTCACGCGGGATCACGTCGCGGTACTCGTACCAGAAATCCCAGATGTCGCCCAGCAGGTAGAGCGCGCGCATCTCCTGCGCGGGCAGCCCCTTCAGGAAGGCGATGAAACGCGCTTCGCGCTCCGCCGGGTCCACCGTACGCAGGCCCAGGTGCACGTCCGAGACGAAGTAGACCAGCTTCCGCTCCGCCATCACGCCAGGAACAGCAGCACCAGCAGGCCCGCCAGTGCGCAATAGAGTCCGAACCACTTGAGCTGCGCCTTGCGGACCAGTGCGATCATGACCTTGCAGGCGAAGAGTCCGGATACGAACGCCGCCGCGAAGCCGACCAGCAGCGGCAGCGCGCCCGTGGAGGACGCGGCCATGTCGCCGCCCACCAGGTCCAGGAAGGTCTCGCCCAGGATGGGCACCAGCACCATCAGGAAGGAGAACTGCGCCATGTTCTCACGCTTCACCCCGCACAGCAGGCCCGTGCTGATGGTCGTCCCGGAACGGGACAGGCCGGGCAGCACCGCAAGGGCCTGCCCCACGCCCACGACCAGCGCCTGCCAGAAAGAGATCCCGTTGCGGGACTCCTTCACCGCGGCGGACGCCCGGGCGGACAGGAAGTCGGACAGGGTCAGCAGGACCGCCGTCACGAGCAGGCACACGCCCACGACCAGCAGCGAACTGAAGGCCGCTTCCACCTGGTCCTTGAAGAACATGCCCACCACGAACACGGGGATCATGGACACGCACAGCTTCGCGATATAGTCCGTCTCGTCGTTGTACCTGAACTTGAAAAGGCCGCACAGCAGCTTCCAGATCTGTTTGCGGAAGACGACGATGGTCGCGAGGACCGTCGCCGCGTGCACCGTCACCTCGAAAACGAGGTCGCCGGAAGGCTCCACGCCCAGCAGCGCCTTGCCGATGGCGAGGTGACCGCTGCTGCTGACGGGCAGGAACTCGGTCAGGCCCTGGACCAGGCCGAGGATCAACGCTTCAAACCACTCCATATCATTCGGATTTCTTCTTCGCGCGGCAGACGCCCAGGATGGCGACCACCTCGACGACGATACCGGCGAGGATCACCACGGGGGCGGCCACCAGGCGCCGGAAGTCAAACATCGCATAATTGAACACCTGCGGGTCGTCGGAACCGCCGCCCATCATCAGGATGTATCCGGCGACCATGACCAGCAGGCCCGCGAGCATCAGGCCCAGCCCCTTGCGGGATACGGCCATCTTGTCCTTCTTCTCCATATCTTTCAATCAGTAATACAAATCATCCTTGGAGGCGGCCACCAGCTTGTTCACCACGAAGAAGGTGGAGACCACGCACAGCAGTACGCCGCACACCAGCACGATCCCGCACACCATCGGCAGCGTCCGGCCGCCAATCACCGAGAACAGCTCGGGGAACGAGCGTTTCAGCGACCACAGCGCCGCCCAAAGCATCCCGATGGCCAGGGCGGATGCCGCCAGGCCCTGCAGCACCGCCCCGCGCAGGAACGGCGCCCGGATGAAGGCGCGCGTGGCACCGACCAGTTTCATGGTATGGATCGTGAAGCGGCGGGCGAACACGTTCACACGCACCGTGTTGTTGATCAGCACGAACGAAATGAAGAGCAGCAGGAGGATGAACACGCCCAGGATCAGCGAGATCTTCGCCAGGTTGGAGGTCAGCGCCTCCACCAGCGACTGCTGGGAGGAGACCTCCTCCACCAGCGGCGAGGCGGACAGGGCCTTCGTCACCACGGCAAGGCTGTCGGTCTGCACGTAGTCGGCGGTGAGCGTCACATCCACGGAAAGCGGCACCGGAGAAGTCTCGAAGACGTCCAGGAAATCCTCGCCCAGCATGGCCTTCAGTTCTTCGGTTCCCTCTTCGCGCGTGATCACGCGCACGGCGTGCACATAAGGTTCCGTCTCAAGCGAGGAGGCGAACGCGGCGGCCTGTTCCTCCGTGGCGTCGTCGCGGAGCAGGACGGACACCTGCATATTCTCCTTGAGATATTTCGAGACGTTGCGCGCGTTGAGGATCAGGAGAGCGGCGATGCCGGTCAGCAGAAGCACCAGGCTGATGCTGATGACACTGGAAAGATACGCGTTGACGATGCGTTTCCTGATCAACTTATTCTCCGGTCGGGCCATATTCCTCCAAATCAGACCTCAAAGATAGTGAAAAGACGAAAAAATGGAAAATAATTCTTATCTTTGTAGTTATGAGCGATATTAAGCAGAAAATACTCTTCGTCAACTCCGAGATCTTCCCGTATCTCCCGGAGTCCGATATCGCCAAAATCGGACGCTACCTGCCCCAGGGCATCCAGGAACGCAAGCGGGAAATCCGCTCCTTCATGCCCCGTTACGGCTGCATCAACGAGCGCACCAACCAGCTCCACGAGGTCATCCGCCTCTCGGGCATGAACATCGTCGTGGGCGAGGTGGACCACCCCCTGATCATCAAGGTCGCCTCCATCTCCTCCGCGCGCATCCAGGTCTATTTCATAGACAACGAGGATTACTTCCGGCGCAAGCAGACCTTCGCCGACCCGGACGGCCGCTTCTTCGCCGACAACGACGAGCGGGCCATCTTCTTCGCCCGCGGCGTGCTGGAGACGGTCAAGAAGCTCCGCTGGGCCCCGGACGTCATCCACTGCCAGGGCTGGATCTCGCAGCTCGTCCCCGTCTATCTCAAGAAAGCCTATAAGGACGATCCGATCTTCTCCACCAGCAAGGTGGTCCTGTCGCTGTACGACGACACCCCGGCCGCCCCGTTCGACCCGGCCTTCGCCGACAAGGCATGCTTCGGCGCCGTCACCCGCAAGGACCTGCCCTTCCTGGAGGACCCCACTGGCATAAATCTTGCTCGAACAGCCGCACAGTACTCCGACGGCATCATCCTCGGTGCGGAGCGGATCGACCCGGAAATCGTGGACTACTGCAAATCGCTCGGACTCCCGATCCTCCCGTTCGACCGCCAGGCCCTGGACGACGGCGGCTACATCGACGGGTACTGCGGTTTTTACGATGAACTTTAAGATGAAATTCAGACTTCTCGCCGTGGCGGCAGGCCTTGTCTGCTGCCTTTCCTGCATAGAAAAGGACAATTCCCTCGGGGGCGTCTTCGTCCCCGTCGCCGAGACCTACACCTTCCACACCGCGGAGATCCCCCTCGAGGGCATCACGATGCAGATGGCGGACATGCTGTCCGGCTATTCCGACGACCGCATCACGGTCGGCGCCATCCGCGAGGGGGAATTCGGGCTGACCACGCGCGCCAGCGCCTTCACCCTCGTGCCGGTCTTCGAGGACGAATTCAACGTCGGAGAGGATCCCGTGTTCAAGAGTTTCCACTTCGCGACCGCCCGGGACACCCTGTCCTTCCTCGACCCCAGCCAGGAAAACATCCTCCAGCGCTTCCACGTGTATGAGCTGAGCGCCCCGCTGGACGCCACGGAGGACTACGACCTCAACCACAGCGTCGCGCACGGCGACACCCCCATCACCCGCGGCACCCCGGTCTACAACGGCGTGGACTCGCTCACCTTCGACTTCAGCGAGGAGTTCGGCAGGAAATACCTGCAGATCACCAAGGAGGACGTCTCCGACATGAAGAAGTTCATCGAGAAGTTCCCCGGCATCTACATCGAATCCGACGTGCCCGAGGGCGACGGCGGCCGCATCAACATGCTGGACGTGCAGCTCTCCTACGACGCGCAGAACAAATATGTCTCCGGCAACTTCGCCCGGCTCCGCTACTCCGCCGTCTTCGACGGGGTGCGGAAGGACACGGTAATGATCTTCTACTACGGCGCCGCGGATTTCTTCGACATGGACTCCCTGTTCAACGCCTATACCGGCACCTTCCCGCAGTACTGCCTCAACCTCACCGGCCAGCAGACGCGCGACCGCGTGGGCGAGGCGGGCGAGACCCTCTGGGTCGAGGGCGGCGGCGGGCTCAAGCCGATGATCTCCGCGAAGACCCTGAAGCACCAGGTGGAGCAGGCCATCGCGGCCGTGGGCGGCGACCCCAAGGACGCGGTCATCAACAAGGCCACGCTCTACTTCCCTTTCGATTTCCCGGAGAACTACGAGGACATGACCTTCTGGCCCTACCGGCTCTCGCCCACCTGCCGCTTCTCCGGCGAGGAGGACGACAGCATTACGTCCTACATGGGCCTGACCGACGCCAGTTCCAGTGACGAGAACCAGGGCGACGTGGACCGCTCGCACATGTGCTACGCCCCCGACATCACCTATCATATGCAGGAGCTCGTCAAGATCGACGAGAGCAAGCCGGAAAGCACCGGGGCCAAGAACCTCGCCCGGGGCAACTACGACATCTGGATGCTCATCATGGCGCTGGAGAAGCAGCTGAACGTCAGCACCACCAGCCAGGAGCAGCAGGAGATGCTCAACTACCTCGCTTACTCCAGCTACTACAACAGCATGTACGGAGGCTACGGCAGGTACGGCGGCTATGGCGGATACGGCGGATACGGCTACGGTTACAACAATTACCTCAACTACGCGATGATGGCCCAGTATGCCAGCATGGCGCACACCTCCACCTCCGTCACCGTCAAGTTGGACAAGGACCGCTTCTACCGCGCGGCGCTCCACGGGCCCGAATACCCGGATGCCGACAGCCGGCCGACGCTGTTCCTCACCTTCGCCCTTCCCAACCGGGAAGACTAGCGGAGGCTCAGTGACCCATCATACAATAAGAGGATGACTAATAAGTCCGCAGGACTTTGAGGTCATCCTCTTTTCTATTAGTCGTCCGGTCAGCCACAGGCAAAAAAATAGCTATTCTTTTGATTATCAAAAGAATAGATATTGCTT
>Ga0247608_10006070_pt1 | contig 12824 bp, 9 predicted proteins | sample 176DNAGHGlowgp2_FD_193490 | JGI IMG/M metagenome (GOLD analysis project Ga0247608, IMG submission 193490) | Sheep rumen microbial communities from Palmerston North, Manawatu-Wanganui, New Zealand - 1766 DNA GHGlow gp2 | ecosystem: Host-associated > Mammals > Digestive system > Stomach > Rumen ... | reverse complement strand
CGATACTTGGTCATAGATTTGACCCTCCTTTATCTGTAGTCACGCTGAAGGCATGCACGTACAGTATAAAGGAATATATGATTCAGTGGCCGCAAGGTGGCTCCAAAACTCCGGAATCAGTGGCTCTGGGAGGGCCGGAATAATCACTTAGTTTCTCGAAGAATTGGCTGTTCTCATTATCCTCTATCAAACTGTGCGTAAAATTCCGATTTGTCTTAGTCTATTATCCTGTTTATTTTCTTGACTAAGGGATCATTCCCTCAGACGAGATAATTATATCATCCGGGTTAAGTTCTCTTGATAACTTTTTGAGCTGCAAATCTAGTCCACCTATGACTACGGGAGGACTCCTGAAAAATACATATCACTGATTTTGGTTGGCTTTTTGTTGGCTTTAAAAAATGAAATGCCCTATTTTAGGGCATTTCCAGGCTTTGTAGACTATTCAAGCTCTCTATTGGTGTCTATATATTGAGATTTATCTTATTTAGAAACACAATATATTGTGTAAATAATCCACATATTCCACCGTTTCTAGGACGTTTTGGGCCTTGTTATTGTCTTTTTGTTGTCCTTTTTGAGGTCGTATCAAGGAAATATGGAACATAATAAAAGCCAAACAGAAATGACTCTGTTTGGCTCTTATTTCAATTGTAATTACTGTGGAATCGGTGGCGGGAACAAACCGGATAACTCGCCTTGTGAACCTGCTTTTTGCCACTCTGCCATACCCTGTCTCCACACTAAACTATCTGCATTGAACTCGCCTGACGAAAGCATAACCTTCAAGGTGTTCAAATCAAATGGTCCTGTTTGCTGTCCATTCTTAGCTACATAGAATGAAACTGAAGGAATGGGTGGCGGTGCTACAGGAGGAACAGCCGGAGGTGTTGCAGGCTGCATGCCGGGCTGCATACCTGGTTGAGCAGGATTAAGTGCATTATTCATAGTACCTGCAATGTTTTGGCCAACAGCAGATCCAACGGCCATACCGGCCATAAGGGTCATCGGATTAAATCCTCCGCCTCCACCTTGTCCACCATCAAGATTAATGTTACCGACACCATTTTCGCCCATTTTTCCAAGTGCTTCAGCACCTGCTACTCCTACCTGACCACGAATCTCGGCATCATATGCACCAATGTTCGTCTGACGAGTAGCCATATGTTGAGCGTACTGACCTTCCTGACGCTGGATTCTCAGCTGCTCTTCATAATTGAGCATATTTGCTTCTGCTTGTCTTGTAGCCATTTCTTTTGTGATGTGTTTAAGTTCCTGATATCCTTCACTCGATTTATCAATTTCAATAGCACTAATATCAAATCTACTAACCTTCACACAGAACTGTTCAGATATCTGACTATTGATATTAGCCTCAACCTTTTGGTTGATATAATCGATTTTTGTTTCAATCGCAACTACAGGAATATTACCTTCTGCAGGTGCATTTGTAACTGCGGCTTTTACATATCGACAAACTAAATCACTAATCTTTGTTTTCAGATTATCAAGATTAAAGGTTCTTAACTGATGACATTTAACAAAAGCTTTGTAGTCCTCTATCTGGAATGTCAGTGTGCCCCTAACACTTACTGGAACCATAAAGTCCGGGAAGCGAGGATCAATAACATCAAAATACGGAATGCCGAATTTAATCTGAACCGCACCACCAATATTTATGAAAAAGACTTCAGCTTGGAAAGGTGTATCACCTTCATACCAAAGACCAATGATAGATGATAATACAGGGAAGTTCTTGGTCTTTATCGTTTCTTCATGAGGGCCAACAATATAATCCTCTGTATCTCCGTTTGCTTGTTTATAGACAAATACTGCAACTTCTCCAGATTTAACTCTAAGAACTGAACCTGTTCTTATAGCTGTATCTCTTTTTAATTCGCCTTCAACTGCAGCACTCGGATGCCAACGCCAAACTAAATAATCCTGTTCATCACAGCGGATAACATCACTAAATCCGCCAGTTTTTTCTTTTACTGTCTTATCAAAAAAGCCCATATGATGCCTCCATACCGTTATGAATAATTATCTTCTTGCATTCCGCTCAGCAGCTTCCCTTTTTAATCTGTCCTTTCTCTCTATAGCTTCTTTCTTTGCTTGTGCTTCTGTTTCTAATTCTTTTGCGGTTTTTTTCTTCTTTAAACCCTTAGCTAAAACAATTATGCCAGCCGCAAGCAACGCTGCCCCCATCATCATAATAAAAGATGAAACTGGATTGTCAGACGCTCTTCCGCCATCACTAGCTCCAAACAATACCGAACCAAACAACAGTATTACGCCTACAGCTATGCCAGCAACTCCAATTATCAGAATCAGTTTTCTCTTCTTCTTTTCTTTGGTCAGAGATCCTTCTGGCCCATTAATCGCATTGTATAACTGCTCGAGCCTAGCCAAATCGCCGGCATCTTTGAACATCATTTGACCTTTTTTATAACAGAGTTCAATTTGAGTATACCAAGCTCCTGCTATACTGTTGGCCGTTGGATTGCTTGCATAGAATCCTGCATCGAATTTAGAGGTGGCAACAACCATGAACTCAAAAATTGCTTCTCTAGTATTGGGAATCGGATATAGCTTTATCAACTCGATTTTCTTCTCTTCACTTGGTTCAGCCTGAACCTTGTTAACAAGATCGTTTATTGATTCTAACGACTTTTTTCCACGGATTTCATTACCACACGAAGGACAAACAAGCGCATCAAAACCAAGTATCTCACCACAATAAGGACATTTATGTGTTTGTCCCTCTTTTATTGGTTCCTTTTGATTACTTGGAACTGGAGGAGCCACACTAATTGGCGGTACTGTGTTTTGATTTACAATAACTTGTGTTGCGCCACAAAAACCGCAAAACTTTGCTCCATCATTAATCTGTTTACCACAACTAGAACAAAACATAATAGGACCTCCTTATGCACCCTTGAGATTTGCATATATTTACACTATATCAGTAGAGAGTTAGGACTTCTTTATGGTTTTGTAAATAATATTTTATTAGATGTTATAGATAATCTGTCTAATAAAAAGCAATTCCGCTCAAATTAGAGAATGAGCACCCCCATAAGGAGTGCTTAAACAACATGCGACATTCATAATAAAAACACCTATGACATTTATATACTATACCCACCAGTCAACCATTAAACAACGTTTTTTTCAGTTTGTTTAGGTTTATTGGTCGACTAAAAAACGAAATTTATACCCATAATTAAGGTTTCGCTTTGATATCAGAACGGAATAAATATATCAGTAGATTCGTTGTAATTTGATATATTTCATCTACAAAAACTCATAAATATGATATCAACAGATATTTTCTATTTAGGTTTATAAATCCGTATATAATCGGCTCTGCCGAGTATTGTATACGAATGACAAACGAAGTTTGATATCATTCCTTTATCCTGCTTGCTTTTCGGCGCGAAAAACAGGGTGAATTCACTACCAAAAGCATAAATAAAACGACAAGAAATACTTCCACAAAGGTGCTGAACGAGCATAAATCTTCTCGCGCTTGTGTTCAAAACGCCGGTTGAAATAACAAAAACAGCTCCTAAAATCTTCTGTAACGCCGTCGTTTGTCTTTGTGGATTCACTGTCATATTCGTTCCACGGAGCTTATACAAGGTCATTTATGAGCAAAATATTATCAATCTGAAGCCTGTAATTAAATCCATCAAGATCATCTCAACGATCATTTTTCGATTATATTTTTAAGCAGGATAAAGGAATAGAACCACTGCGCGGTTCAATTCATAAAACAACACCCGGCAGAGCCGAGTGTTTATTGCGTCTTTGGTTTATGTTTTTTATATGAATAATGGTTCTATTTTTAATCCCTTGGTCGCCCTATAGAACCATTCTCCCTGAAAACATTGTGATTGATACATTGTCTTAGTTCTATGTTTTTTCTTGGTTTTGCTTGTAAAGATAGTCAAGCATCTCAAGGATTGTTTTGAGTTTTTCCGTCTGTTCCTCCGTTAAATTCTCATAAGACGAATCTACTTTCAGTGTGCTCGCAATATCTTCGACTGATGATCTGATCCGGTCAAAGGAACGGATGTTGCCTTTGACGAGAATCTTTTGATACATACATGACTGTCGCAAAAACTCTTCCCTCTTCATGCCGGAGGCTTCGAATCTTGCATCGATCACCGCTTTCTCTTTTGGAGACACTCTGAAGTTCACAATGATATTACGTAGCCGATTATGCTCGTTCTTCTTTTTCTTTACCTTCCTACGAGATGGTTTTTGTGTTTCTCTCTTATAAATCTTCGTCATCGTTTTTCTCCTCGCTCGTAAACTCTCTATCCAATCGAGCTGCCATCTGAGTTTGTACGGAAGGATAAAGATGTGAATAACGTTCAGTTATGGTCCCACTTTCATGACCAAGTCTTTCAGCTATCTGTATTGGTGAGTATCCAAGTTGGATAAGAAGTGCACAGCTTGAGTGTCTCAGATCATGTATTCGGATTCGCTTTACTCCGGCAGCTGCTGATCCTCGATCCATTTCATTATGGAGATAGTATTTCGATACCTGAAACAAACGGCTCTTGGGATCAAGTTTGTAAATTGATTCGAAGTAATCCTCCATCTCGTCACAGATAAACTGCGGAAGGCTAATCGTTCGGTTGCTTTTTTCTGTTTTAGGTGTCGTGATCATTTCCTCGCCATTAACGACCTGATAATTCTTGTTGATACGGAGAGTCTTTTTCTCGAGATCAAAATCTTCTCTTGTCAGTGCCAAAAGCTCACCGCATCGTATTCCTGTCCAGAAAAGGAGCTGAAAACAATAGTATGAGATGGGTTTATCCTTCATTGTCTCTATAAACTTCAGATACTCTTCCTTAGTCCAGAAGAGCATCTCTTGTGCATTTGTTTTACCCATTTTCTTGAAGGCATAGCACGGGTTTTTGGGAAGATCATAATACTTAACTGCGTGATTAAATATCGCGTTCAGCTGATTATTTATCGTTCTAAGATATGTATCTGTGTAGCCCTTCCCTTCATCATCTCGCTTCATGAGAAGTTCATTCTGCCATTGCAGTATGTGTGTCGGAGAAATCTCAGACAGAGAAAGTTTACTGAAGTATGGTCTGATGTGCTTGTTTATGATTTGTTCCTTATTGGCAAAAGTGGTCTTCTTAAGTTGCGGTTTCATTTCATCCATATAGATGTCGATGAATTCATTAAAGCCCATTTTGATGTCTTTAGTTTGTTTAGCGAGAAAGTTATGTTCGTATTGAACCGCTTCGTGCTTTGTTGCAAAGCCTCGCTTTTGATGGCGAACTCTTTCGCCTCGCCAGTCGGTGTAATAGAATACCACCTGCCAGGCGTTACCTTTATAAACACCCCATTTATCCTTGAAGACTGCCATTTTATCACCTCCTCTCAGCCATACACTTGCCGATAAGTTCGACTGTTTTTCTGGTAAGCTTGCCGTCATAAAGCTCCTGGTCTTTTGCTATAGCATCCTGTACGTTCTTCGGAAGGAGATTAAACACCTCGTCATAGAAAGTAAGACCATCGCCGAACTGGTCTTTCGGATCCACGAGAGAGTGACTATACCAACCTTTGATAAGATTCTTCCAGTTTCTTATCGGCTGGCCTTTTATCATTCCTTCTCCGTTTACGTAATAGTAATTTATGAAGGCTTCGGCTTCGCTCTCAGGAAGGTCTATACCCGTCTTCTTGGCTTCTTTTATGACTTCTGAAACAGATGGAGTATTTGTATTGCCTTGGCTTGCCTTAACAATCTCAAACTCATTATCAAAGTCATTGTCATTATCATTATCATTGTCATAGGCATATTCATTATCACTATGCGAATGCAATGCGTTCGCATGCGTTTGCATACCGTCTGCATGCGGATGCATATCATCCGCATTTTCCCAACGGACTTCGGCTGCTTTCTTATTCTTTTCGCATTTGGCGTGATATAAGGCGATATCCTTCCGCATTACCTGCGAAATAGCCTCATAAGCGATTTTGACCTTATCATCGGTAACGTTGGGTTCGTTACCATCTGCAAGGTCAAACATCGCAGTAAGGAGTTCTTTAACCTGATCGGATTTGTCGAGCAGGTCGAAGTAGCTTCTCCACGAGGAGTAAACTACAAATGATTTTTTGTTGTTCATGTTATGTCCTTTCTAAGTTGATAATTACGCAGAAAGGCCATATAATTTATTTGTCGGAATAATTATGTACCTTTGGTGCGTATGTGCCTCTCTTCGGAGAGGCTTATTCTTTGGCAGATAACATCAGCGCTTCTTCGTACCACTTGCGGTTTACCTTACCGGAAATAATAATCGCTCTAGGGTACTGTTCCTTTAACTGCTTGTTGAGATCCTTTATTACCCCGTACGCTTTTGCGCGGGATACTCCGAGATCGCTCTGAACCTCTGCTACGGTTGCAAACAGTGAAGAATTTCTCTGGTCCATCATGGTTTCGTCCTCCTTTCAGGTTTGTTTATGGCTAATTCGCCATAATTTTATGTTGACCACATGCTACATCGTTATATATCGCTTGTCAATAGTGTTCGCCATATTTTTATTGCGAAATTTTCCATAATATGTATATTTTTCGTTCGAATGTGATAAAATGTGGTCGTTAATCCTATTGATAACCGATGGAGGACAACACATGAATCTGGGTGACAAAATCAAGAAATACCGTGTTCTCAGGGGTCTTACACAGACTAAATTAGGAGAAATGGTCGGTTTTTCAAGGACAACCGCTAACTCAAGAATCAGAAAATATGAGACAAATGAGATGGCACCCAAAGCCGACATCAGGCAAAAATTGGCTGATGCTCTGAATGTTGATATGTCTGCATTGTCCGACATAGATGTGCAGTCAGAAGAAGATATTATGCAGGTCTTGTTCCTATTGGAAGAAACTCAAGACATGGAGATCGTTCGTGACGGCAATAGAATCAGCCTTACATTTGATTGTGAAAGCAATAAGAATCCTAAGTTAATGGGATATCTCTGTAATTGGGCATCTACTAAGGATACAACCTCAGATGATGCTGATTCTCAGAAGCAGTATGAAGAATGGAAAGCTCAATTCCCTAAGGATATTAATTCTTTCCTTATAGAACAGATTACTGAGCTTAATAATATTTATAATCCGCTGGTTAAGAAATATGCATCAAAAGCCAAGAAACTGAAAGATATGACCGATTTTATGGTACTGATCCGCAACATGATGGAGACCGGCATTCAGATCGAAGCTGAGCATAAGAGTTGGCAGTCAATGGGAGACGGAGGAATAATCCTCAACTTCAAGGCAACACAAATAACAGATACTGATAATCAGGATGCAGTAAGGGCGTTTACAGACTTCCTATGCGGAATTAATACCATATCAGATTGTCTTTCCGAGCCTTTTAAGCCGACAGCCTTTATCACAGCCAAGGGAACAATCATATCGTATCCACTTAGATACTCCCCGTTCTCCGGTTTCCAGAGATATATAAATGAGATCCAGAAATATATGGACACCAAGCCACATACCGATTGGGAAGAGAAAAATTTTAACTCTGCGTTTAAGCTTAATGGAGAGAATTGGGAATTGGTTAGATTTTGGTAGAGAACTAACAGTATTCGTATGCCGATATTGCGTGACAAAGCTAGAAAAAAGCTATGTGCATCAAGACAGAAATTGTATATAAAAGTATCATAAACGCCAAGATTATGATGGGGATTAATACGAAATCCGATTGTTGTAACAGCAGGATTAATACAACTGGTGACTACTATAGTAAATATGTTGAGGGTAATGATTAATTTATGCCGAAAATAGTAAATCAACAACCTTTATCTATTACCCATCCTGATATTGCTAAAGAATGGAATTATGAAAAGAATAAAGGATTAACAAATAAATATAATCATGATCTTTCAACGCCAGATAAGGTTACTGCTGGCTCCAACGTTAAGGCATGGTGGATATGTTCAAAAGGACATGAATGGCAAACGACTATTATCAACAGAACATATGGTAGTAAGCAATGTCCTTATTGTTCTGGACGTAAAGCTTATGTTGGATTTAATGATTTAGCTACATTATATCCTGAATTAGTCAAAGAATGGGATTATGAAAAGAATGGCAACTTAACGCCAGACCAGTTTACTTGTGGCTCTCAGAAAAAAGTATATTGGAAATGTCCGATATGTAATTATAGTTGGTTATCTAGTATTGTTAACCGAGTAAGAGGAACTGGCTGTTCAAGATGTTCTAAGCAAGGAACATCAAAATCAGAACAGGCAATAGCCTATTACATAGCACAAGTTACATCTGTTCAGCAAAGACTTAAACTATACGGAAAAGAGGTTGATATTTATTTACCTGAATATAATCTCGGTATTGAATATAATCCTTGGTATACTCACCAAAACCGTAGGGATAAAGATAAAGAAAAAGAAGCATGGATGACAGAACATGGTGTCAAATTAATATCAGTTATTGGATTAGATGGAAATGCTTTTTCAAAAATAACAGGAAAAAGCATTGAGAATAATAGTGTATTCTTCGTTGACGACCGGGTATATGACTATAACTTTGTTCAAGCTATAAGAGATTTGTGTGCCTTGCTGTCCAAAACCACTGGTAATGATAAGTTTAATAATATTGATGTTGATCTTAAACGAGATTATATAAAGATACGTGAACGATTTAGTCTCGGGCAAAAGGAAAAAAGTTTGGCTACAATGTTTCCGGATATTGCAGCTGAGTGGGATTATGAAAAGAATGGCGACTTAAAACCAGAACAAGTTCAATATGGATCACCTGATTTAGTCTGGTGGAAATGTCATACTTGTAAAAACAGTTGGCAAGAACTAGTTAATAATCGAACTGGGCATTATAAACTAGGATGTCCTTATTGCTCAAATCATAGAGTTATTCCAGGAAAGAATGATTTAGCTACATTGCGACCGGATCTTGCAGCTGAATGGGACTGCGACAAGAATAAGAATCTAAAAGACAAAAAAGGACGAGATATAAGCACGCCGGACAAGGTAGCAGCAACAAGCAATCAACGTGTTTTTTGGATTTGCTCTTCTTGCGGATACAATTGGTCTTCTAGTATTTGCAATCGAACAAACAACGGTAGAGGTTGTCCAATATGTGGAAGAAAACGTCAAATAGAAAAAGCTTCAAAACCACAATTAGGTGTTAACGATTTGGCAACTAAATTTCCAGATATTGCTAATGAATGGGATTATGAGAAAAACTATCCATTAACTCCAGAACAAGTAGCATATAGTTCAAATAAAAAAGCTTGGTGGATTTGTTCTAAATGTGGATATAATTGGGAGACTACGATTAATAATCGGTCTAAAGGCAAAGGTTGTCGTATTTGTGGTAAAGAAAAATCACGAATAGCTAAGTATAAGCCCGCAATGTGTATTGAAACCGGTATAATCTATTCTAGTGTATCTGAAGCAGAGCTAAAAACCGGAATCAAACGAACATCTATTGGTTCCTGCTGCAATGGCAAACAAAAAACAGCTGGTGGGTATCATTGGAAATATGTTGAATAAAAACAGATAAAAGCCATAATAGGGTTTCTTCTATGCACATTTTAAGAGTAGTTCCCCTATTTCCGGGTGAAAGAGAAGGAAACAGAACAGTTCTGTTCTTTATCAATTCAACTAGTGCTCCTACAATTAATACTCAAAATCATAAAAACATATAAATTGCTAATCATCATATTTCCAAATATATCCACCAGCTGTTTTATGAACCAATCTACAGGCCTTGCTTATCTGTACTTTAGAAACTCCTGTTGCTCTTTCTGCATCAGCTAAAGACTCATATTGAAACATAATCTCGCTCGTTTTAGGCTCTATCTGAATTACTTTTCTGTATTTTTTATTTGTTTCTATCGGAGCTATATTGGAGTGATTACCATCATCATATCTCCACATAAAGCCATAGGCAGACTTTGATTTTCCGTTGGCCTTAATTGTCGCAGTTGATAAATGAGGATACTCTTTTTGAGCTTCTGCAATACTAATATAAGATTTTACAAATGTTCCATCCAATGTGTATTGACAGATAGGTTTTACTCCTTGTTTATTTCTCTTTATAGTTTTTTCACGAAACTGTTCTTTAATTATTTGCTTAACATTCAGATGATTTTCATCGTGTATTTCATACATTTCTTCTGGTATGTTGTATACACGTATTTTGGGTAACATTTTAAAGGTATACCCATTATAATTCTTATCACCAATAGCATATTGTCGAACCGCAGATGCTGAAACTCCCAGTTCACTTGCTGCTACAACACTACTTTCAAAAAAATTAACAGGCTTGCCGTTATAATATTGCATTATCGGTTGTACATAATTGGTTGAAGTGTCACCGCCTTGTGTTGCGTTGTACCCATATTGGGGATCATTTGAATTATATTTTTTTATATAAAACTGCTCCCTCTCACAAGCTTCATCTTCGGTTAATCCGCTCTCTAATATTTCGTGCGTGAATGATTCCCAACCATATTTCATTATCGCTCTGTAGAATAGTTTTTGTGTGTTATACCCTTTACCGCTTTGCCATCTTCTTTCGGCATTTTGTCGAGTAATACCTACATATACCTTTCCGTTAGGAGCCCTATGTAAATAAATACTATAGATTGGTTTTGAAGTATCGCGATCATGTCCTGTTGATGCCCAAAACTCTTTCAATTCACTTCCGGCACATCCACAACTTTTAGTGTGTCCGCGAACAAGATTACTGCTCAACACATATGTATAATTACCGCATTTACATTTGCATTTATAGTATGTACGTCCACTACCATTATAATTCGGAAGCCTTTCAACTGCTTTAAGCCAACCAAAAGTCTTTCCTACATAATTAGTACGGGGTTTAGGATTGTGTTTTAGACATCCACAGCTTTTGATTTTCCCGTTTTTTAGTAATTCCCCGCTTGCAACATACTCATTTCCACAATCACAACGGCATAACCAATAGGATTTATTATCTTTTATTTCATTAAGACGGATAACCTTCAGTCGACCAAACCTTAAATCTGTAATATCCATAACATGGCCAGGATTGTTGGATTTTACATCATAATATCGAGCTATAGTTTTAATCTGTTTTTTTGTTTTTCCAGGGAACACTTTAAATAGTTCCGCATAATTAGAATCCGGATAGTATTTCCTTAATTGAGCAATCTGTTCCTCTGAATATTTTTTAAATCTAGCCATCTGGACATATAGTCTCCTCTTAAACAGAATAATTATATCATTCGTTTGTTTGACTCTTGAGAAATATAAACTGTACTAAAGGGTAACTATTCTGTAGATTTGAATTTGCTCAAAAAACTCGGAGTTCCAAATCTGTTGTCTTTTTGTTGTCCTAAAAAACGGAAATGCCCTGTTTTAGGGCATTTCCAGCGTTTTTTCATTATTCGAGTTCTATCGTTGACGGCGGTTTGCCCGTGCAGTCGTAGAAGACGCGGCTGATGCCTTTGACTTCGTTTACGATCCTGTTCGTGACCTTGTTGATGAGTGACCAGGGAAGCTCTGCTGCTTCGGCAGTCATGAAGTCTGTGGTGGTAACTGCGCGGAGGAGGCATGCGTAATCGTATGTTCTCTCGTCGCCCATGCAGCCTACAGAACGCATATTTGTGAGTGCTACAAAGTACTGGTTAGCGTACTTGTCGAAGCCTGCAAGCTGCATCTCTCTTCTGAAGATCGCGTCTGCATCCTGAACAAGTTTTACCTTCTCTGCTGTAACTTCACCGATAATGCGGATAGCAAGTCCCGGGCCGGGGAACGGCTGACGGAATACAAGGTTTTCGGGGATGCCGAGCTCAAGACCGGCCTTTCTTACTTCGTCCTTGAACAGGAGCCTTAAGGGTTCGATGATCTCCTTGAAGTCAACATAGTCGGGAAGTCCGCCTACGTTGTGGTGGGACTTGATTACGGCGCTCTTTCCGAGGCCGGATTCGATAACGTCAGGATAGATGGTGCCCTGTACGAGGAAGTCAACGGCTCCAACTTTCTTTGCTTCTTCTTCGAATACTCTGATGAATTCCTCACCGATTATCTTACGCTTTGTCTCAGGATCAGTTACGCCTGCGAGCTTTGAATAGAAGCGCTCCTGGGCATTGACTCTGATGAAGTTAAGATCGTAAGGTCCTTCAGGTCCGAAGACTGCTTCCACCTCGTCACCTTCGTTCTTTCTAAGAAGTCCATGGTCGACGAATACGCATGTGAGCTGCTTGCCGACTGCTTTAGAAAGGAGTACTGCGGCAACGGATGAATCGACGCCGCCTGAAAGGGCACAGAGGACTCTGCCTGAGCCGACCTTTTCGCGGATCTCCTTAATGGATGTCTCAACGAATGAATCCATCTTCCAGTCGCACTTGCACTTGCAGATATCCTTAACGAAGTTTGCAAGCATCGTCGTGCCTTCGACTGTGTGAACAACTTCCGGGTGGAACTGTACGCAGTAGAGGTTCTCTTCAACGTTCTCTGCTGCTGCTACAGGGCAGACCTCAGTATGTGCAGTGATCTTGAAGCCGGGAGCGGGCTTTGCGATATAAACAGTGTGGCTCATCCAGCAGACAGTCTTGGGAAGAACGCCTTTGAAGAGCTTAGCTTCCGTATCGATATTAACGTCGGTGTGTCCGTATTCTCTGACGGGTGCTGACTTAACTTCGCCGCCAAGCAGGTAGTTCATGAGCTGGGCGCCGTAGCAGATACCGAGCACCGGGATGCCGAGCTTAAAGAGCTCGGGTGAGCACTTGGGAGCGTCGTCTTCGTAAACAGTGGAAGGGCCG
>Ga0247608_10006068_pt1 | contig 12828 bp, 11 predicted proteins | sample 176DNAGHGlowgp2_FD_193490 | JGI IMG/M metagenome (GOLD analysis project Ga0247608, IMG submission 193490) | Sheep rumen microbial communities from Palmerston North, Manawatu-Wanganui, New Zealand - 1766 DNA GHGlow gp2 | ecosystem: Host-associated > Mammals > Digestive system > Stomach > Rumen ... | reverse complement strand
ACTGTCAGGTCATGTGAGAGGGCACAGCCGTTTCCTATGCTGATCGACTGATGGCAGCGGATTTTACAGTCAGAATTGATGAAAGTGTCACCGATTGTCAATTTTGCGCCCTTGAAAATGATGATATCTCCGCCGTAAAAGACAGAAGACTTCCCGCATTCGAGGGTACCGCCTTCATCAATCCGGACAATCGTGGAACGGCCGTTCATACACTTTGCGTTTCCGTTGAGGGACAGCTGTGACCGGATCGCAATGCAACTGTTTTTGCCCAACAGCAGTTTGCAGTTCCGGTCTGCACTGAGCGAACCGTTTCCGTGAAAGTGTTTTTTATGGATCAAACGCAGCATGCGTCCGTGAAACTGACAGTATTTTTTATACCATTTTCCTTTTAACAAGGTATCACTTCCTTTATTTTCCGGAGTATCTTCTCCCTGTAATTCATATTGTTTCCAAGGGCGATTCCCCAGACAATGGCAACGCACAGGATGAATCGGGATTCGTCGAAAAAGTATCCAATCAGAGAAAGGACAAGGATTTCAACGAGCGTATAGGTGATGGCGGCTGCATCGGGATTCCTGCTTTTGATCAGTTTCAATGCCTGGACGCAGAGCCAGAGAACGACTATGATCAGCACGGTCACGCCGACCAGACCGAAATCATACAGGGTTTCCAGATAGCTGTCGTGTGCATAAATATTGTGACCGAGCGGCTTGACCTCAAACGGAACCGCGTGAAATCCGTGACCGAAGATTTTTTTGAACAATCCGGATCTGCGGTAAAACAGAAGAACCTTTGCCCACGCCTCAAATCTGCCGGAGCCTTCGTCCTCCTGCATATTCAGCAGTCTGTCAAGGATCTCAAGCTGCATCTGTACCATAATGTAATAAACGATTATGGCAACAGCAACACCCAGAACAATAAATTTTGCGTACTTTTTCAGTTTCTCCCTAAAATTGCCGCGGCGTGTCTGATTGATGATATAATAGCCGCACAGACCGGTAGCCAGAATGACGAAGCCGCCTCTTTTGGTTGAGGCAAGAATCATTGCTGAGAACCATACCGCAAAAATCAGCTTTTCCTTTTTTGACCCGAGCAGCAGGATAAGTCCCATGAAGGAAAGCAGGAAATAGACCGGACCGACATTGCCGCCGTTTTCACCGTGGTTGGTGCTGTTCAGATGAATCCGGATGTTAGTAATCAGCAGCAAAGTACAAAGCGGAATTATGGTCAGCATGATCGGATGCAGTTGTTTCCGGATGACCTCCCGCTCTGTATACATTGCATAGAGTTCAAATGTCACGAATGTCAGCGGCCAGACAGCACCGTCAATTACAAAACCGACAATGCCGTAACGGTTTGTGAGCATCGTTATTACGAACTCATATATGATAAATGCGAAGGCTACGACAGAGATGACGGTGAATCGTCTTTTCGCATACATATGAACCAGAAGATAAGCAAGTTCACAAGCAAAAGCGCCGAGCAGTGAGAACTTGGAACATAATTTCAGAATTCCGCTCTTATCATGTGACCACAGCAGGATATTAAACATTGAAAAAGATAGGATGAGGAGAAAGATCACACTGATCAAATAATATCCGACTCCTCGATTCACCCGGAAATGAAATGTTGATTTGATCTTCATGTTTCGCCTTTCAGGTGGGTTTTGAGAAATCCGATTCCGCGATCCATAAGTTTGCTGCGAACGAAAACGGTTTCGGCGGAGGGCGGATTCTGAAGTAAGGAAGGATCAATGTGGCTGGAATTGAGGCGTTGATTCTCCTTAAAGTACCCCAGCAGCGTTTCCAGTCTTGAACTCATATCGTTGTTTGCCTCGTTCGCGACGCGTTTGCATACCTGAAACGGCTTCCTGAAGATGAGAGAAAAAACAGTACCGTGGAAGGAATCCGTAACGAACGCGCTGCAATGATCTATCAGCCAGAGAAATTCATCCGGTCCGCAGCAGAAGTAGGAGAGATCTTCTTTGGTTCTGCAATACTGCTGCGAATGATTCATACTGATGATATCAAGGTTTTGTTTTTTTGCGTATTCATCAATCTCTTGCCAGATGGTATCACTGATTTCGCCGAGAAAATAGGTGAGCAGGTACTTGTTTTTTTGCTTTTTCGGGGCGTGTTCATGACTTCTCCATACCTCATCGGAGAGCAGAAGCGTCGGATCCGGAACGACCTGACTGTCAACTCCGAACTGTTCACAGATCTTCTGACCGGCATCTTCGCGAACGCTGATGCTTTGAAAGGATTTGATTTGTTCTGCAACAAATTCCCGGTATTCCGGCTCGATCTCGCTGGTACCGAAGCTTGCTGCATAGGCAATCTTCGGTACATCCTTTGTAAAGGCACCAAAGAAGAGGTCACGTTCATTGCGGACAAAATCAAATTTCAGATTCCAGATCTGATCGCTGCCAAATAAAAAGCAGTCATAGCCTAAAACTTTTTGTGCAGGAAATTGTCCGGCGCAGGTTCGGAACGGACTGTATGAAATATGGGACTCCCGGAACCGGACAAAAGCCTTGGTTCGCCTGACGGTGTGAAACTGATGATGCTTTCCTTTGGCGGTTCTCAGCGCAGCGCCGAGATACAGGCGGCTGATGCTTCGGAAGGAATGCGCGGTATTGGAGGCGGTGCAGTTGATCGTTTCGGAGATGAATCCCAGTTGACTGAGTGTGTACTGGAGCGCAAAGTTTTGCAGCACATTTCCGTAATTGTTCCCGCGAACAATTGTGATAATCCCGATCTTTTCCATAAAATCACTATGACCTCCATCCGTATATTTCTGTTGCAGAATTCTCAATGGATTCTGCGTTTCACAGCGAGCATTCTGAAGTACAGTTTCGTTTTATAGAGAAGAATCCGCAGCTTTTTTTTCAGCGGTGCATTTGCCGCGTTTGCCTGACTGCGGATCACGTTCCATGGCGGTTGTGTATATAATCTGCGGGTAATCTCCCGCTTTTCCTTTGCAGATAAATCGCAGCTTTTGTGTCCGATAAAACCGGAATAGATCCGGTCAAGCTCCTCCATGCTTTTTTCTGCCAAAGCACAGACTTCCGCCGGATTCTTCATATCAAGCTGTTCTTGGACAGCTTCCAGACCTGCCTGGGATTCTTCGATGATTCTGGGATTGTATCGTTTGGTAGAGGAATTGAGATTGTTGATCCGATATAAATACCATGGCTTTTTGACGATACACGCCCTGCTGATCTGATTGAGAAGCTGTAAATTCCAAACAATATCCTCACAGATCGCAAGACCTGCCGGAAATGGTGTCGAAACAGCCAGTTCCCGTTTGATCAGTCTGGTCCAGGGACCGCGTCCGATATAGATTGTGCCGTTCTCAAAGTGCATCCTTTCGCCGACCATGCGCGGTCTGAATGCTTGAATGGACTTTCCTTCAAGGACGATGACTGCGTCCTCGCTGAGGGCTTTTTTCTCATACGATTGCTGAAAGCGGTGAAGATGCATATTGCAGCCATAAACAAGTTCGGCATGTTCTTTTTCGGCAACCGTCAATGCCTGCTCAAAAAACTCAGGCAACAGGACGTCATCCGAGTCCACAAAAACCACATAGTCTCCCTGCACCTGCTGCAATCCGTAATTTCGCGCAACGGATACACCGTTGTTTTCCCGAAGGCAGACATGAATCCGTTCGTCAGAGAAAACACTATCATGATACACATCCCGGTACGAAGCGCTGCTGCCGTCATCGACGATCCAGACTTCAAAATCACGGAATGTTTGTGTCAGAATGCTGTTCACACATTCGATCAACAGTTCTTTTTGTGTTTGGTAGCAGGGCATGATCACACTAATTTTAGGCATACGATCCTCTAAGCTTTCAGTAGTTTCAGCAGGGATATGTTCGGCTGCTCAAAGCCCTGGTCTCTGCTGCATCAGCAGGCGGTCTCCGATCAGCCGGACACTGTATTTGAAATGGATGAGTACAAAACGATACAGCCGCAGTCTGACTTATTTATTATCTGCCTGTATACAATCGGTGAAAATCGTGCGCAGTCTTCCTGCGACGCGGTCTGCTGTAAAGATGGCAGATGCGGTCTCCGAGATCTGTTTTCTGTTGTATGCGCTTCTATTTTGATAGATCTGCCGCATTGCTTCCGCAAGACTGTCCACATTATCGCCTTCAAACAGGAGACCGTTCTGCGGGGAGAAATACTGATCGACCGGACCGCCCTGTACACCGATACAGGGTAAACCTGTAACCCATGCCTCGATAAACGGAACCCCGAAGGTTTCAAGAATACTTGCAGATACATAGCAGTCGGCGCCTGTATAGAGTTTTGCGACATCTTCACGTTTCTGGAAGCCGAGCATTTTCGCCTGATCTCCGATCCGGAGCGTTTTGATCAATGCATCGAGTTCCTTTCGCTGATTGCCGTCTCCGACTATTTCCAGCCGGACAGAACGCTCGCCCTGAAACGCCTTTGCGAAGGCTTTGATTACGACCGGAAAGCGCTTGAGTTCGACAAGCCGTCCGACTGCAATGAACGTAAAGGCATCTGCGTCGGTTTTCTTCGCGGGGGCATAGTGAAAATCGGCAGAAACCATATTGGGCACGACATCAATATGCTTTTCACTCTTTGTCAGTGCAAGTACGCTGTCACGCAGTAAGCCGCTGACACAAATAAAAGCATCGGAATTGGCAACACAGTATTTCAGGAGCGCAATCCGCCAAGCGGGCAGCTCCTGTTTCTGCACTTTTGACCAGTGCTCGGTTATTACGAGCTTGCAGCCAAGCGTACGGATATAGTCCACAATCGAATGATTCAATGTGAGCAGCGGAAAATGCACATGAATCACATCCGGCACACCCTGTTCATCAATGATCTGTTTCAGAAGCTTTTTCATTTCTTTTGCCCGGATCAGATCAAAAAGTTTATGGGGGAGTCCGCGGATCGGGAGCTGCCTGCCGTATACTTCAACGCCCTGCACAGTTTTTCGGATCTTCTTCAGACTCCGGACCACTTTTATGGAGCGATTGTCAGAAATTGCATAGATGACTTTATCGCCGTCATGGGCGGCAAGTGCAGCTGCCTGCTCAAATTCAAAAATACCGATCATGCCGGTCCGCTTTTCCGGGAATGCTCTTCCGATTGTCAGAATATACATCTCATGCCCTCTCTTTCAGATTGTCAAAAATGGCACGATAGGTAGATTCCAGTGTGTATTCAGCCTTCCATTCAAACCGGCTGCAGAATGCACGGCAGCAGAGTGCCGAATTCTGCCACTCGCCCGTTCCTTCCATGAGCGGTGCGGGTGCAGCGCAGCCAACGGTTTTTCCGACCGCCACAGCGGTCTCCGCGATTTCCAGCAGAGTATAGGCAGCGTCATTTCCAAGATTGTAAACCGGCGCCCAGTCGCCCGAATCCATTGCGATTTTCAGGATGCCTGATGCAGCATCTCTGACATCTAAGAAACCGAACAGCTGATTTCCGCCGGAAAGTGTGATCTGTTCAGCATGGATGACTTTCATGGCGAATTTATTGGTAATTCGCTGATTGAATCCGGCGCCGATCAAACTTGCCATGCGCAGATTGGTATGGCGGATATGTTTGCAGACTGTATTGACGAACAGTTCCGACCAGTACTTGCCGACCGCGTATTTCGATTCCAGAATGACTGCCGCCTGTTCGTCAGCAGGTTTTTCCCGGACCTGACTGTAAACGCTCTGGGAGGAGATATTGATGACCGCACCGACGTGATCGGCAGCAGCCTTTTCAATGACTTTCTGGATAAAGACGAGTCCGCCTGCAAAGCTTTCATCAGAGACATTTCTCGGAAATGCGCAGTTAATCAGTACATCAATACCGGAGTAATCAAATGAGCCGGCTTCGCTGTTGTCCAGCGTAATAATATGATCCGAATGGATATAGGTCTCCCGCTCACGCTCAAAGTCAAAGGTGAACGCATAAACTGTCACGTCATCCTTTTCAGAGAGCTGTCTGAGAAGTTCCGTTCCGAGAAATCCACCTGCCCCTGTGATTGCGATCTTCATAGCTGATTCTCCATTCCTTTATACTTCGCCGTATAATCTGTCAGGATCAAACACCTCGATCATTGACTGACCGCTGCTGTTTGTGACCCGGACCGTGTTATTGATGACAGCGATGCTGTTCGCCAATGTATCCCGGTCATTGCAGAGCATGACAAATCGGATCATGAGCTGGCGAAGTGTATCCGTATCAGGAACTTCTCTGCCTTCCGGATATCTGTTTTCATAGTTCAGGATGCCGAGCGCCGGCTGATCCAGCTGATCCAGTCCGGTGATTCTGCCGACGGTGCCGTGATGACCGGCAAACGAGACAATTCCTCCGCACTTTCCCTGAAGCAGCGGCTGCTCGATCGCTACGTTGTAGTCTGAACCGTTCAGAAGCGCATGATCGACAAGGATCCGGATAAAGGTATCGCCAGTAATTTCTTTCAGCAGGCGGAACGGAGCTTCTCCTGCTGAACGCAAGCCTGCTTCAAAAATCCGATATACCCCTGTTTCCGGATTATGGATTCCCTGTACAAACAAGATCGCGTCCTGAACACCGATTTGCTCGCACATCCGTACAACAGAGGCGTTAATTTTATCAATATAATCCGCAGCAAAAACAGAGGGATAAATGCGGGCAATCGGAATCGTGGTTACATCGCCCGCATGCAGCGCAACCGGATACCGGTTATCAATACAAGCCAGTGCAGCTTTTCCGCCGCTGATGGTATAGTGCGCTGTGAACTCATTGCCGCTGATGAATTCCTCAATGATAATATTCCCTTTTGAGGACTGGCTTCTTGCGTCCTGTACATGCGTTCGCAGCTCAGCCTCAGTGTGACAGATAAAAACACCGGCTGAAGCCGCGGCATCGACGGGCTTCAGAACCAGCGGATACTGAAATGTCTGCCACAGCCGTTCCGGGATTTCGGTTCCGGTAAAATAGGTTTTGGGGCAGGGGACTCCGGTCTTTTCGCACAGCCCGCGAAAGAGATCCTTGCTTTCGACCAGATCCCACTGTTCCCTGCTGCAGTAAAAAGGCAGACCGTTCATGCGGCACAGCTCCATTGCCTTCAGCAAATTAAATTCACTGATTCCGGAGAGTACCCCGTCGATCGCCTGTTCCTTGATCAGATTGTTCAGCGCAGTCAGATCAGCGGTACTGACCAGTACATCCTGATCTGCATATCGTTTTGCTTCCGAGCGCTCCTTCGGGTAATAATCTGCAACGATTACGAAGGCACCGTTTTCTTTGGCATACTTCACGATATCAGTTGCTCCGACATTTGAGCCTAATACGAGCAGCTTTTTTCCATCATATTTCCCCATCAGGATTCCTCACTCTATCTTTGCAGTTTTATACGGTCAATCAAACATCTGATCGACGATCTCCTGCGGAACGCCGTCCAGATTGATTGCGGTTCCGGATTCATCATACCCGAAAAATGTGCCGCGCCCCTTTACATTTGCGCGTGCCTTTGCACTTTTGGAATCCAGTGCAAACCGGACAAGATTCCAGACCATTTTGCAGTCAGTCAAAAAGCTGACGTGTTCGACATACCAGACATCATTGTCAAACTGATCCTGCCATGTCCAGACGTGGTCGAGCTTTTTCCGCGGCGGGCATTCAAGTCCCGGTCTGACATCCAGCCGGTGTCTGTGAAAGCTGTGATACCGGTGGAGATATTCCGGCACCAGCGGACGCGGACCGATCAGACTCATATCGCCCTTCAGAATGCTCCAGAAGTTCAGCAGTTCATCCAGAGAGGTCTTACGCAGAAATCTGCCGCACTTTGTGACACGCTGTGCAGCAGGGAGCAATTCTCCGCGTTCGTCCTTTTCGTTGGTCATATTGCGGAATTTAATGATATAAAACGGTTTTTCGTTTTTTCCGGTTCGTTCCTGTTTGAAGAAGATCGGTCTGCCGAGTGTGATCGCCGTAATGATAAAGATCACAAGGTTGACCGGAAGTGCAATGATCAGAACAACAGCGGAGATGACAATATCCAGAAATCTCTTTACGAATCTGGAATAGAAATTGCGTGCCGGTTTGACTTCGCGGCAATTCTGATTGATTGCCGGCAATCTTGTCTCTGCAAGATAATCGGCAACCTGCCAGCGCTGTGCTTTTGTTAAATCAGATTTGTTCATAAAACATCCTTCTGCCGGACTGACCGATTTGCAGTCTCTCAAATCAATAATTCTTTTCCCCGGTTTATACAGTTTGGGGGAGAACCTGATAGTCGGATCCGCATGCCGTCAGATCTTCTTCCAGCACCGTAATAATATGATCCCGAATTTCAGACATGATCCGGTCTCTGAACGACCGGTCCGTGAATTCCATAATCAGAATACCGAGAGCCTTTGAAGCATTGTCAAAATACTCCACCGGATCTCCTGTTTTGCTGTACATGTGGATCTCTTTGATATACGGTCTCAGGACATTGGAACAGCGGATTTCAGCCAGAGTTCCTGCCCGGTCAGAATGAAGGTTATAGGTTGCAAAGCAGTGTTCTGACTGATGAATGTGCAGATCCAGCTTCTCGCCGAGTGCGGCACGTACAGAAAGCTCCGGAATATCAACAGAGAAGATTCTCTGCATCAGAACAGGAATCATATTTCCGCCGCAGCGCGGTCCGAAGTCGATCGGCCATACGACCTGATTCTGATCGACGATCAGTTCGACATTGACCGGACCGTTTGAATATCCGAGTGAAGTCAGGATGCGCTGGATTGTATCTTTTACTGCGTTTTCGACATTCGGCGCAAGATTGGTAGGAAAACTTTTTCCGACCGGAACGAGCGGATTGACATTACTGTCGCGGTGACAGTTCATCAGTCCCCACATTTCGACCTTTCCGTTGACGACAAATACATCTCCGCCGATTACATAGGGATAGCCTTTTTCGATGTATTCCTCAATGATATACCGCTTTTCTCTGGAAAAAGAGAGCGCAAATGCAACAGCCTCATCCAGCTGCGCCCAATCATGCAGAACAGTAGCACCCTTGCTGCCGGAGGAATCGACCGGCTTCACAATGACAGGCAGCCGGAACAGACCTGTTTCTTCCGAAGCAGACTGTTCTGCTGCATATCCTTTTGCAAACGGAGTAGGAAGTCCGTTTTCCCGGAGAAATTTACGGAAACGATCCTTGTTGCAAAGCGTATTGACCGCACTTGCCGGATTTGTCGGCAGACCGAGCTGTTCCGCGACATATGCCGCGGTCGGAGCCGCCGGATCGGAGGCATAGGCAAGGACTCCGTCGATCTTCTCATCCTTCGCGACCTGAAGCACAGCTTCCTTGTCGATGGTTGAGACCAGATAAAACCGGTCCGCATGATACTGACCGGGATTATCGGTGAGGTAATCGCAGAGGACTGTATAATATCCGAGCTTCTTTGCTGCCTCAATCGCAACAATTTGTTGAGCAGACCCGCCAAGCAACAGAATTTTCTTCATCTTGTTTTCCTCGTTTACTTCAGAATTGCGTCACAGATTCTGTCTGCATCTTCCAGCGAAAGATCTGCATACATCGGCAGTGTCAGCACGCAGTCTGCTGCATGTGCAGAGACCGGAACATCCACCTTGCCGTACTGCTCCTTGAAACATGCAAAGCGGGAAGTAATCGGGTAGAAGTACTTTCTTGCGTAGATGTCTTCCTTTTCAAGATTTGCTTTTACTTCATCGCGGTTATACTTAAAGCCGTCAAAAATGACCGGATAATACGCGTAATTCCAGACCAGACCCTTCTGCGGGGTAATGAGCTTAATGCCCTTGACACCGCTGAGGCGTTCGGTGAAGCGGTCACCGACGAGCTTTCTCTTTGCGATTTCTTCGTCCAGATGACGGAGATTGCAGATGCCCATCACAGCTTCAAACTCATTCATACGTGCATTGGTACCGATATACTCAGCTTCTTCCTGGCTTGTGAAGCCGAAATTGACAATATACTGCATCGCACGGAACAGTTCTTCATCTTTATAGGCAACGATACCGCCTTCGATGGTATGGAAGACTTTGGTTGCATGGGTGCTGAACATTGCCGCATCGCCGAAATTCGCAGCACTGACGCCGTTGAGTGTCACGCCGAACGCATGCGCCGCGTCATAGACGACCTTCAGGTTGTGCTTTTTCGCAATGGCTTCGATCGCTTCAACGTCACACAGGAAGCCGTAAACATGGGTCGCAACGATTGCGACGGTCTTCTCTGTGATTGCAGCCTCGATCAGCTCAGGGTTAATCGTGTAGTTATCTTCTTTCACGTCCACGAACACAGGGGTCAGCCCGTTGCGGACGATTGCATTCGTCGTAGAGATATGCGTATAGGGTGTCGTGATGACTTCGCCCTTCATGTTGAGTGCCTGAAGTGCGACTTCCATCGCGACATGGCCGTTTGCGAACAGCCAGACATTCTTGCAGCCAAGGTAGCTCTTCAGCGCATCCTCAAACTGAACGGAAGCGGCGCCGCGGTTTGAGAGCCAGCGGCTTTCCCATACCGGCTTGAGTGTTTCGATGTACTCCTCGAACGGGGGCATCGACGACTTTGTAACATTGATTCTTCCCATTATAAATCCTTCCTACTCTCTTTTTGATATCAATATTGAAAATTGCAGTCGCTGTCACAAAGCAGCGGCGCCTTTTCATCTTTCGGAGAAAGAACCGGCGCAGCAATGCCCCAGTCCACATTGATTTCCGGATCGTTCCAGAGCACGTTTCTGTCACACTGCGGTGCATATCCGGCATCGACGACATACTGCACCTCGCTGTAATCACTGCGTGAGATCACGCCGTGTGCAAATCCCTTCGGGAGATAGAGCTGTTTTTTGTTTTCCGCAGTCAGGCGAACCATGACCCACTTCAGATAGGTCGGGGAGCCCTTCCGCAGATCAACGGCAACATCATCCACCTCGCCCACGGAGCAGCGCACGATCTTTGCCTGCGCGCAGGGGCCATTCTGAAAATGCAGACCGCGGATGACGCCGGGTTTTGCGTTCATGATGTAGTTTTCCTGCACAGCGCGGAATTTGATCCCCGCTTCGGCAAGTGCAGCTTCATTATATGCCTCAAAGAAAAAGCCTCTGTCATCAGGAAAAACGCGGGGGGTCAGAATGACGACCTCCGGAATGTCCGTCTTTTCAACAATATACATTCAGGCTCAGCCTCCTAACTGAATTGTTTGCAGAATTTCCTTGTGGATCTCATCAATGCTTTTCATACTGCTGCCGTCCGTACACTCAATTACGCTCCAGCCGAGCGTTTTCGCACAGAAGTCGGCAGCCTGGCGGGAGCGCTTGAGATAGGCGAGATTTGCCTCATGGATATCTTTTTTCGCCTCGTCGCCGTGATAGCGTCCGGTCATCAGCTTCTGGCTGACCTCCGGATCAACGCGGAGATAGACTGTGCGGAACGGAGCGGGAATGCCCAGCAGCTCATATTCATAATGAAACAGCCACTTGATAAAGCCGTCCCATTCCTGATCGGGCAGCTTTGCACACTGGTGAATCGCATTGGATGTTGTATACCGGTCTGCGATCACGGTGCCGCCGCTCAGGAAGAAGTCCTTCCAGTTTTTTGTATAGCTGGCAAAGCGGTCAACGGCATAAAAGCTCGATGCCGCATAGGGATTCACGGCATTGGGATCCGTGCCGAATTCCCCTGCAAGATACATCTTGACCAGTGCAGAGGAATTGCTGTCGTAATCGGGAAACGAGACCTTCATGACCCGTTCGTCCCTGGCTTCCAGCGTTTCCAGCAGTTTCTGCGCCTGTGTTGCCTTTCCGCTTCCGTCGAGTCCCTCAATGACAATCAGTTTTCCACTCATAGCTTTTCTTATACCGGGAGCAGCTCCCTGTCTCCATACATTTTTTTATAGTAGTTCTGATACTCGCCGGAGATGATCTCCTCCCACCATTCGCGATGTGTCAGATACCAGTCGATTGTTTTCTGGATGCCGTCTGCGAACTTGGTTTCCGGCAGCCAGCCCAGTTCATTGTGGATCTTGGTCGGGTCGATTGCATAGCGCATATCATGGCCTTTTCGGTCTTCCACATGGGTGATGAGCGATTCCGGCTTGCCGAGCTTCTGACAGATCAGTCTGACGATGTCGATGTTCTTCATCTCATTGTGGCCGCCGACGTTATAGACCTCACCGACTCTGCCCTTGTGGATGATGAGGTCGATTGCGCGGCAGTGATCCTCGACATAGAGCCAGTCACGCACATTCAGACCCTCACCATATACCGGAAGCGGCTTATCCGCGAGCGCATTTGCGATCATCAGCGGGATGAGCTTTTCCGGGAAGTGATAAGGGCCGTAATTATTAGAGCATCTTGAAATTGTGACAGGCAGACCGTAAGTCCGGTGATAGGCGAGTACCAGAAGATCGGCACCTGCCTTGGAGCTGGAATACGGGCTGCTGGTGTGGATCGGTGTTTCCTCGGTGAAGAACAGGTCGGGGCGGTCGAGCGGCAGATCGCCGTAGACCTCATCCGTCGAGACCTGATGATAACGCCGGATGCCGAATTTACGGCAGGCGTCCATCAGAACCTGTGTGCCGAGAATATTTGTCCGGAGAAAGATCTCCGGATTCTCAATGGAGCGGTCCACATGGGATTCCGCTGCAAAATTGACGACGATATCGGGCTTTTCCTCCTCAAAGAGGCGATACACGCCCTCACGGTCGCAGATATCGAGCTTGACAAACCGGAAATTCGGGTTATCCATCACGCTTTTGAGCGTAGAAAGATTGCCTGCATAAGTCAGCTTATCCAGACAGACGATCCGGTAATCCGGATAGGTGTCCAGCATATGGAACA
>Ga0247608_10006067_pt1 | contig 12831 bp, 10 predicted proteins | sample 176DNAGHGlowgp2_FD_193490 | JGI IMG/M metagenome (GOLD analysis project Ga0247608, IMG submission 193490) | Sheep rumen microbial communities from Palmerston North, Manawatu-Wanganui, New Zealand - 1766 DNA GHGlow gp2 | ecosystem: Host-associated > Mammals > Digestive system > Stomach > Rumen ... | reverse complement strand
AATGCCAAGATGAGAGGTCTGATGGTCTACGACCTCCAGAAAAAGAAGGTGGTGAAAAAGAAACTCTTCCAGCGGATTAACAATATTGTCTACGACAATGCCAACGACTGCCTGTACGGCCTGTTCTCCAACGGAGGAACGCAGACTATCGTCAAATACGACCCCGAGCTGGAGAAGCCTGAGGTCATCTATGCCTTCCCCTTCGGCGTCAGTGTTTTCGATATGGCGGTGAGCCACGACGGCCAGTGGCTCTCGATGACCCGCCAGGGAGACAACGGAGAGCATACGCTCCTGCTGTTCAACACCGTAGAACTCTCCCAGGCCCTCTTCAACCCCGTGGAACTTCTCACCTGGGAAGATTCCAACCTGGGCCAGTTCCGCTTCTCCCTGGACGACAAGTACCTCATCGGCAGCTCCTACTACACGGGCGTTTCCAACCTCTGGCAGATCAACCTTCAGACCCGCGAGCCCGAGATGCTCTCCAACACGGACATCGGCCTCTTTGCTCCTTTGGAGATAGAGCCCGGCAAGCTGCTGGCGCTGGAATTCAAGAGGGACGGCCTTCGCCCCGTGATGCTGGACAGAAAGGTGGTGGCCGATGCCAACGCCGTGGAGCTCTACGGCCAGAAGGCCTTCGAGAACAACGTGGAGGCCCTGGAGTCCGTGGGCATACTGAAAGAGCCCCTTCCGAAGGTGGAGTTCGGGGATGTGTACAACAACATCACCCCGTACAACGTCCTGAAGGAGATGCGCTTTGCCGGAGCCTATCCCATCCTCACCGGTTTTACGGACCGCAAGGCCTGGAACAACGTGACTCCCGTGCTGGGCTACCGCATCTTCTTCAGCGATCCGGTAGGCCTGAGCAGCATCAAACTGGCGGTTGGAATGTCTCCCTGGAGCCACAATGACTGGAAGAACAAGTTCCACGCAGACTTTGAGTGGAAATACTATTTCTGGACGCTGAAAGCCGCCTGGAACCACACGGACTTCTACGACCTGGCCGGGCCGATGCGCTCCAGTCGAAAAGGCTATATGGTGTCCCTGGCATACAATTATACCAACTCTCTGGAATCCCCGTATGTCCGCAACTGGGGTGCGTCCATCGCTGCCTACGGAGATATGGACGCCCTGCCCCTGTACCAGGAGATTCAGACGGACATCAAGTCCATGCAGACGGCTTCCATCTACGGAAAGATTGCCCGGGTACGTTCTACGCTGGGCGCCATTATGCGGGAACAGGGCTATGAACTGGGTGCCCAGGCATACGGTTACCTGGCCGGCGGCCGCTTCTATCCTTCCGTAGAGGCTACGGCGGATTTCGGCGTGCTGGTTCCCATAGACCGCAACACTTCTTTCTGGGTGAGGACGGCCGGGGGACACAACTTCGGAGATGCCTCCACCATCTTTGGCAACACCTATTTCGGCGGCTTCCGCAACAACCGCGTAGACTACCGCAATGCCTTCCAGTACCGCAATTCCCTGGCCATGCCGGGCGCAGGAATCGATGCCATCAAGGCTCATTCCTATGCCAAGGCCCTGGCCGAGCTCAACCTCCGGCCCATCCGTTTGAACAACTTTGGCGCCCTCTTCCTGTATCCCACCTGGATCCAGTGCTCCCTGTTCGGCGGCGGCCTGTCGGCCTGGAATCCCGGTGAGAAACACCAGATGTACTACAGCGCCGGCGTGCAGCTGACCACGGAGATAGTGATCCTGAATTACCTCAAGACCACCCTTTCCCTGGGGTACGGTCATCTTTTCGCGCCCGAAGGCTTCCCCGGAGGACGTCACGGCAACGAGATCATGATTTCCCTAAAGCTGCTGTAATGCCTTTCATTGCTTCTATTCTGCCCGTTGTCCTGTACATCCTGGTCGTTTACGAGCTGGATAACTTCTCCCTTATCAGCGTGAAACGGCTTCTGGTGCTGGTGGGGTGCGGCATGGTGTCGGCCCTTCTGTGCTTCGGCCTTTTTTACGCCCTGGACAGCATCCTTTCTCCGTCGCAGACGGATTTTGTATACCCTGTGCTGGAGGAGGCGATGAAGGCTATTCCGCTTCTTTACCTGGCGCGCCACAAGAAGATGGTCTTTTTCATAGACAGTGTCATCTGCGGCGCGGCGGTGGGCGGTGGCTTTTCCATCCTGGAGAACATCTTCTACCTGGTGCTGGGAGAGCCGATGGGGATGGGTACGGTGCTTTTCCGCGGCCTGGAGGTAGCCCTCATCCACATGGGGTGCAGCGCCATCGTGGCGGCCGGGCTGATGTTTGCCGTTAGAATGGCCGAACGCCGGCGCTCCCGGCTGGAAGTGAAGCGGAAGGATGTGCTGATGGCTGTTTTCCTGCTGGTGGCGGCTCTGGCCCTGCACGTTTTCCACAATTCCTTCCACTTTATTCCTCTGCTTCAGTACGTTGTGGTCTTCGGCTCCATGGCCGGTCTCCTGGTCTGGACCTACCAGTACGATGCAGATATGATCCATCGCTGGCTGGACCGCGGCCTGGACAAGCAGGTGAGCCTTTTACAGGCCATCCAGGAAGGTCATCTGGGAGAGACCAAGACCGGTGAGTTCCTGATGTCCGTGAAAGAAAATTTCCCGCCGGAAGTCTTTTTCGACATCATCTGCTATGTGCAGCTGAATGTAGAGCTGTCGGTAGCGGCCAAAAGCCGTTTCATGATGCGGGAAGCCGGGTTGGATATGCCGATGGAAAAGGAGCAGGCCAACTTGTATCTGTCTCAGTACCACGAGTTTGTAATCCTGGAAAAGCTCCTGGGAAAGAGTGCCCGGATGACCATAGCCCCGGTAGTCAAATTCTACCCGGCAGACAGGAAGGCCCTGGAGGACCTTCTGGCCGAGTGCATGGCGGTGACCGGAAAATAGTTTTTTAAATTTTTGTTTTTTGGACACATTTTGCGATATTTGTCCGTTATGGCGTATTCTTTTCTGGAACTCCTTCTCAGTGTATCGCTGGCGGTGTATGTTGCTGTCTGCGTAATGACCGGTGTGGTACGCTGGAGCCACAAATGCGCCCCTTACGACAAGCACGCAGATTATTACTATCCCGGCTGGCGCACCCTGGCCCTGGGCGGCCTGTCCAACCTGGTGCTGCTGCCGGCGGTCTTCCTGCCGGGAGATCCGGATGCCATCCTCCAGATCCGGATGATGCTCATCCTCTCGTCTCCCTTCCTGTGCTCGGCCCTTATCTTCAGCTATTTCGGGCGGGTTCTCAAGGTATCCTGGTGGAGAAAGCCCATCTATATGCTCTCCGGCACCTATTCGCTGATGTCCCTGATCGCTCTGGTGTGCACCCTGATGCCCGGAACGCAGATGCAGGGCGCTTTCCTGCGCGGGTATTTCGTGGCGGGAGGCATCCTGGCCTTTGTCTATCTGCTGGGGCTTGTGCTGGCCCTGAGGCTCATCATCCAGCGCCTGGGCCGCTTCTCGGAAGAGAGCTTCTCAGACCCCGACGATTTTCCGGCCGAGTATGCCAAGTCCCTCATTTACATTCCGTTCCTGCATCTTGTGATGAGTTGGAGCACCACCTTCAACGGCAATATCGTGGCCCTCTCCTTCGGCCTGTTCATGCTCTCGGTCATTACCGCCGTCCTCCTGCTGGTCTCCCTCTCCCCGCACCGCGCGATGGAGGTAGAGCGCCTGGAGACGGAACTCAGCGCCAATGAGCAGCCGCTTCTCCCGGAAGAGGAGGAGGCCCTCTCGCAGGACCGGAAGGAAGAGATTCTCGGCCTTATCCGCCGCTACATGGAAGACCAGCAGGCCTATCTGGACAGCCACCTCACCCTGGGGAAACTCTCCCAGGACTGCGGCTGCAACCGCACCTATGTATCGGCCGTCCTCAATGAGCGCCTGGGCGGTTTCTTCAATTATGTGAACCGCTGCCGCCTGGCCCACGCAGAGGATTACAAACAAAAAAATCCCAGGGCCGATGTGGATGAAGTGGCCCTGGAATCCGGCTTTAACAGCCGTCAGTCTTATTACAATGCCAGAAAGCGGCTTTAGCTTTCCACTTCCTTCACCATATCCGGATCAGCCTTCTCACTATCTTCTGCTTGTAGAAGAAGCGGCCCGCCATCACCCGGACAAGTAAAATCCGTCCATCCGGGGTTCGGAATGGCTCATTGAGATGACTCCGGTATTCTCCGGACCGGCTGGTGTCGGGAATGAACGGTGTCCCATCCTGCATAAGGAGAACGGGAATCTCTGGCTCCTGGGCTTTTGACTTCTTCATCGCGGTAAGTTTCTGCAAAAATAAATCAACACAGTAAAATAATCAAGTTTTACGATTATAATAGTAGGAATCATTAAGATAATCCACCAATTGATTAATTTTAGATTCGAACGTGCTTACTAACTTTGGATGGGGATACTTCCTTCCCAAGAAAAACGAGGGGAGAAATCTGCGTCACTTTTTTGAAAATCCGGCTGAAGTGGTGAGCGTATTCAAAGCCCAGCAGGCGGGCGGTTTCGTTGACGTTGTGCCCGTTCATCAGCAGGTTTTTCCCTTGCTCTACTATGAATGAATGGATGTAGCCGATGGCCGTTCCGCCCGTCGCCTTGTGAATCATGTCGCCCAGGTAGCGGGGAGAATAAGCCAGTTTTGAGGCACAATATCCTACCGTCGGCACTCCTTGGTCAAACTGTTTGCCATCGGCATAGTAATCGATAAGCAGCCGATGAAAACGCTTGAGGATATCGGAAGAATCTTTGTCTTCTGCTGATAACTGCCTAAGGTAGATACGGTTGCAGTATTCCAGAATAAGATGTATATAGCCAAGGATCAGTGCCCGGAGCGCCGGCGTATCCTCACTCTCCTGGAGTTCATGACGCAGTTGGACGAGCAGCTGCGTAATTCTTCCCCATTCGGCCGATGTCATCTTGAGCGAATCCATGTAGAAATAGGAGAAAAACCGATACTGCTGGATGCGATCGGCCCAGTCTGTGCCGTGAAACAGTTCCGGAGACCATAACAGCGCCCAGCCTCTTACCGGGACCAGTTCGCCACTGTCTTCCTTGCCGCCAATCTGGCCCGGTGCCAGTGCCATGATGGAGCCGTCGGACATGTCGAAAATCTTCATGCCGTAGGTGAGGTGCCTGGGAAATTCCGGCTGGATGAAAAGGGCATACACGCCATAGTTGTTCAGACTGGTGTGGATGGGGGAGACTTCGTCATAGTGGACGATACTCACCAGCGGATGAAGAACCGGAGCATTCACAAAAGATGCATATACGTTGGGATTAGAGAGTTGCAGGATGTTCTTCATTGGGTAATATCGGCTTAAAAACTCCCCAAATATACCAAAAATCTGCGATATTGGTATATTTTGGACAAAAATCTGTTACTATAGTTAAAGGGAATCGGCCTATCTTTGCAAAAACATTCAAAATGAAACAATTAATCCCGATGGCCCTTGCATCCCTGATGCTGTTTGGCTGCAAAACAAACACAAAAGATATGAGCACCCTTACCCTAACCCAAGAATGGGACAAGACGTTCCCGAAATCAGAACTTGTCAATCACTGCAAGGTCACTTTCCACAACCGCTACGGCATTGAACTGGCGGCCGATATGTATGTTCCCAAGGAGTGCGCTGGCAAACTGCCGGCCATCGCGGTGAGCGGGCCCTTCGGCGCCGTGAAGGAGCAGAGCAGCGGCCTCTATGCCCAGCACATGGCGGAGCGCGGGTTCGTAACCCTTGCTTTCGATCCGTCCTTTACCGGTGAAAGCGGGGGAGAGCCCCGCAGGATGGCTTCGCCGGACATCAACACGGAGGATTTCCTGGCCGCGGTGGACTTCCTGTCAAATTGTGACCTGGTTGATCCTGAGAGAATCGGCATTATCGGCATATGTGGTTTTGGCGGCATGGCCGTCAACGCAGCGGCGCTGGATCCGCGCATCAAGGCTACGGTGGCATCGACCATGTATGATATGAGCAAGGTGAACGTGGAAGGGTATTTTGCCAGCGAGGATACGCCCGCCCAAAGAATGGAAAAGCGCAAGGCCCTTGCCGCCCAGCGTACGGCCGATTACAAGAGCGGCAGTTATGTCCGCGCGGGCGGCGTCATCGACCCGCTTCCTGAGGATGCCCCCTGGTTCGTCAGGGACTACCACGCCTATTACAAGACTCCCCGCGGTTATCATGAGCGCAGCGGCAACTCCACCGACGGATGGAACGTCATCGGCTGCCAGAGCTTCCTGAACCAGCCGCTACTTGCATGGGCCCATGAAATTGAAACCCCCGTGCTCCTCATCCACGGCGAAAAGGCTCACAGCCGCTACTTCAGCGAGTATGCCTTTGAGCGCATGACAGGAAAGCACGTGGAATGCGTGAGCGCCAAGGAAGGCAACAAGGAACTCCTTATCATTCCTGGCGCCTCTCACGTGGACCTTTACGACGATGTGGCCGGCGTAATCCCTTACGAAAGGATGGAGGCTTTCTTCAAAGAGAATCTGAAGTAAGATGAGAACCGTTGCAATAATACTGCTCTTTTCCCTGATTTCCTGTGCGAAGACTCCTCAGCCGGTTGCAAAGGCAGAGCAGAAAACAGAGCAGGTGCAAAAAGAAGAAACTCCTATGACAGACAGGATTAAGATCATAGTTTCCGGGACTACGCTTCCTATAGTCCTGGAAAATAATGATGCCACCAGGGCGCTTGTGGCAGCTTTGAGAGAAGCTCCCATCACGTACACAGCCAGTGATTACGGCGGATTTGAAAAAGTTGGGCCGCTTGGCCGATCTCTTCCCACCAATAATTCCCAAATCACTACCCAAGCCGGAGATGTCATCCTCTACAGCGGCAACCAGATTGTGCTTTTCTATGGCAGCAACTCCTGGAGCTATACCCGCATCGGCAAGATGGAATATGGGTCCTTGGAAGAGCTCAAGGCATTCCTGAAAGCAGGGGGGGGAGATATCAGCGTAACGCTTTCTCTGTAGCGGTAAAATCATAGAGTTTCGGAGCACCCGGTCCAATTCCGCGTGCGAATTCGTCTGTGCTTCGTCTGGAACTAAGATAAATCGTAATTCTGGGGGTGATGCGGCCAATGTCCCAATGCCTTACCGCGTGTTCCGCATAAAAAAGTGACTGAATTTCAGCATTATTTTGTATATTTGTAAGTTTTTGAGGCAAATAGTTTACTTATTATGAAGAAATTCAGTTTTCTCGCAATGCTTTCTGCCATTGCACTTCTGCTGGGAATGACCGGCTGCAAAAAAGAGTCTGTAAATGTCCAGGAACTGGAGAAGAGCTTGGTGGGCGTATGGTGGGATGAGTATGAATATAAAGATGTGACGGAGGACGGCATTCCTTTCAGCCGCGTACTGCTGGCCGTGAAGGCCGATGCCGACCACACGGGCTGCATTTATTTGGGTGTATTCGATGAAACAAGCGACTATCCGCTGGCCATCTATGGCGGCCCTGCCGTTGCCGGCTTCACGTGGAAACTCCTTGGCAACGGCAGCCTGGAGCTGGGCGTCCCCACCACCGTCAAGAGCATCACGATAACCCGTGGTGACGGCGGTAGCTATGGTGATACGATGACGGATGTCTCCGGCATCAGCATGACCTACACCGGCAATGCTCTTACGATGAATAACGGCACCTATTCCGGCACACTCACAAAGGCCGATGCTGAGAAACAGGCCGACATCGAGGACAAAGTCTGCCAGAGCTTGGATGGCATTGAGTCTACCCGTGAAGGTTTTGGTACTGCACTGGAAGATACATGGGATTAAGGAGGCCACGATTATGAAGAGAATTACAAACATCCGTACCTTGGCCGCCCTGCTCATGGCATCGGCCGCCATTGTTTCCTGCTCCGTCAAGGAGGACATCTTCGAAGAGGAAACCACTATTAAGGAAGAACCTGCCGTTCAGCCGGCTAAGGTTTACACCCTTTCTGTCAACGCAACCAAAGGCGGTGATGATGAAGCCACCAAAGCCCTTTCGCTGGATGGCAAGACGCTCAACGCCACGTGGGCCCAGAATGAAGAAGTGACCGTTTATAACAAGACCAAGAAGGTCCCGCTTGACGGTACGCTGAAGGCCCAGAGCGATGGGAGCAGCACCACACTGAAAGGCTCCCTGACCGGTACCATTGAGAACGGTGATGAGCTGATTCTTCGTTTTAACAGTGCCAATTATGCTTCTCAGAGTGGCACGCTTGATTATATTGCTGCCAACTGCGACTTCGCGGAGGCTACTATTACCGTCTCCAGCGTTGACGGAGAGAATAATGTGATACCCACATCAACGGCTTCATTCGTAAACCAGCAGGCCATTGTGAAGTTCATCCTCAAGGATCAAGATAACAATGACCTCAATGTCAGCAATCTGACTATATCGGCCGGAAGCAATGGCTTGGTGTCGGCTGGTGGTTTGCGTGGGAGCGGAACCAAGACCTATCACACTGGTTATACTATTGACGGAGGCAGCGGTAGTACCGGTGGTGAAGGTTACGATAAATTGCTGGATGGAAACACCGGCACAAAATGGTGTTCCAATGTAAAATCCGATGGCGTATGGTATGTTGAGTTCCACACTGCATCTGCCGTCCAGGTCGATGGCTACAAACTTACAACAGGAGGCGATACACAAACTTATCCCGAGCGTAATCCCAAGAATTGGACGCTGAAAGCAAAAGTAAACAGCGGTGATGCCTGGACGGTTATTGACACCAAGACTGGCAATACAGACATGCCGGCAGCGAATCTCTCCTCCGTTGATTTTGAAGCGGATGTGCAAGGCATGTACCAGTATTTCCGTCTTGAGGTGAGCGCTATTCAAGGTGGTGAATGGTTCCAGCTCTCAGAGATGCAGTTGTATGGTTGTTCTATCCGGGAATTCTCCTTCCGATACGGAAATGTGAACGTGACGCCGGCCTCTTTCACTAACGAACTCACCGTTGCCTTGAATAATCAGAGCGATGCTTCCGATACCTATACGCTGACGTCCGTCTACGGAAGCTATGAATACGCTTTCACGAAATCGGGAGTGAGATTCGAAAGTGGTAAGTACTATGCCATCACGGTGAAGATGACGAAAGGGATGAAGACTCTTGCAAATGCCACCGCCGAAGACATTGGCAGGATAGTTGGTGCCGACGGCCGCATCTACGACACGAAGGCCGCTGCCGAGGCCGCCGGTACCCAGGCCGTGGCTATGATTGCCTACTTCGACACGGAGAACAACAACGGCATGGCCATTGCGCTGAGCGATGAGGACTCGATGAACTGGAGCACGGCCAAGAGCGCCTGCGAGGGCAAGACCGCCGTCAGTGGTGCCGCATGGCTGTTGCCCAGCCAGGGGCAGTGGAAGGCTATGTTCAAGGCTTTCGGCGGCAATGAAGAAAAGTACACCGGTCTGAATACAGCATTAGCCGCCGCTGGAGGCGACAGCAGTAAATTGCCAATGTTCGGAAGCTACTGGACGTCTTCGCCGGACGCTGGTGACTACGCCTGGTACGTGTACCTCGACGATGGCGTTGTCAGCTGGGGCCACGGCCTTAGGTTCAACAACCAGCGTGTTCGTGCCTGCCTCGTATTCGAAGTGTCAGGCAGCGTAGCCGCCATCCACCCGCTGGCCGAGGCCACGACGGCCGACCTGGGCAGGATAGTCGGTGCCGACGGCATCATCTACGGTACAAAGGCCGCTGCCGAGGCCGCCGGTACCCAGGCCGTGGCCATGATTGCCTACGTGGGCAGCGAGACCGACCACTCCACCTACAAGCATGGTCTGGCCATTGCGCTGAGCGACGAGGGCTCGATGAACTGGAGCACGGCCACGAGCACCTGCGAGGGCAAGGACGCCGTCAGTGGTGCCGCATGGCTGTTGCCCAGCCGAAATCAGTGGAAGGCTATGTTCAAGGCTTTCGGCGGCAGTGACGCAAGCTTCACCGGTCTGAATACAGCATTAGCCGCCGCTGGAGGCGACAACAGTAAATTGCCGATGTACGGAAGCTACTGGTCGTCTTCGCCGGACGCTGGTGACTACGCCTGGTACGTGGACCTCGATAATAGCGTTGCCGGCGAGGGCCACGGCCTTAGGTTCAACAACCAGCGTGTTCGTGCCTGCCTCGCTTTTTAACCTATTTATCCATTTACCAATTTATCTATTTTAGCCGCGACAGCGGCAGTAGATACCACAGGGGAGGGCGGCCCAGCAAGGGCTGCTTTCTCTGTTTTAACACATCCTGCCATCCCATGGACAATGCATCTACACGAGCACAATTGCTAGAACACTTCCTAAGCTTCTTCCTGCCGGAAGGCATTCTGGACTTCTTTGAGTTAGTGTGGGCGGAGAGCCAGTCCCTCGACAGCAGGGAAAGCAAGAAGGACATCTTGTATACCGGGACAAAAAACTGACCTTGCACATCCGCCGCCGCAGATGGCTTACACCAGAGGGGAAAAGCTTCACGGCTGGTACAAGACCGTCAACCGATGCACTATACGTGAGGTCAAGTCGGCAAGGAACTACTTCATCGCTCGCTCAACGAATGCTTCTGCACAATCACTCAACTCCAAGATGAAAGCCTTCCGTGCTCAACTCAGAGGAGTGTCAGATCTGCCCTTCTTCATGTATCGGCCGAGTACTATCTTCGGATAACCGCCCACGGAAAATTGCTTTTAGATTTGCACTGTGATTCCAATGTGGGGTTACGGTGTTCTTTTTATCTTTGTTCCTAAGTGGTGTAGGCAGCTCGGAGGGACTGTGAATTTTGCATGACTTCTTGTCAATCACCTGTAATAGCTCTGGCTGTACGCACCCGTTAGGAACAATAATAAAGACTGACCGGAAAGAGGAGGGGTAATATTTGTTTAGAGCATAAACACCCTTCCTCTTTCCCCATATTGAGATGACCGTTTAGAATCGTAGACATAATGGTCTAATAAAAGCATTTGCGTCAAATACAATATGGCGTCAGCCGAACTAAACACCACAAATTTATGCATTTTTCTCAATTCATTGGAGTCGATATCTCCAAAGACACGCTGGATGCAGCCATATATCCAGCGAAGGACAAGAAAATGGACTTTCTCCATTTTGACAACACAACAAGGGGGCTCAACGAAATGCTGAAGTGGCTAAAGAGCCGTGGCATAAAGCCTTCAGAGATGGTTATCTGCGCAGAGCATACAGGAGTGTACACAAATCCTCTCATTGACTTTACTGAGAAGAAAGGGCTATCACTGAGCCTTAACTCGCCATTGGACATTAAGCATTCAATGGGAATCACGAGAGGTAAAAACGATGCTATTGATGCCGGCCGTATCGCCGAGTATGCCCATGACCATAAGGACAAACTGAGATTATATCAGAAACCATCTGAGGCTATTGTGAAGCTGAAGTACCTTCTGACTGAGCGTCATCAATATGTGCGTCAGAGGACAGCAATGCTTAGTTTCAATAAAATTATGGGCAAATATGAAACCCCTGAAGCTCGTTCCCGTAACGGGTCCGATATCCATCATTGTGAGACATTGATCTTGAAGGTTGAAAGGCAGATGTTGGATATCATCAAAGAGAATCCTGAACTTAAACGCAACTATGATCTGGTAAGTAGCGTAAAGGGTGTAGGGCTCATAAATGCCATAAACATAGTCGTTTTTACCAACAACTTCAAGTCGTTTGAGACGCCGCGCCAATATGCTTGTTATATAGGGGTCGCACCGTTTGGTTACACTTCTGGAACCAGCGTCAAAGGCAAAACGCAAGTGTCCAAGATCTGCCGTACCCAGCAAAAGGCAGAGTTATCTATGGCTGCGAGAAGCGCAATCATTTATGACCCCGGTCTGAAACGTTACTATCAGCGGAAGATGAAAGAAAAGGGCGAAGGTAAGGATGCCCATGGCGTAGTTCTTAACGCTGTTAAGTTCAAACTTATCCTCCGAATGTTTGCGGTTGTCAAATCCGGGCAACCATACAAAATCCTAAATTATTAGAACACAATCGGTTGAACTATCCCATACAAATTAGTGCCAGATTGCAGGAGATGCAACAAATTAGAGTAATAGACACGGGTCTAGTCAAAGCAATAGTATCGCTCCACTTCTGCCTGTTTACTAATCTGTGAGGAATAATACCTTGACATTATGCCCATAAAGTATAAGAGAGACCTTGATCAGTGCATCAAGAATTATCGGGAAGCCATACTTGCAAAGGAGAAAGATCCCGATAATGAGGACAACGAAATCTGGGAATCCATGGCCTATTGTGCATTAGAAGAAGCTATCGAAGACAGGGTGAGAGCCAGGATGCTCGCTTCCATCAACAGCTGGCTTAAGGGAGAACTTCCCTTCTAGCGGACAACAATCAAACAACTCGATAGGGCGATGGGGCAAGTACTCACCGCCAGGCAACTTATACCTTGTACCAGGGGTGGCCGCGCTGCAGGGGCGGGACGCCCCTATGAGCGCAATATATATCCACGAACCACCCCGTTGAGTCGAAGGGAAAACATTCCATCAACTTTGTTAAAATAAATTTTGAAAAGTCTTAGAATACAGGTGAGCCGCGTTTTGACAACACTTCCCCCAAGCGAAGCATGATGGGCTTGATAGGACCGGGATGAATCTGCACAAGTTTGAATATGCCCTGTATGCTCCCGACAAGAGCAAGCGCTAGGCGCTGGAGGAGTACGATGCCTTACCGCGTGTTCCGCATAAAAAAGTGACTGAATTTCAGCATTATTTGTACATTTGTAAGTTTTTGAGGCAAATAGTTTACTTATTATGAAGAAATTCAGTTTTCTCGCAATGCTTTCTGCCATTGCACTTCTGCTGGGAATGACCGGCTGCAAAAAAGAGTCTGTAAATGTCCAGGA
>Ga0247608_10006066_pt1 | contig 12832 bp, 22 predicted proteins | sample 176DNAGHGlowgp2_FD_193490 | JGI IMG/M metagenome (GOLD analysis project Ga0247608, IMG submission 193490) | Sheep rumen microbial communities from Palmerston North, Manawatu-Wanganui, New Zealand - 1766 DNA GHGlow gp2 | ecosystem: Host-associated > Mammals > Digestive system > Stomach > Rumen ... | reverse complement strand
CTTTGCAATGTGATTTAGAAACGAAATCACCAGGCCGCAGAATAGAGGGAGCGGGATATAAACAACACTATCGGGCAGCAGTGACGTGCAAACGGTTCAGCGCAGGGTGGCGGAGAGCAGGTTGCATCATTACCGAAATGCGCACGCGATGCGCAACACTGGCAACCGCGAATTGTTTAGCGGTTTTATTTGATGCGGCTGTAAGACTTGTCGCTGCTTAATGTTTCAACGGACTCAAACAATAGGACGTTTCAGATGTATGTTTGGCCAATCATACAATAAATAAAAGGCTGCAAGTTTACAGGCGTTTATGTGACAAACAAAGTAAACAACAAACAACAACAAAGAAAAAAAATAAAAGGCGTTTCACGTGAAACACAATGCACATCTAATTTGCACTCATTTGTACTTTAGTAGCCGACTGGATAACGAGGCACAAAGATAGCAAAACAGACGCAAAACACAGGCAGGGCGTTTCACGTGAAACATGCCTTTTTAATACACCTTTTTAGTTATATAGATAACGGGAAAATTCGTAATTTTCAAAAGGTTCTATTTTTTTACGTTTAACATTTATTTATAGGAGTTTAGTTTATGATTAAGAAATTCACGCTGTATCTGGGTCTGAATGACAAAGACAGCAAGCAGCAGGAAATCGCCACAGTTGAGGCTTACAAAATCGTTTCTAATTTGATTAGTGCTGACTTTGACGGCGGCACAATCTTTGAGGCAAAGGGCATTTACAAACACGAAGATGGCGCTATTGTGACTGAGACCACTTTGCGCATTGAGTTACTCTTTGCAGAGCGCGAGCAAATCAAAACGCTGTGCACTACGCTTAAAAAGTTATTTAATCAGGAGTCTATTGCCGTGCAGGAAGAAGTTATAAATTCTGAGCTGTGGTAATTAAATAAAGAAAAAATAAAGATAGCAAATAAATCACATGTTTAATTAAATTTATAGGAGAAACAAGTTATGATTAAGATTAAGAACATCGAGAACGGCGAAATGATGCAGGTCTGGCAGACGGGTATTGACAAGGCCACAGGCCGCATTTATTGCAATGGTACACCAACGGCGAAGTACCTCGCGAAGTATCCACTTACAGCCACAGACGAAAAGATAGGCGAGGATACAGTCTTAACGCTTAATGATGGCTGGCAGGTAGTGAAGGGACGCACACCGAAGCCATCAAGTCCGAAGCCCGTGCAGCCCGTTGTTGCAACCGGCGAGACAATTGTGGCCGAGGATGCAACCGAGATACTTGAACCATTGACAAACACGGAGGCGCCTACTATCGAGGAAGCCGCAGTCGTTGAGTCTCCAGTTGTTGACACACCAAACACGGATAACAACACGGAGGCCGAGGCACCCGTTGAAAAACCAAAGAAAAAGCGCACACCGAAGCCAGCCGCAAACACGGCAGTAGAGGTTGCAAGTATTGACGGCATGAAGGCCGAGATGCTTGCAAAGTACGGCACAATGGGAGCGGACATCTTTGAGGCCGTTTGCAAGGTTGCAAAGATACAGCCGTCGAGTGTTGACGCGAAGGACGTGCAGCGTATTTGCGCCGACATGATAAAAGACATCAAGCCGAAGACCGCAGATTATGGCACTATCACCATAAACAACGAGACGCACAATGTTACGGGCAAAGTTACGGCAAAATTCAAGGCCATTTGTACCACTATTGCAAAGGGCTACCCGCTTTATATGTACGGTGACGCGGGAACGGGCAAAAGCCACACGGCGAAACAAGTGGCCGAGGCTCTTGGGCTTGATTTCTACGAGTCGCAGCAGGTACTTTTCGCACACGAGATGAAGGGCTATGGCGATGCAGGCGGCAACTTTGTTCCAACTCCGTTTTTTAAGGCATTCACTAATGGCGGTCTGTTCTTTTTGGATGAGATAGACGCATCACAGCCCGAGGCTCTTGTGGTATTAAATACCGCTATCGCTAACCGCCGCTTCGATTTTCCAGTCGTCGGCAATGTCGAGGCTCATCCTAATTTCCGCGTAATTGCCGCAGGAAATACAAAGATGACAGGCGCAGATATCGAGTACACGGCTCGCAGTGTTCAGGACGCCAGCACGAAAAACCGCTTTTTCTTTACTAATGTAGATTACACAAAGGAAATCGAGGACATGCTTGCAGGTGATGACATTTCAATCGCTAATTTCTGCCGTGACCTCCGTCATGCAAAGACAGTGGCACAGATTACCCTTTGCGTATCATACCGCAGCATCCAAACTTTGGCCGACAAAGATATGCAGGAGGCGTGGGGCTTGAAGGACTTGATTATGGGAGGTATTTTCAAGGAGTTGGAACTTGACGAAATACGCATACTTTACAACTACCTCGAAAACAAGTCTAACAAGTGGGCGAAGGCAATGGCCAGCCTGTTCGAGGAGGCTTAAATAAAGACGTTTCAAGGCGTTTCAATTGTGGCACGGGTACACAATACCACAGGCCACAATTAACGCCGACAGACGGCACGAGAACAACGAATAAAAGACAATTAAAACACGTTTAATATTATGGCACGGGAAATATATAAAAAATTCGAGTCTTTGTCCGCTTTTCATTCATACGTTGACAAAGGACAGACGCAGCCTAACTTTGTAGGCCGCGAGGACAGCAAGCGTGAAATATCATACGGCAGCGATTTTTACGGCACAAAGACATATCAAGAGGCCGAGGACTTATTGTTGAATGGTGACGAACAAAACGCCAGCAAGATAGAAAAGGGGGGCGTGGCACGGGAGCGCAAAATGTTAAAGCTTGACGCAAATCGCCGCAAACTTTTCTGCGATGTTACTGGAGTCATGCCACATGTACCCAATTATATTGCAGGTGTGCCTACTACAATGGTAAATGCACGAATGATACGGCAAAAACAAAAGGTTCTCAACCTTGTCTATAATGTCAGCGTAAATGGGTCAGTCGGTGCAAAGGACATGGAAGACGTGGCCATTAAGATGTTGACGGCCATCATGAGGTGCGAGGCAAATGGTGTACGCATCAACCTCTACGTCTGCGACATTAGCGAAAAGTCAGGCCAGATTATCGGATGGCTCTTGCGTATCAAGTCAAGCGGACAGCACCTCGACGTTTTGAAGGCCGCTTATCCGTTGACAAATCCTGCAATGTTACGCCGCCATTCGTTTAGATTTACGGAAATATTGCCAGGTGTTCACAATGCATTTGTGGGTACTTACGGGGCAGCGAATAGATGTGCAGACGGCCTTTTGAAGGCTTGTGGTGTACGCAATGCCAGAACGCTATCTTATTACACAATGAGGAGAAAAGATGTGGATGGTATTGTGGAGATGATATTGGGAGGCAAATGACAGTGGCCTCCCTTTTCCGTGTTTAGGGTGCAGACGTGTTTCAAGGCACGGCACAAAGGAGCGAGACCTTTGCACCCACAAATGATATAACGTTTTTTGTTTAACTTAATTATAGGAGATTTAAAAATGACAAAGCAAGATTATTGCAAGCGAGTTAATTCGCTTATCAGTGATACAATGAAGGAATGTGCAGGCATTCAGTTGACAGGTGCAAACATGTGGCTCGGCCAGCGCATCCATACGCCGTTCCATTATGGCGCTATCAGTGAGCATTGCATGGAAAAACAATTGGCCGAGAACGGCAAAGAGCGCAAAACGACGTTTATGAGTGATTTGTCAGTCGGCGAGTGGTACGGATGTAAAGGTCTGTTTGATACTATAAAGAATGCGATGAAGTCATGGAAAGATAACGAGGTATATATGGCCGAGTTTGTCCTGTGTGTTAATTGGAAAGTATGGGAGCATGATGCAAGAGGCAATGCAGGTTGGTGTCGCCTTTATAGTGTGTTGTACGAGAAGATACGCGATTTGGTATATGACTATTATGAGGGCAATGACGAAAAGACGGCGTATGTGTGGCGGTATCTTGATTAAGACTACCTATAAATAATATTTAAACGTGTTTCTGTGGCCGCTGACGTTATCCGTTTACGTTGGTGGCCACTTATAAGGTAGAACTAAAAAGATTTATTATTATGGCTAAAAAATACGATTACGAAAAGATGCTATCCGACTTTAATAGCGAGTACGGGTACGTGACAATTGACATGAATATTGTGAAGCGTTTCGTGCGCAAATTCAAATGCACAAACATTCATCTTCTTTATGATTGGTGCGTGTCACAAAACATACATCATGGAGTGCAAGAATAATGACTTAATAACAACAACAACTTAAAAATTTATAGGTATGTCGAGTTTTATTTTAGACAAAAAGGAATTTATCAAGGCCGCAGGCATCATGTGCGGAATTGAAGAAAGCAAGCGTGACAAACATCAGTATTTTATCGACAACGTTAAAAGGCGTTTCGAGGAATGTTACGAGTTAAACGTGGATAGCGTTAATGAGCAGTACGGCGACCATAACACGTATGACAATTGCGCGTATCAAAAGACCTTTGACGAATATCGGGCAAAGGGTATGCGGATATATAATAACATGTTGGAGGATGACGGCATGAAAGTGGGCGTTAAATGGTTGCGGCCACGTATGCTAAAGTTTTTCCGGTGTGTGTTGTATCAAATCGAAAACGAGGAATGTGCGGATATTGTCGGGCATTTCTTTTTTGTGTGTATGTCGAAACTTGCCGAGGGTTCATGTTCGGACATTGATGGCTGGTGGGGTGAAGTAGAACTATAACGAATAAAGGGCTATGACACAAGACGAGATACATGCGCTTTATGACGCAATGATGACGGCGGAGGCAAGTGGCGATTATGCTACGGCCTCGCGCCTTTCTAAAAAGATATACGGATAAAACAAGTTTAATAAATTTTTATAGGTAAAACAATGAAACGTACATTTAATTATTTGGTTTGCTCGTTGGCTCTTTTCGTGGCCATCGTTCTTGTGACATGCGGCTCGTTTATTTGGTCGCTTGTTGGTATCGCGTGGTGTGTCATGCTTTATATGTCGGGCGTGGCATGGCCAAAGTTCTGGCGCACGTTTTGGGTTTCTAATTTGAGAATTTTGGCATACTTTGATTGTCTTTAATACACTCGATTTGAAACGCATATAATAATTATTATATATAAATTATTAAAGAGGACTTATTTGACTAAAAAGAAAAGACAATGGAAACGAATGTTAAGACTTTTTGCGAGCGTTTTAAAAATCACGAGTTTGACGCTCCTTATAGGCACGTTCAGTGTGAAGCTGGCTGGTACGACTGGTTCTGCAAAGATACTGCGCTTGCTGGTAAAACAAAGAAACTTGGTGCAAAGGTATGCAAGATTGCCGATAGTAAAAGATTTGACAAGGAAACGGCGTATGTATTCTTTAAGAATAACTGCCCGTGTGTCGGGCCTCTTTACGACCAGTTCTCTATTTGTGACATGGAAAGCGGTGACGTTCTGTTCTGCGTGCAACATCTTGAAAAAGGTAGTCACGGATGCAGTGCGGCACATTGGGAGTTGTATGACGCAAGCGTAGGTTTTTCCGAGCCTGTGGTCAATGGCTCTTGGAGAGAGGTAGAAAAGTATTTTAACAACTAAAAATAAGAATTTAAGAGTTATGGAATTGATTTTAATTATCGGTATTCTGGGAATGATATTGTCTGGTGACTTATTCAAGATGGGAGGCAAATGATATGGCAGTTAAGAATGAATACACCTTAAAGGTGACAAGGCATGAACTTATCTGTATTATGAGTGCGTTATTCGTTGCGCAGATGAACGCAAACGCGGCGTATTTGTTGACGGGTAGTAGCGAAAACAAAGGGTCTTATGATGACTTATGTAAAGTCATAAATAAGATATGCGACCAAAGAGATGAGCAAGAAATATAATCATTGTTTTTTCTCCTATAATTAAACGTGTGTAGGCGGTATAAATAAAACCTTTGTAGCCGTGGAGGAAACGGCTACCGCCACAAGATTATGAATATTTAAAAGTTACTGAATTATGAAAGCAAATGACTATGTACCTCAAACGTCTTACGAGGTTTATCACAACTATCCCGAGAAGAAAGTTGTAGGGCTTTATTACGTGGATGATGACGGCAACAAGGTTACTCCTTATAACCTTTACTTTAGTATCGATATGCGCTTTGCCAACAATGACGAAACGCAAGTACATGGCCGTGCGTTTACGTGCGCTATGGGTAAGCATGGCACGACACTTTATCCAGTGTACCTTCCCAATGGCAAACGTTATCGTAATGCGGACTTATGCGGCATTTCGGCACGTTACAAAGATAACATTATTAAAGACTACTATAACGGATAGGAGGACAAAATTATGAAGTATCAAGAAATGAAAGAAAGAGTGCGTCAGATGGCTATTGATTGGCAACTGAATGACGCAAACAATGATGCAGGTTATATGGAGCTTGCAGGAATCGGAAATCTTTTCTATAAGTTGGGAAAGCGTTTCGGACTTCTTACAGAGTTCAGAGAGAACGGCATTCCATGTTAAAAACGTAAATATTAATTCTTATTAAAATATTTGCATATTCCAAAAACTTTTCGTACCTTTGTAGAAAATAATAAAAAGTAATTGAAGTTCAACTCCTACTGAACATCATATACATTTTATAGGTAACGAGTAAATTTGCGGAGGTAGGAGACCGCATCTTGAAAGTTACCTTTTGTTTTATACTTATGGAAGAAATATGGAAAGACATTGAAGGCTATGAAGGTTACTACCAAGTTAGTAATTTGGGAAGAGTAAAATCTTGTGACAGAACTATTTTACGTTCTTCAACACCTCAAAAAGCAAAAGGGAAAATTATATCACAAGAGTTACTAAACACTGGTTATAAAGTAGTATCGTTATGGTATAAAAAAAAGAGAAAGGCTTTCACCGTTCATCGGCTTGTTGCAAAGGCATTTTTGGAAAAAGTAGATGGCAAGGACTTTATAGACCATATAAATGGCATTCGGACGGATAATCGTGTCAATAATTTAAGGTGGTGTACGCAAATAGAAAATACAAACTTTCCTATTGCAAGGTCTAAATATATTAATGCAAACAAAAAGAGGGTTGAAAGCATACGAAAGTTTCATAGCGAACATTCTTTAGAGGTGTTACAATTGACGACAGAAGGTGGTGTGGTTAAGAAATGGAGTAGCGTCAAACAAGCGAGCGAGAAGCTTGGAATATTAACAAGTGGTATATATGCGTCATGTGTAGGTGCAAAAAAAACTGCTGGTGGCTATAAATGGAAATACGTTAAGGATTTTAATAGATAACAATGATGAAACAATATGTGACTTATCTTCGTGTTTCTACTCAACGTCAAGGTGCGCAAGGTCTCGGCATTTCAGCACAACGTGCAATGTGCGACAACTTTATCAAGCAAAACTCTGGTATGCACGTACAAGAATTTATGGACGTTGAAAGTGGTACACATCGTGACAGAAAAGGACTTTGGGATGCTATAGATTATTGCAAGAAAAATAATTGCAGTTTGGTTATTGCGAAACTCGACCGATTGGCGCGAGACGTAGAATTTACATTCAAGGTACTAAACACTGGTATTGATATACATTTTACTGATATGCCAGTCGTAAACTCGATGATACTTGGTGTATTTGCCGCCGTTGCGCAATACGAGCGTGAGATGGTATCAACGAGAACAAAGCAAGCCCTTGATGCAAAAAAGGCTCGCGGTGAAAAAACAGGAGGGGCATCGAGTGCTTGGATTGAGTCGTTCAATAAGAAATCAAAAGAGCAGATAGATAAAGAATACATGATAAAAGGAAAGATGAGAAACGAAAGATACCTTGAAAGTAAAGATGTAAAGGTATTTTTGAAAATAATAAAGAACATATTTCCTGATGCTTGCAAACCTGATGATGCAAGGGATTGGGATTGGAGTAAAGTGACAACACGCGGTGATTATCGCAGGCAAATCCTTGATTTAATGAATACACATAAGGAACTTGACGAAAGCGGCACATTGTTCGCTCGTTGGGATTTTTCGGATTTGTCATCGGAAAAGTTACGTGTGCGCCTTTGCGGTAACATTCAAAATGTGAGGAAATCTTTGGAATACAACAAAAAAGTAAACGAAAAAGTATGAAAGCAAATGTAAATGAAAATGCACAGAGTGCAAAGAGTCAGTGCGACATGATTGCGGCTTGGCTTGAACGCGGTTTCAGTATTACAAGTCTTGAGGCATTAAACATGTTTGGATGCCTACGCCTTGCATCGAGGATTTGCGACTTGAAAGAGCGTGGCTTGAATATCGGCAAAAAAATTATCACGCTGCCAAACAAAAAGCGCGTGTGTGAGTATTTCTTGGTTAAACAATAAAACGAAACGATTATGGAGACAAAAGTTTGTAGATGTTGTGGTAAGGAATTGCCTATAACCGAATTTGGGTGCGGCAAAGCTCATGGTAAAGAATTTGTGTTGTCGATTTGTAAAACGTGTATGAGCACAAAGCAATCAGAAGGACACAAAAGACGTAAAGAGAAACAAGCCATAAGTCACGAAGAGGAAATTGTGCAAGCAAAAACAATGCGCTTGAAAGATTTTACACCGCGTGAACTTATGCAAGAACTAAAGCGTCGTGGTTACGAATTTGAAATGACTTACACTGAAGTACATAGAATTTCGTCAAAAACAATTTAAACGCTTTCTAACGGCATTTCTTTCTTGTTGTGGGATAATTACCAACCAAAGCAAAGAAACGCTTTCTGCGGGCTTAAAAACAATGTTAAATCAAATGTTTTGTTTATTTATGGAAAACAAAGTAAATCAAGTAACGGCATTTATGCTGTATATCTACAATCGTTGGAGCATACAAGAGGCAAAGCTCGTATTCGGCGACAACCTTGGTGAGCATATATTTGATAAATACCTGCATCACCGCAACGGTCTCGGCGAGTTGTTTTGGTATTCCGAACTCGACAATGTATGTAGGCGTAAATTGGTTGAACGTGCAATAGAATTTTACGGTAAAGAATCATTAAAATAAAAAACGATTATGAAAAAGGTAAGGTTTTTAAACAAAGCGAAAAATGAATCAAAGGTGTATTTGGTTGGCAATGTCGGCCAATACGTGTTTGCGTGTGTGAACAACGTCAAAGAAACGAATGACGCAATACGTTGGTGCAACCAGCACAAGGTAGGCGACAAATTCGATTGTGACGCATACACGTTGGAAATAATTGAGGAGTAATGCTATGGCCTACGTGTTAGATGATTTCCAATTGGAAAGGATTTGTGACCGTTCTCCTGATTGTGGATGCAACTGTGTTAAATGTGAGGCTTTCGCTGCCAATCAGCGTTTCCATAATGGCGACCACGAGGACGAGGATGATGATGACGATTATTAGGCTTATGGGAACATTACTTTTGATTGGCTTTATCATTTGGGGCATCGGACGCATTTACAAGCAATGGTGAAAAATAAAAAAAAGAGTCCATTTGTCTTTGCAAAAGACTTAATTATGATTTTCTTTTTTATTTTCAATAATCTTATTGTCTATATATATTATATACTTAGTAATATGGATAAGATTTTGGAACACCTATTGTAAGAAATTGGAACGGTTCAATGTAAGAAAATGGAACACTTTGTAAGATTTTGGAACACTTTGTAAGAAAATGGAACACCTACCATTTTCGTAAATTGTGTTAAATACTTGCGAAATGTTTTGTGGTGCTAATATTTATATGTACTTTTGCAAGTGGTAAGGGATAGGACGGAAGTCATGAGCCATCCGAAAAGACCATTTTTCCGCTTATTTGGGTTTTCCCTTTTCCACTTTTTAAAATAGCGGTTGAACATATAAATAAGCGGAATATGAAAAGATTGATTTATTACAAGAAGCTTTTTGCCTACCGACAACAACAAAGTGCAAGCGAAAGGATAGTTTATTCTTTCTTGGTTTACAATGCCATTTGTGAAAGGGATGACGTTTGGGATAAGGAAACTGGCAAATACAATCAAGACGTAGTGCAAAGTTTTGATGACTACCTTCAAATTCCTATCTACTTTCTGAATGAGCGTCACGAGGTAAAAGTAAATGCGTTGGCCAAACAATTAGGATTGGGTAAGGCCACCATTTCACGAATAATTGAAAAGTTCAAGACGAATGGCATTATATTGCACGGGAGATACATACGGCATGATGGGATTTTCAAAGATGGGTATTTCACTTTGTCAACAAACGAAAAGTTGAGTGGTGAATTACTTATTTTTTATTCATGGCTTTTGGACTTGACAAAGGAAAAAGAAACAAAGGCAATATATTCCAGCATGATACGTTTAGGCGAACTTTACAATGGCAAGATGGAAGAAATACGCGATTACTTGCAAAGGTTGAAGAAACTTGGGCTTGTGGAACGCGACGAATATAAAAGACTAATATTAAAGTGATATGAACTATACGATTTTTACCGACGGCGCATATTCACAAAAGAACGATGAAGGCGCATTTGCATTTGTCATCGTCAAAGATAATGTCGAAATCATGCGCAAGGCTTACAAGATTAGCAAGGAATCAAACAACCGAGCGGAATTGAAAGCCATTATTGCTGCGGTACACAAATTGCCGCAAGATGCTACAAGGGTGCAAATCATTTCAGACTCGATGTATGCACTTAACACACTAAAGGGTAATTGGAATCGCAATGCCAACTTGGATTTGTTCGATGCGTGGGATAAGGTGCTTGCAAAACGTGAGTGCATTGACATCGAATTTCTTTGGGTCAAAGGTCATAGCGGCGACTTTTACAATGAACTTTGCGATAGCCTTTGCACAAATGCTATGGGGTATGACGCAAATAAAGAATACGAACGTTACAAAAAGATTTAAGTTATGACAGTTATAACACAAGAAGAAAAAGCAAGAAGATTATCTATTTGGAAAAGAATTATCGAAAAAGTCCTTTATCCATTTGTTTACTGTTGGTTTGGGCTATGCTGGTGCATTATGAAACTTGGTAGAGGCATCTATTGGTTTGGAAACAAACTAAGTGGTGATAGAATTGACCCATATAATTGGACACAAGAAGTTTAATATATAACGAACAACAAAAATATTTTAGTTATGAACACATACGAAAAGAAATACAAAGAAGCATTGCAAAAGATTAGAGAACTAATCGAAAAAGGCAAGGAAAAGGGGTGGACAATAATCACCTACGAAAAGGACTTTGAAGAAATCTTCCCCGAACTCAAAGAGAGCGAGGATGAAAGGATAAGGAAAGAAATAATTTCAGCACTAAAATATGCTAATCATAAAGGCGTATATGATAAACATATTGCTTGGCTTGAAAAGCAAGGTAGGCAAAAGTCTGTATGGCATAATGAAGATGAAGAACCACAAAGAGATAGTCTTATTCTTCTCATTATGCAAAGTGGAACTCCTATTGTTGCTAAAATAATAGAACCTAATCACACATTTAATCATGGAGAAAGATGGGCTTATATTGATGACTTGCTTGAAAAGCAAGGTGAGCAGAAAGCATCTTGTACTACCATAGTGGAAACTGGTAATGGTGGAATAAACGCTCTTGTTACAGAAGAATTACCTACTAATGATTGTGATGATGAGCAGAATCTTGCTGATAAAGTTGAACCAAAATTCAAGGTTGGTGATTTAATTAAGCATAACAAAGCAAATATTATCTGTAAAGTTATCTCAGTCAATAGCGGTTCTTACTATGTAGAGAATATTGAGAGAAGTGGTGGAATTGAACTTTTTAATGCAGAACAAAACTTTCATCTTTGGACAATCCAAGATGCAAAGGATGGTGATGTGCTCTATTCGCCTTGTCTTAGTTTATTATGGATTTTCAAAAGCATAGATACAGTATATTGTGGTTGTAACCTTAATTATAATGATGGTGCGTTTTGTGGAGAGGGATATATTGAAAGACCTACAGATGCAATTCCAGCAACCGAAGAACAGCGTGACCTCTTATTCCAAAAAATGCACGAATTTGGTTATGAGTGGAATGCTGAGAAGAAAGAATTGAAGTTGCTTATAACCAATGGTGGCGATTTTGATGAAAAAAATTGTGAGCAAAAGCATTCTATTGACATTAATAAAATGGTTGACGATTATGCAAATAGTTCTGAATGTGGTAATGAGGAATTTGGTAAACCTGTTCCCTGTATGATAAGAGCATATAGACAAGGCTTAAATGATGCTATTGGGAAAGTTGTGCGGAATCCTGCTTGGAGCGAAGAGGATGAAGATTTCTTTAATGATACTATTGCTTTTCTTGAAGATGCAAGAGATTGTAGGCAAAACGCATTAGATTGCATTGATTGGCTCAAATCCATCAAAGATAGATACACTTGGAAGCCGAGTGATGAGCAGATTACAGCACTTAGTGACATAAATCTTACTGGATGTATATCTTATGCAGGACAAGGACAAGAATTGATTAATTTGTATAACGACTTAAAGAAACTAAAAGGATAAAGTTATGATTTACTATCATCACGAGCAAAAAGAAAAGATGCTATCCAATCCTTGCAATAAGAAATTGGATGCCGTATTGCAAAAGAACTTTCCCGAAAACGACAAATGGGGTGCTTGCATCATCTTTGACGAAAGGGGATTTACCGACACGATAGAAATAAACAAACTATCCGAGGTAACGCAAAAGGGCGAAACATGGACGCATTACGCTACGATAGGACTTTATAAAAGCCATCAAGAAAGCGAGGATGAATATTGGGAGGTATATTCACAATTCAACGGAAAGAATGAGGATGAACTTTGGATATTCGCCTACTACGAGAAATTCGGTGACGCGGTGCGACGTGTGAAACTTGGTATCGAAAAACTTAAACC
>Ga0247608_10006062_pt1 | contig 12839 bp, 8 predicted proteins | sample 176DNAGHGlowgp2_FD_193490 | JGI IMG/M metagenome (GOLD analysis project Ga0247608, IMG submission 193490) | Sheep rumen microbial communities from Palmerston North, Manawatu-Wanganui, New Zealand - 1766 DNA GHGlow gp2 | ecosystem: Host-associated > Mammals > Digestive system > Stomach > Rumen ... | reverse complement strand
CCTGAGAACTTTGTCGTTCTGGAATGTGTGTGCCGTTTGCTCGAGAAAGGATATAGGCCTGAGCATATAGAATTAGAACCACGATGGACTTTGGGACATGATGCTAAAGGAGGAAAAGCAGACATTATTGTCAAAGATGACGAAGGGAAATCCTTACTTATAATAGAATGTAAGACTGCTGGTGCAGAATTCAACAAAGAAAAAAAGAATACCGAAGAAGATGGTGGCCAGCTATTTAGCTATTGGCAGCAGGAAATATCTACCCGCTGGCTGGCCCTTTATGCTTCTGATTGGAAAGGAAATGCCCTGTTGTACAACTGCCTTGTGATTAACTGTACAGATGATGCCAACATCGCAAAGATGGCAGAGAAAGACAATGACGTTAAGCTTTTCTCCAAAGCCCGAAATGACAAAGAACGTTTTGAAGTTTGGGAAGAAACATACCAGAAACAATGGCTTGACGATGTTATCTTTAACGAGGAAAGTCAAGCATATAAAATTGGAATACCACCATTAAGAAAGAAGAAACTAAAGGACTTCACTCCAGACGATCGTATTGTAAATCGTTTTGAGGAAATTCTTCGCCACAATAATGTTAGCGATAAGGAAAACGCCTTTAACCGTTTGGTGGCCCTTTTCATTTGCAAATTGGTTGATGAGATAAAAAAGCAAGACTTTGACGAAGTAGAGTTCCAATACAAACAAGGACAAGACACTTACGAAAACCTACAAGACCGTTTGCAGCGTCTTCATCAGCAGGGAATGGAAGAATTCATGAAAGAAAAAATCTTCTATGTGGAGGCTGATTATGCAGAGCGTCTATTCATGCAATATACTGGCAGACAGAGAAAGGCTGCTATTGAGGACTTGAACCGCACTATCCGCATTCTGAAGTTCTATAGTAACAATGACTTTGCATTCAAGGATGTGCATAATGAGGAACTCTTCTACCAGAACGGCAAGGTACTAGTAGAGGTTGTTCAGTTGTTCCAACCTTATCGCATCGTTTATCCCAGCAAGCACCAGTTCCTTGGTGACTTATTTGAGCAATTGCTAAACAAGGGTTTTAAGCAGAATGAAGGTCAGTTCTTCACTCCGACTCCTATAACCCGTTTCATTTGGGACTCACTTCCTTTACAGCATTACGTCTCAAATCGTGACCTTCCACGCATAATCGACTATGCGTGTGGTGCAGGTCATTTCCTTACAGAAGCTGTCGAGGCTGTAAATGCTGTTCGAAAAGATGCTGACAACACATGGGTTGAGAAACATGTATTTGGCATAGAGAAAGACTATCGTCTGGCGCGTGTATCGAAGATTTCCATGTTCATGAATGGTGCGGGTGGCGCAAATATCATCTTTGGTGATGGTTTGGAGAATTATGCAGACAAAGGCATTGAAAATGAGACTTTTGACATCCTTGTAGCCAATCCCCCATACTCTGTCAGCGGATTCAAGCAACATCTGAAACTGAAGAACAACAGTTTTTGCATTATTGACAAAATAACCCAAGACGGCTCAGAGATAGAAACTCTTTTTGTTGAAAGAGCCGCTCAGTTGCTGAAACCGCAAGGTATTGCAGCTGTGATTCTTCCTGCGAGTATTCTCAGTAACTCGTCTGGTAGCTATATTGCTGCTCGTGAGCAATTGCTGAAGAATTTCATGCTTCGTGCCATTGTAAACTTTGGCAGTAAAACATTTGGAGCAACAGGTACAAATACCGTTGTTCTTTTCTTGGAACGCTATAAGGAGCCTCCAAAGGTAAGCATGATGACGGAGGATGTTGTTGACGGCATTCTTAGCAATACCGATTGCTCTGAATGGCAAGACAAGGAAATCATGGAAGCATATCTTGCACATCAAGGAATTGAGGATGAAACCTACAAACAGTTTCTTTCCCGCTCTATTCCTTGGGAGCTATTGCAACAGGACAGTTATTTTAGAATGTATGTAGATGTAATTGCAAATAGTTCCATAACATATCCGAAGAATGCAACGGCAGAAAAAAAAGCAGGAATACGTCTGAGCAGATTCTATGATTACGCTCTGTCAATTGAGCGAGACAAGCTATATTATTTCACGCTTGCACACAATCAAAAGACGCTCGTTATTTCTGCGCCCACCGACAATAAAGAACAAAAAACATTCCTTGGCTATGACTGGAGCAACCGTAAGGGCTCAGAAGGAATTATTATAAACAAGAAAGGCGGTCAGCTATATGATGATAATGACCGCTTTGCGTCAAATACGTTAGCAAGCCTTATTCGTTACACATTCTATGGTGATATAGCTACAACTCTTCCTGAGGATGTGAGAAAGTATGCCAAAACGTATTGGCTGGAGGACATGATTGATGTTAAACGTGAACAGTTTGATAAGGCAATCAAGTTGTCTACACCACAAAGCATTAGAGTTGATTCAAAATACGAACTTAAAGCATTAGGTGATATTGCCCCTTACGTTTCAGAAAAAATAGACTATACAGGAATTGCACCTAATACATACGTCTCCACAGATAACATGCTTCAAAATAGAGAAGGCGTTGTAGTTTATGAGGGCATTCCTAATGTGGATCGCGTTACAAAATATCAGAAGGAGGATATTCTTGTTTCCAATATTAGACCTTACCTCAAAAAGATATGGTTTGCAAAGTATGATGGAGGCTGTAACAATGATGTGATAGTATTTCGCAATCAAATTCCCGAGATGTGCTTAAATGAATATCTATATCAGGTATTATCGTTGGATTTATTCTTCGATTTCATGATGGCTAATAAAAATGGCATGAAGATGCCAAGAGGAGATAAAAGACAGATTCCTACATTCCCAGTTCCTCTCCCTCCTCTTGACATTCAGCAGAAGATTGTTGATGAGTGCAAGAAGGTGGATGAAGAAGTCACGAAAGCAAAAAAATATCTGGATGATAGCAAGAGTGCTATAGATGCGGTTATTTTGCCATGCTTCGATAAGTACAAAAAAGTTGTTTTGAAATCTATTTGTGATTCATTTGAATATGGTACATCGGAGAAATCGTCAACATCAGGAGCTGTTCCTGTACTACGTATGGGTAATATTGTGGATGGCATAATAGATTGGAATGATTTGGTATATACAGACAATGAGCAAGATATTGAGAAATTATCTCTTCGAAAGGGCGACGTGCTTTTTAACAGGACAAACAGCCCTGTTCATGTAGGAAAGACAGCTCTATATGAAGATGAAAGGTCTGCGATTTTTGCGGGATATTTAGTTCGCGTCAATTATAGAAAAGACGCTATCAAAGGAAAATATCTTAGCTACATTCTAAATAGTAATCCGATAATGCAGCATGGATTCTCAGTAATGGTTAGATCCATTAACCAAGCGAATATAAGTGCTTCGCTTTTGGCACAATATGAGATTCCATTGCCTTCGCTTAAAGATCAAGATGAGATTATTAGCAAATTAGAGGTTATTGAGAATAATAAAAAACAAAGTAAATCAATAATTACCAATGCGTCGGTGCAAAAGCAAGCTATTCTTGACAATTATTTGAAATAATGAAAAACCTAACGATATGAACGAGAAACTATATTTGGATACGCTCAAGAAATATCAGAAGTGGGCGAAAGAGAATAAGAAACAGGTAGAGCAGGACTTCACGGAACGTCGTGCTATGTGCGAAGATATGCAAGCCTATTCGAAGGAAAGACTTGCTAAGCTCACGGAAGAAGAATTCTATGAGTTGATTGCTCCACTTTGGGCTATGCGAATATGGGGCAACAAGAAGTATTATATCGACAACATTTTGGAAAGCACCGGAAGGGAGTTAATCCGTGAGCAGCTGACAGAGTTGTTCTGGAGCAAACATTCCATAGAGAAACGCTGGGATGACTTCCGCAGTAAAATCAAAGGTATTGGACCTGCCATTATGAGTGAACTGCTGAACAAGTTCAATCCTGACGAATATATCCTTTGGAACCGAAAATCGCTGACGGCCTTTCTCGCTTTAGGGATAGAAAAAGTCCCCAAGCAAAATGCAAGCCTCGATGGCAAGCGCTATGCTTATCTCTGCAAGGTTGGTAAGTCGCTCGTTGAACTAGCGAAGTCGAAGGGATATGCCGAAATAGACAACATGCTCGCCTTGGATTACTTCTATTGGCAAGAGCTTCAGATTGACATTCCAATAGATGAAGTAACAGAAGAAGAGAAGCCTGAGACGGAGAAACAGAAGACCTTTGTTCATAATGACGTGCGTGACCGTATCTGCGACATTGGTTCATTCCTCGGCTTTAAGGCTTATAGAGAGAAGAAGGTTGCGGATGGTGCTGTTGTTGATGCTATATGGGAAGTGTCTGTAGGTAATATGGGCCGTGTGACATACGTCTTTGAAGTACAGACAAACGGCAGTATTGATAGCTTGCTGATGAATCTGATGAGGGCAAAGAACAACCCGTCCGTTCAGGGTATTGTGGCAGTATCGGATGCCAAGCAGATAGAGAAAATCAAGAAAGAAGCTGCAAGTGTGAAAGCCATTCGTGATGACTTGAAGTATTGGGATTACAACGACGTGCTGAAAGTATATGATTCCCTTTCTTCTGCCTATGAGTCAATCAACAAGCTGCATCTGGTGCCGGAGGGGTATAATATTCTATAAAAACAAAATGCGAATCAATATACAATCTCCATTATGAAAGAACTATACAAAGTCCGTAAAATTGAACTTTCTTTACTCGACCGTGAATCGCATGAACCTTATAAGGAAATGGAATGCGAGTTTGGTAGAGTAATGGATGATTGTGGAATATTGTACCTTGAAACTCATATTTTCAATGATGAGGATTTCGCCCACTTTAACTACGATAGTTTAGGTTGTCCTGCGAGTGCAAAAATGTCTTCTTTCGATGATATTGAAATAGAAATACCCTTCATGGCATATACAAAAATGTCAACCAAAGAGAAGAAGGTGACATTTAAGTGTTTTGACTATATTACTGTTCATGAAGAGGATGTTTTTTATTCTTATCAAAAAGATAAAGATCAATATCTCTCGCCTACACAATTGTTGAGAATTGATTTCTGGGGTTTAGATTTGCTTATTCCATCATGGCCAGTAACAAGTCTGATGGTTAACGACGCACCTTTTGATATTCAGATACAAAAGGACGCTGAGACAAGTGTAATGTTTGCGACTTTCCCTATTAATGAAAATGTTGCGCACAATACTCTGACATTAGACTTGTTTCAATTATTTCGCCACTCATTAGCAGGGTATTTATCTCTAATTAATGGGGCACTGGTGCAAATTACTAAAGAGTATTATAATGGTTTCTTTAGAATATACTCATATAACAGAACCGAAATCACGGGACGTTCACACTATGCGTGTGGAAACGCAAATGTATTTCGGCCTGCTCCTATTCTTTTTGAATTTGACAATTATGTCAGGTGGAATCAATTGTTAGATCTCAACAAGTTTATTTATCACCTATGTTCTGCTCAACAACAACTCTATTGTGAAGATAGTGCATTTATTCTCATATTGGTGTTGGAAGGATTATGCAAAAGATACATAAGTAAACATAAAAAGGAAAAGAAAACACCAACAAAAATCTCACCAGATACTTTTGAGAATATAAAAGAGCAGTACATAGATTTACTTGAAAGACATGATGATATTCCTGTTGATAATAAAAAAAGTTTTAAGAATGCAATAAACAAACTTAATGATGTTAGTACTGCAACTTCTAAGTTTTATCTTATTCTTGATGAGTTAAACATCCAACAAACAAAAGAAATAAAAGGTCTCATCAAAGGGGTTAGGAACACTTTAGTTCACGATGCAGTATTAAAGGATTACTACGATTATGTCCTACTTTCAGAACTCATAAGGGAGATTATATTGAGGCTGATCAGTTCAACGGTTGAGAGACATTCTGAGTATAAAAGTCAAGCTATAATAGGGGATGCTCCGAACCTTTCGTATAATGAATATGTCGCAAAGAATGAATTGGATGTGTATAATAATGTTATCTTCTCCCAATATGACAATCGAATTAAGCTTAGGATTACGAAAGGTAATAATTGAAAATATGAAACGGAAAGAGAACAAGAATGACACGGGGACAGGTTCTTGTCGCGAAATTGCGAATTGAACATGTAATATTTTTGAGTTTTCTATACTATAATAAGATGTAAGATGTTAGAAGGAAGAGGTAAGATGGAACAATGGTGCAACGGAATTACGGAGCTTCGGAGACACGAAACAAGCAAAGAATAAAGGCTTTATAAGAATATGGCTGATATAAAACAAGATACAAACAACACCCCAGAGCTTCAATCTCCTTTCGAGCAGTTGCGAGAGGTTGATGCCGATGGCAAGGAATGGTGGAACTCATATAATAGGTGCTAACAATGATTTAATAAAAACAACATATGAGCGACGAACAGAAATATGCGATTCTTGGCTTGGACGAATACATTCGCCAAGGTGAACCACAGAAGCGTGAGCGTAGCGAAGCTTGGAAGGTTGCTATAGGGCTTCAACAAGTTGATAGGCTTCAGACTTCCGAATATCTACTTGATACTGCCAAACGGCATATCGAGGGTGATATAAGCATCAATGAAGCTAAGCAACTTATCGACTCATACTACAAGTCTGCATCTGGACGAAAGGTTATCGAGAATGACCGAACGGAAGAGGCAGACAAGGTGGCTGCACGTATCACGGAGTTGATAGAGGAAAAGACGTTCTCATTTACTCCTGCTCAGTTGATTTCTATACACCGTCGCTTGTTTGATGGCATTTACAAGCTGGCAGGACGCATTCGTGACTATAATATTACGAAGAACGAGTGGGTGCTTGGCGGCAAGACTGTGTATTATGCCAGTGCAGATACTATCAGCGAAACTTTGAATTATGATATGGGGCAGGAACGTGAGTTTAGTTATGCTAACATGAATATTGACGATGCTATTCGTCATCTAACCCGTTTCTGTGCTAATCTATGGCAAGTTCATGCGTTTTGCGAAGGTAACACACGAACGATTGCCGTATTTATGATAAAGTATTTACGCACATTGGGATTCAATGTGGTCAATGATGTCTTTGCTGAGAACTCATGGTATTTCCGAAATGCTCTAGTTCGTGCCAACTATAGTGATTTGACAAATGGCATCACGGAAACGACAGAATACTTGGAGAGATTCTTTCGCAGTATGTTGCTTGGAGAGGAACATGACCTTAGGAACAGGATTATGCACGTTGATTGGAACAAAGTTGATAACGAAACCATATCCCAAAGTGCAAATCATGAAGTTCAAAGTGCAAAAGCTGGCGAAGAATTACCCCCAAAGTGCAAAAATTGCACTTTGGAAGAAGTCGCTCTACTTCGCATAGTGCAAAAGAATCCATCTGCTACCCAAAAGGAGATTGCTGCTGAAATTGGAAAGTCTGAGCGAACCGTCAAATCAATTACCATAGCGTTGCAAGAGAAGAACATTCTACGTAGAGTGAGTGGTAAAAGAAATGGCTATTGGGAATTTGTTGACGATTCAATTTAACAAAAGTCATATAATGGAAGAACAGAACAATCCAATTATTATATACCAAAGCGAGGATGGTAATACTCGCATTGAGGTTAAGCTTGAAAACGAAACTGTTTGGCTTACTCAACAGCAATTGTGCGATTTGTATTAGACGAGCAAATCAAACATCAGTGAACACATAAAGCACATCTTTGACGAAGGAGAATTAGATGAAAATTCAGTTGTTCGGAAATTCCGAACAACTGCAGAAAGTTACAAAGTTTAACTAAAAGTAAAATCCCGCATAACTACTTGAGTTATACGGGATTTCTATAATTGCTTGTTATTTGCTTATCAAACTTACTTTACCTCCTCGAAGTCTGCGTCCTCAGCGCCCTGCTGTGCAGAAGAAGAACCATTGTTCTGGCCTGCCTGAGCACCTGCTCCCGCATTGAAGCCTGCGCCACCCATGTCAGGACCTGCCTGAGCACCTGCGCCTGGCTGTGCGCCTGCTGCATACATCTTCTGACTTGCAGCCTGCATTACGGTGTTGAGCTCGTTGGTAGCAGCGTCGATAGCAGCGATGTCCTGTGCCTTGTGAGCATCCTTCAGCTTCTGGAGGGCAGCCTCGATGGCTGGTTTATCCTCAGCAGGAACCTTGTCAGCGTTGTCCTTCATGAAGTTCTCGGTGGAGAATATCATTGAGTCAGCCTGATTGAGTTTGTCAATCTTTTCGCGCTCCTTCTTATCGTTCTCGGCATTAGCCTCAGCCTCAGCCTTCATGCGGTTGATTTCATCCTCAGAAAGACCAGATGAAGCCTCGATGCGGATTTGCTGCTCCTTGCCTGTTGCCTTATCCTTAGCTGATACGTTGAGGATACCGTTGGCGTCGATGTCGAATGTTACCTCAATCTGTGGAACACCACGACGTGCTGGTGCGATGCCTTCGAGGTTGAACTGACCGATAGACTTGTTCTGTGCAGCCATTGGACGCTCACCTTGCAGTACGTGGATGGTAACTGCTGTCTGGTTATCTACGGCTGTAGAGAATGTCTCAGACTTCTTGCAAGGGATGGTTGAGTTAGCGTCGATAAGCTTTGTCATTACGCCACCCATAGTCTCGATACCGAGGGTAAGAGGAGTAACGTCGAGCAGTACGATGTCACCAACACCTGACTCCTTGTTAAGGATAGCACCCTGGATAGAAGCACCCACTGCAACCACCTCATCAGGGTTAACGCCCTTAGAAGGCTCCTTGCCGAAGTAGTTCTTTACGAGTGTCTGAACGGCAGGGATACGGCTTGAACCGCCTACGAGGATTACCTCGTCGATTTCGTTGTTAGAGAGACCTGCGTCGCGCATAGCGTTCTGACAAGGTACGAGACAAGCCTGGATGAGGTCGTGAGCCAACTGCTCAAACTGTGCACGGGTAAGGGTCTTTACGAGGTGCTTTGGCACACCGCCCTCTGCTGAGATGTAAGGCAGGTTGATTTCTGTGCTTGTAGAGCTTGACAACTCAATCTTAGCCTTCTCAGCAGCCTCCTTCAGACGCTGCATAGCCATTGGATCTTTGGTGAGGTCGATGCCCTCGTCGGCCTTGAAGCCGTTAGCCAGCCAGTCGATGATTACCTGGTCGAAGTCGTCACCGCCAAGGTGTGTGTCACCATTGGTAGAGAGTACCTCAAACACACCACCGCCAAACTCAAGGATAGAGATATCGAAAGTACCACCACCGAGGTCGAAGACTGCTATCTTCATATCCTTGTTAGCCTTGTCAACACCGTATGCCAAAGCGGCAGCTGTTGGCTCGTTGACGATACGCTGAACGTTGAGACCTGCTATCTGACCAGCCTCCTTGGTAGCCTGACGCTGTGAGTCAGAGAAGTATGCTGGTACGGTGATAACGGCGTCAGTCACCTCCTGTCCGAGGTAGTCCTCAGCGGTCTTCTTCATCTTCTGGAGCACCATAGCTGAGATTTCCTGTGGAGTGTACTTGCGGCCCTCGATGTCAACACGTGGGTAGCCGTTCTCGTTAACTACTGTGTAAGGAACACGTGTAGCCTCTTTAGAGCTCTGGTCATAGGTCTCACCCATGAAACGCTTGATAGAGAACACGGTGTTCTTAGGGTTTGTGATAGCCTGACGCTTGGCAGGGTCGCCCACCTTACGCTCGCCATCCTTTACGAAGCCTACAACGGAAGGCGTAGTACGCTTACCCTCAGAGTTAGCTATTACTACAGGCTCATTGCCTTCAAAAACTGCGACACAAGAGTTAGTTGTGCCAAGGTCGATACCAATAATCTTTCCCATAATCGTATAATTTTTTAGTTTTGTTTTGTTCGTTATATATTAATAAATAATGTGGAACGCATTCGTCCACGTCCCACATTTACAAACCTCGTGCCAACAAATTATGACAGGGGTGACATCTGCCAAGCAGCGACATTGTGTCACACTTTATGGCATAAAGTTAAAAAAAATAGCAAAAAATTTGGTAGTTTCGCCGAAAAGCAGTACCTTTGCACCAGAAAAGATAAAGTATTGGGATATGGTGTAATGGTAACACTGCAGATTCTGGTCCTGCCTTTCCTGGTTCGAATCCGGGTATCCCAACCACAAGGATCAGCGTTGTCTCAGTAAGACGACGCTTTTTTTGTTCTTATAGCGAATAACTGAAACTAAACAACAACATAATTAACAAGGAATCTATGAAGAAGACTATCTCAAACACTCTTAAAATGTTTGCTGTCATGTGTGCTATGTTGTCTGTCAGTGTGTCGGCACAGGCAGAGGGCTGGGATCAGCAGGTTTATGATGCCATTATGTCACGCATCAAGGCACCAACATTCAAGTCAAAGTTTTATCGCATCACCGACTTCGGTGCGAGCACCAGTGCTACGGCTGCCAAGAACCAGAAGGCTATCAACAAGGCCATCGCTACCTGTTCAAAGAAGGGTGGTGGTAAGGTCATTGTGCCAGCAGGACTGTATATGACAGGTGCCATCACGATGAAGTCTAACGTAAACCTCGTAGTGGAGGAGGGTGCAACCCTGCGTTTCGCTTTCGAGCGCGACCTCTATCCTAACGTAGAGACACGTTGGGAAGGCCTTAACATCATCAACTACCAGCCTTGCATCTATGCCGTTGACGCTGAGAATATCGGTGTGACAGGTAAGGGTGTGATTGACGGCTACGGCTCTAACGAGCGTTGGTGGTATATGAAGGGCAACAAGCATCATGGCTATCATGAGGGCGTTGACGAGTGGCAGGGTAAGGATGCTATAGGCACTCGTGCCGACCTGCTCAAGATGGCTGACAATGGTGTGCCAACAGCCAAGCGTATCTTTGGTAAGGGCAAGGGACTTCGTCCTCAGCTCATCAACTTCGTTCGCTGTCAGAATGCCATCATCGAGGGTGTTGAGTTGCGCGACTCTCCATTCTGGGTTATCCACCCACTGTTTGTGAAGAACCTCATCGTGCGCGATGTTACCATATACAATGAAGGACCTAACGGCGACGGTTGCGACCCAGAGTCTTGTGAGGACGTGCTCATCGAGAACTGTACCTTCCACACTGGCGACGACTGTATAGCCCTGAAGTCAGGACGTAATGCTGACGGACTGAAGGCTAATGTTCCTTGTAAGAATGTCATCATACGTGGCTGTAAGATGGCTGACGGACATGGTGGTGTGGTTATCGGTTCAGAGATTTCAGGTGGTTGTGACAATATCTTTGCTGAGAACTGCGAGATGGACTCACCAAACCTTGACCGTGTGCTCCGCATCAAGACCAACACCTGTCGTGGCGGTATCAACCAGAATATCTTTATCCGCAACATCAAGGTTGGCCAGTGCCGTGAGGCAGTAGTGCGCATCAACCTTGTATATGAGCCAAACGAGATTGCTGAGCGTGGCCACATACCAACAGTGCGCAACGTGTGGGTTGAGAACGTCAACTGTAACAAGTCACAGTATGGAGCCCGCTTCAACGGTCTGGAGGATGAGGCACAGATATACAATATCAACATAAAGAACTGTAAGTGGAACAACATCCAGAAGATGCCAGTTGAGGTTACGGGCAAGACTCGTGACATTAAGCTTGAGAACGTAAGCTTTGGCTGGTAATATCAGATTAGCAATACAGAATCCCATAAGTTCAAGGGTTGAGCTTATGGGATTTTTTTATTCCAGGGGCTCCGGACAATTATTCCGGAGGCTCTGGAATGTGTTTCCGGAGGCTCTGGACAATGTTTCCGGAGGCTCTGGAACAAATTCAGAATGGTGCTGGACTGTTTATTTCTATCCTTTCTCCAGTGAAGGGATGGGTGAATGACAGACGGGCTGCATGCAGAAACATCCTCTCTGCAGGAGTGTTTCCATAGAGTGGGTCGCCAAGTATAGGTCGCCCCAGTCCGTCAGGGTGGGCACAGTGAACTCGCAACTGGTGTGTTCGGCCAGTGAGTGGAAAGAGCCTCACTCTGTTTTCGTTTGTAAACTCATATCTCGTTATCGCCTCCTTGCCATCCTCGTAATCCACTCGTTGCATGGGTCGATTCTCAAAGTCAGCAGAGAGGGGGAGGGAGATAACCCCACCCCTTAGTCCCCTCCCGAGAGGAGGGGGATAATTACTATCACTTACTATCGCCACATATTCTTTGCACACAGAGTTTTCGCCCCACATTCTTTGCATCCTGACGAATGCCTCTTCCGTCTTGGCAAAGAGCAGTATGCCTGAGGTATCCATGTCGAGGCGATGGACGGCTAAGCCTACCCCGACCCTCCCTGAAGGGAGGGAGTCTCGAAGCATCGTCTGGGCATTGGGCAACTGGCGCTTTCCAGGCACAGAGAGCAGTCCTGCTGGCTTGTCGATAGCCACGAACCAGTCGTCCTCCCACAGTACCTTTATCTCACCTTTTGGGGTGTTGCGCATAAAGGGATATACCTTGCAGTCCTTGGGCAGCATATACCAAAGAATAGGCATACACTTAGCCTGGCAGGGTTCATAAAACTGCCCGTGGTGTCTTATGATGCCTTTGGGTGAATCGCCATACCAAAACTCGGCTATGGCAAGGGGATTCAGACCGTGCTGATTGGCATAGTTCAGTAGTTTGGGAGCGCAACATTCGCCAGTTCCGCCTGGTGGCACAGTTTGTTTCGAACCTGTTCGCCGGGCATAGTCGGTAAACACTTTAAGCACAGAAGCCTCGCCCTCCGCATTGTTATCTTCCTGTGGGGTGGGGGGAGGCGTGATGACAAACTGTGAGAAGAGCCAGCGTTGCAAAGCCTGTGAGCGCTCCTTGCGCTCCTGCTTCATCGCCTCCACTTCCCTTGTGC
>Ga0247608_10006061_pt1 | contig 12840 bp, 10 predicted proteins | sample 176DNAGHGlowgp2_FD_193490 | JGI IMG/M metagenome (GOLD analysis project Ga0247608, IMG submission 193490) | Sheep rumen microbial communities from Palmerston North, Manawatu-Wanganui, New Zealand - 1766 DNA GHGlow gp2 | ecosystem: Host-associated > Mammals > Digestive system > Stomach > Rumen ... | reverse complement strand
ATAACATCAATATTACCAATGACATTAAATACAATAAATGTTAGAACTGTCAATAATATGTTCGCTCATTCTGGAGTTATTAATGTACCTAATACATTTTGGAACTTGCCAAATGTAAGTGGAACAATTTATGGCGTATTTTCTGGGTGCAATAGATTAGCAGAAATTAATTTAACTGGAGCTAATATGCCAAATGTTGCAATATTTAATAGTTCATTTTTCCCAAATAATAGTTATGGGCGTAGACCATTTATTCTTACTAATGCCAAACTAAATAATTTAAGTAAAATTGAAACATTTGGGATAGGAATTAATGCTATTTATGCACAAAATCTTTATGCACCTAATTTAAAATTTGATAGTGGTATGCCAACAGCAGATGTTAATTTAGCTAATGCAGAATTAGATAGTATTAGGTTTAATTCATTAACATACGGGTTTTATAGTGTTGATATGAACTTCAAGAATATGATATTACATAATAAGCCAACTAATATGTATAATTGTTTTAGTATAGGTGGTGGTGCAACATCTAGTTTAGTTTATTTAGATATGGATTATGAGCTAACGTCTGAAGTAACTAATATGGCACTTATGTTCTGTGGGTGTAAAGTATTTATACCTACAGAGAATGGTGTAGAGAAAGTAATGCCATCTTATCCATATTTTGTAAACTTTAATACTAGTAAAGTTACGAATATGTCTTATATGTTCTACAATAGTAATATTGGATATAAACTACCAAATTACAATACAATAAATGTAACTAACACCGCATTTATGCTCGCTAATTGCTCTAATATAAATTTTACAGAAATACCTAATTTTGATACTTCTAATGTAATAGATGCAACTTGTATGTTTAGATATGATACATATTTAGCAGATGTTCCAGAACTTAATTTTGCAAATGCTTTGTATATGGTCAATACATTCTTAATGTGTGGCAGTTTAACTCCTGCTAGTTATGAAAATATAGCAAACGGTGTACCGAATGCAAACCAATTATCTAATCAGTATATAAGCAATATGGGATTAAATGTTGCCAAGTTTTCAGCAAGTGCATTAGCAGTATTAAATGCTAAAGGATATATAGATGCTGTTGTATAGTTTTTAAATATTATAAGGAGCTCTAATTATGAGGGCTCTTTTGTTTTTGTAAAATATTAATAGATGAAAAATAGGAGGTAATATTTAATGGATGTAATTGATATAGAGACGATTAATAATCAACTTAATTATTTGGAAATAACTAAGCAAGAGATAAAACAAGCTTTAGTTGATAAACGGGCAAGAAATATCTGATGACCAATCGTTTAGAAGTTATGTAACAAATATAGAAAATATATCTACTGGAGCTAAGCATTATAATACATATGAAGAATTGCTTGAGGATGTTACAGCAAAAGCAGATGATGTAGCATTAGTTTATAATATAAATGAGTCGCATCCAGAATTAGATGTAGCATTTAATAATATGTGGTTTCCTAAAAAAGTTAAAGTGGGCACTATAACGGACATAGGTAACTATATATCTGGTAATAGATATAGAAGTTGGAATATAAATAAATATTTAAGAAACACAGATACAACTAAAAGTAGTATAAAAATCAATTTAGCTACATACTATAATGCAGGTAAATATGTATATAATACAATAACAATTTCACTTGGTTCAGAAGAAATTATATATAGGCAAGATGAGGATTTTTATTTTATAAGACAAGATGATAGTGAGGGTACATTATCGTTAACAGATGCAATAAATAATGAGTATATATTTAATAGTAGTGATTTTGCTGACTCTGTTTCAGATGCATATGTATTTGATAGAATAATACAACTAATATGGAGTATTGGAGATAATAATTTTACAGGATTATATAGATGGTCAGATGTCTATAATGAATGGCAATTAGCTCCAACGCAGTTCTCAACAAGAGATGGAGATGTGGCAGATAAATTATATTATGGCTCAAATGGTGCTTCTAGGGGTACATTATTAGATACAAAATATATTTATGATAATAATGTAAATGATACCAAATATTATTTAAATATATGTAATAAAATATATAATAGTTTAGATAGTACTAATATACAAGTTAGTAGCACAATGGGTACATTTAGAGACGCTAAATATATTGATTGGTTTACATTGAGTAATAATATGACTACTGCAAATTATATGTTTTCTGATTTCAGGAATTTACAATATTTAAATTTAGCTAATTGGGATACATCAGCATTAACTAGTACAATTAATATGTTTAATTTCTGTCAAAAATTAAGAGATATTGATATTACAAATAAGTTAAATTTTAGTAATGTTACAAATGCATCATATATGTTTGCGTATTCAGGTATTTTAAATTTATATAACGCTACTAATATGGATTTTTCAAATACTGTAAATATGGCATATATGTTTTTTCAAACAGATTTGACGTATATTCCATTGAATACTTGGAATTTAGATAGTGTTACAAATGGTTATGCTATGTTTAGTAATTGTGGAAAATTAGACTTTAATTGTATTAATGTTAGATTTCCTAAGTTAGAGGACGCTAGTTATATGTTTTCACGAACTGGATTTGCAATAGGAGGGACTAATTATTGGGGAAATGGACAAGTTGCTATTAATGCTCCAAATATTTCTAATATGTATCAAATGTTTGGTAATTGTAAACAAGCAACAACTATGAATTTTACTCAGTCTAATTTAGGTACATTGGCTTCTAATATATATACAGAATATATGTTTAGTGAGGATGGGAATCTAAAATATATTCAAAATTTACGATTTGGTTCCGGAAATTTAAAAAATACAGCATATATGTTTAATAATTGTAGTATTATGCGATTATTATCTTCAAATTTAAATATGACAAGTGTTGAAAATGCATTGAGTATGTTTGCAAACTGTAAGTCAATAACTAATTTGTCAACAATACTAACTGGAAATCTAAGTAACTTAAAGGTTGCTGGAGGTATGTTTAATTTTTGTAGTGAGCTACAAAATATACCACTTACATATGCAAATATGGCTATGCCAAATCTAATAGATGCACATTCAATGTTTGCATATTGCAATAATTTAACACAAGTTAATATAAATTGGAATATGCCAAATTTATCAGATGCTAGTAGTATGTTTTATAATACAAATGTTAGAAATTATGCTATGTCAGGAATTAATTTTGCAAATTTGAAAAATATTTATCAGATGTTTGGAAATAGAACAGCATCTATTCAAATGCAAAATTCATCAATGCCATTATTAAATAACTTTCAAATATTGTTAGGATATGATAGTAATGCCCCATATAGTATTATAAATTTAAGTAATTTAAATATACCAAATGTTACAAATTTCCGTATACAGGGACAAAAGATAACTGAAATAAATTTATGTGATGTAAATACAGGGTTGTTAGATAGTTTATATTATAGTTTTTCAGGTAGTACTGCTGTAGTAAATTTGAATTTGGCTAATTTTAAATATAAAGAAGGATTTAATAGTTTAGTATGGGCGTTCTCAGGATGTAGTAATCTTGTGACAGTAGAGTTTGGTGATAATCTTAATCTTGAAGCATCTGAGAATGTTAATGCAGAAAGTATGTTTTCAGGTTGTTATAATTTGAAAAATATAAATAATATAGATTTTTCAAATGTAAAGTTTAAATCAACTAAACATATGTTTAATGGTTGCTATAATATTGATAATTTATATATAAATACAACATATACTACATCTATGGAATCGATGTTTTCAACTTGTTATAGATTAAATAATATAAGTATAACAGATACATCTAATGTTAGTTATATGTCTAGTGCGTTTTATAATTGTCAATTATTAACAAATATACCAGAAAACCTATATATTAATAATTGTACTAGTATGATGTACACATTTTCAGGTTGTTATAATTTAGTGAATATTGCTCCTAATTTTAATACAGCGAACGCACCATCTTCCGTACATATGGGCTACTTGTTTGCAAATTGTCGCAATTTAGTTGAAGTTGATACAACTAATTTTAATATATGCAAAGCAAATAATATAAGTCAAATGTTCATTGGATGTAATAATTTAAGTAATAATTCAGTACAAAATATTATAAATATGATATTAACTGGTGTTAATATAGTATCAAAAAATATATCTAATAAAAATACATCAAGTCCATTTTATAATACAATATATGATAGTTCATATTATACAGACAGATTAAGTGAATTGAGTGAAGCTGGATGGTCATATTAAATAAAGTAAAGAGCCTAATAATAGGCTCTTTTAATTTTGTGTAAAATATTATTGTAAAGTAAAAAGTTATTGATAGGAGAGTTATATTTATGTCAGAATTAGTAGATTTATTAAATGAAATAAAAACAGAAAAAGATACTAAACTAGTTCCAAGTGTATTGAAAAAGGGAGTCAATGTTTTTGGGATAGCAGGAGAATTAGAGGATTTAAGTTCATCTAGTATGCAAGTTCATTTTCTATACAGGGGCTCTAATAAAGGTGACTGTACACTTATTAAAACTGAAAATAAAATAATACTAATAGATTTAGGTAGTGATTTGGAAGCACTTATAACTAAATTAAATAACCTTAGTATAACTAAAGTAGATTATGTTATTATATCTCATTTTCACGGTGACCACGTTGCATCATATGATGGATGGTCAGGTTCATTAGAAGATGGATATACTGGGGATTTTGCATATGGTTTTAGAAATCTTTTAGAAAGTGGTATTGATTTTTCTGAATGTACATTCGTGTTGCCACCAACAACAGATGATACAGTAACACCGGCTGTATCAATTTGGAAGAAGTTTAAATATGGCGAAACAGAGTCAACTGCTTCTGCTGTGGAAAGGGAAATGAGTGGTGGGTATAAATATCATCCTCGGAGCAAAATATATGGAACAACTAGAAACGGCAATTGTTGAATATTTAACTACAAATAATTATACAATAGTACGTCCAACAGAAGATAGTAGAATAATGATTGAAGATGATGTCAAATTAAAATTTTGGAACTGTGACACATCTAATTTTGCTACATACTATGATACATTATATGGTGAAGTAATTGGATATGCAGACCCTAAGACAAAAACAAATCCAATAAAAAGATATATTACAGCATATAATAACTTTTCTATGGTTGTTGAATTGACACATTTAAATCATAAATTTCTATTTACAGGAGATATAGAGCCAGAAGCTCAGGGAAATATAGCATCAAAAATAGAATATTGTGATGTATTAAAAGTTGAGCATCACAGCGTAAATGCTTATATCAATGAAGATTATGTTAGAAAATTGTATCCAAAAGTAGCGGTTGTAATGGAAACAGCAGATATTACTATTAATAGACCAGAAATATCAAGTTTGAAAATTAAGGGTGCTGTTATATATACAGCAAATACTAGTGGTAATGTATATGTTACTAGTGATATAACAGGTATTCGTACAATCAGTTCATTTGGACCATCAAACACATTACCATTAAGTGGCGGTTTAGGTTTACAATTAAATAGTATTAAAGATGTTTATTATTTAGGTTCATTCAATGATATGCCTCAAATAGGGGATAATGATGATTTAGATGATTATATAACAGCTGGTATATATAAAGGTTCTTCAGCAAATACAATACAGAACAGACCATTTAAAGGTGCTGGATTTAAATTAATTGTAGAATGGGGTATCAATAATGATAGAATTCATCAAACGATAAAAGCTACAACAGGGGCTATATATGTTCGTCAAATAAATATTGATAAAGGTACTGTGACCAAAACTGATTGGGGTAAATTGTATACAACCGCTGATGACTATGGTATTAACTTAGAAAATGGTACGGATTTAAATGATATTACAACAGCTGGTGACTATTATGTGTTAAATGCTGCCTCAGCAAGTACAATAATAAATTCTCCACATACAACAACAGCATTTAAATTGAAAGTAGAATATTTACACAATAAAACAAGATTTAGACAAACCATATATGCAAGTGATAGTGCGTGTGATACATATATAAGAACATATACAGTAAATGGTTGGACAGGCTGGTTTAAATTGAATTTAACTCAAGTATAAAGGAGGTATTAAATGTCAAAATTAATAGATAATTTAACAGAAATAGAAAATCAGAAAGCAGCGTTTATAATACCTAATAATATAAAGAAGAATGTGGAAATATTACGGGGTTGTTGGTAATTTAGATGGTCGGAATAGATACATCTGATGCAAATGCATTGGCAACAGATTTAAAAAGTGATAAAACTGCTTATGTTAATGGACAAAAGATTATCGGTTCATTATCTTATTATCCAGAAACTTTTTCAATAAATGCAATAAATACTGACCCAGTGGCAATAACACTGGAAAATGATAATATAAAACTACAATATAAAAGAAGTGGTGTAGATGTAATATTAGGTGCTACGAGTAATGTATTTGCAAATATACAACAAGAAACAATGGCAAGAGCCTCTAATATAACTAGAGATAAGATAAAATCGGGAGAAGTTATTTTAGGAATTACAGGTAACTACACAGGAATAGATACAAGTGATGCTACAGCAACATCAAATGATTTAGAACTACATAAAACAGCATATGTAAATGGTCAAAAAATAACTGGTAGTTTACCTAGATATGATTCAGGTGGATATGGTTTTAAAGACATTGCTATAGCTAGGTTTCCTAATGATGACCATTTATTTGTTATGCATACTCCTTTTACTAATGTTATTTGGGTTAATTCTGCATATCTTACATTAAAGTTTAGTAATATTGTAGAAACAATAAATTTAACTTCAGATAAAATAAAGAAGGGGGAAGATGTTTTAGATGTTATAGGAACATATGAAGGTAGTGTTTCTAATATAGCAAATAGTGTAAATGAATTACAACAATTGGTAAATACTTATAGTGATTATTATATAACAATGAATAATATAACTAATTTAGGTAATGCTTTTTGTAATTATCAAAATTTAAAAATAGTTCCAAATTTTAACACAACAGGTGTTACTAATATGGCTAATATATTTAGGGATTGTACAAATTTAATATCTGTTCCTAGTTTTGATACAACAAGTGTTACTGATATGTTTTGTTTATATTATAATTGTTCTAATTTAATTATGACACCTAATTTAAATACTTCAAATGTAACTAATATGTGTTTTATGTTTTGTATGTGTAGTAATTTAGTTAGTATTCCAAATTATGATACATCAAATGTCACTAATACAATACAATTATTTGCAGGTTGTTATAATTTGTTAGCTGTTCCAAATTTAGATGTGTCTAATGTGCTTGATATGAGTGGGATGTTTTACAGCTGTCATAATTTAACTACTGTACCTAGTTTTAATACATCAAGTGCAGTTAAAATGTTTACTATGTTTGCAGATTGTCATAATTTAACTACTGTACCAAACTTTAATACATCTGAAGTAACCGATATGAGTTATATGTTTTATAATTGTAGTAATTTAACAAATGTGCCAAATTTTAATACATCTAAAGTAATTGTTATGGATGATATGTTTTATGACTGTTACAATTTAGTTAGTGTACCTAATTTTAATACAGCAAATGTTGTTGATATGGATTCTATGTTTTATGGTTGTTATAATTTAACACATATACCAAACTTTGATACATCCAATGTAACTAATATGTATATACTATTTACAGACTGTTATAATTTGTCAAGTATACCAAATTTTGATACATCTAATGTAACTAATATGCAAAATATGTTTTATAATTGTAGTAATTTAACAAATATTCCAAATTTAAATACATCTAAAGTTACTGATATGGGGGGAATGTTTTATAATTGTAGATATTTAAATAGTATACCCCAATTTAATACTAACAAAGTTAATTTTATGCAAAATATGTTTGTATATTGTGAAAGACTTTCAAATGAAAGTTATGCTAATATAGCAAATATGCTACCTTTAGCTCAAAATTTAACAAATCAATATATTAGTGATATGGGATTAGATATAAATAGATTTACAGGAGCTCAAATAGCTATATTAAATCAGAAGGGATACTTAGATGCAATAAATAATGCTGGCTAAGTAAAATATTAATAGAAAGGAGGTAATCTAATTATGACCACACAACAATTAGTAATGGAAGTTATAGATTTAAGAGAAGCTAGAGCCAAATCAGATATAGAGCATCAGCAATTTAAAGAGACAATAGAGAATATACAAGAAGATGTAAAAGCAACAAAACAATTAGCTGAGGAAGTACATATAATGGCTTCTAATGTATCTAATATGCAAAAGACTCTGGATAAGATTGATAAAAAAGTAAATGAATTAGATATGAAAGAATTTAAGGAATATAAAGAAACTAAAGGGCAAATAAAGAAAAATGTATTAAGTGGCATAATAGGTGCAATAATAACAGCACTAGTTGGTGGTATAGGTTACCTAGCAAATATGGTAATACAGCTAAAACAAGTAACACCATAAAAATAATATAAGGAGGTATATTAGAATGGAAGAAAATGAAGAACTAGAAGTAATGGATGGTACATTTTCAGAAGAAATACCTGACACATTAGAAATACCAGTAATGACGGAAGAAGAAGCTAATGATAGAGAATATGAGGAAATAGAAAATACAGAAGAGGAGGGCTTATAGTATGAGTAAAGTATATTATAATCAAGCAGATAGTAGATGGGCTAATCATCCCTATCCAAGTTCATCATTACCAAAAGCAACAGTAAAATCAGGTGGTTGTGGACCAACTTGTGCTGCTATGATAATATCATCAGCAAAAGAAACTATAAGACCAGATAAAATGGCAGATATAGCAAGAGAGCAAGGATATAGAGTCTCAGGAGGAACATCAGCAGGATTATTTTCATATATAGCTAAAAGATGGGGATTATCTATAGAAACAATACACTCATCATATACTGCATTAGAAAAAATAAAAGATGGATATTTTGTAGTATTTTTAGCTGGTAAAGGTTTGTGGACAACTGGAGGACATTATATATTAGGTGTAGGATATGATGGAGATAAAATAGAAATATATGACCCATATTTATATAGTGGTAAATTTAATATATTAAATAGAGCAGGAAAAGTAACATTAAAAGGAAATAGTGCTTGGGTACAAATAGATACATTTAAAAAATATTCAAATATAAAACAATTATGGGCAATAAAAGTTGGTAAAGATGTAGTAGATGGAAAATCAACTACAAAAGAAACTACTGAAAATGCTAAAATAAAATATGTAACAGCTTCAGTATTAAATGTTAGAAAAGGTGCTAGTACAGGATATAGTATAGTAGGTACATTAAATAAAGGTACACAAGTTTTAGTATATGAAGAAAAAAATGGTTGGTCAAGAATAGGTAATAATAAATGGGTAAGTAATTCTTATTTAGCAGATAAAAAGCCATCATCAGATACTACATCTAAAACAAAAACAAGGTATGTAACTGCAAGTGTACTTAATATTAGAAAAGGTGCTGGTACAGGTAATAAAGTAGTTGGTACATTATCTAAAGATGCAAAAGTTACAGTTTATGAAGAGAAAAATGGTTGGTCAAGAATTGGAACAAATCAATGGGTATCATCTAGTTATTTAACATCAAAAGAGCCAAAAGCAAAAGTAAAAAATACAGTAGGTCAAACAAAAACATTAAAAGGAACAACAACTTTATATGAGACATCAAACCTAAAGGGTAAAACATATAATTATGTAGCAGATACTAAAGTTAAAATATTACAAAATGTAAATGCTTCAGTAGATAAAATATATGTACCAAAAACAGGAAGAACAGCATACTGTAAGAATAATGTATATAAATAGGCTGTAATAACGTCTAAATATATCTTGGCAAAGAGAAGCAGGTAGTAATACCTGTTTTTCTTTTACGTAAAATATTAATGGGTAGAATATATAATTAAATAGTATATATTCTGTATTTACATATTTTAAAAATTATGATAAAATATCAGCAAGGAGATATTATGAATAAGTTAGAAGAAGTATCAAGAAATGAACTTTTAGCTTTAGCTAAAGGTGAAACAATAACAAGATATAATAAGTCACAAGAATATAAGGGATTTAATATAGTAAATATAGATACAACAGATATATTGTATCATAACGCTTTAGTAGTTACTTGTAGAGTAGGAGATTATAATGATACAGTAGAATTAGAAGATATATTATACTGGGTAGAAATGAGTGCTGAGTATAATCAAGGTAAACAAATAAATACTAAAGGTGTAACACAGGCTATAATGAACTCTATTGATGGTATGGATATAAAGATAGATTGTACTTGTGCAGACTTTAAATATCGTTTTGCTCATCAGGCAACAGTATTAGGTTATAAATATGGTAGACCAGAAAATAGACCAAATAGATTTAAAAGGACAAATAAAGATAATCACGGGGCAATGTGTAAACACTTAATCAGTATGCTTAGTAATAAAAGGTGGTTACAACAAGTAACAAGTACATTAATGGATTGGTTAGAAGAAAATATAGATGACGTAAATGCTTATTTAAATTTATCTGGAGATAAAGCATTAACATTACCAAATGAATTAGCTAGACAAAATGCTAAAAATAGATGGCAAAAACAAAATGATGAAAAAGAGGATGAAGTACCTGAACAAAATGATGAGGAAATACCAGAAGACAAATTATCAAATGTACAAGGTAATAATCCATCTACTAATAAAGTAAATAATATTAATGATGAGGAGGATAACAATGAGTAAAATAAAAGCAGATGATTTAAAAATAGGTGATATTTATATTGATTTAAGCCATAATTTACAAAAAGTAATTGATAGACCAATGCCTGAAAAAGATTTAGGAACAGTTAGAAAACAATTAACTAAAACATTTATGCCTAATGGAAAAAATATTAAAGGTACTAGATGGGAATTAGAGAAAATAAGACCGGCAACAAGGGAAGATTTTGAGAATTATCCATTAATAGAAAATATGTCATCCGTAGATTGGGAAGAAGAGTATTTTGATTTAATCTTTGATGAATATGTTAAAAGAAAAGCTAAAGAGTTAGGTATACCAGAAGATGAAGTACCTGATGCTGGAACAGATGAATTTGACTGGGATTTGTTTGGCGAAGTAGCAGATGAAATACGTGGTAGTGGTTCTTGGATGCCAGACCCAGATATGTATATGGAAAGTAAAGAACCAAGAAGTATGAGTAGAGAAGATATTATGAGTTGTTATATAAGTGATATAACAGAAGCAGCTTATACATATACACCACAAGAGGCACAAGAAGAAATAAACAATATATTAGATGATTTAAAGAATGATAAAGATTTAGATGATGTTGATAAAAGATTTATATTAAAAATGGTAAGAGGAACATTGTTAAATAAGGATATTAAGTTCACAGAAATAACCGAAAACAAAAAGGTAGAAGAAAAATATGAATATTGGAGTGATAAAACAGAATATACATATTTTATAGTTAAAGATGGAACACCTACAATGCACGAGATATATACTATAATAAATAGAAAAGATAACACAATAACAGAGATAAAAGATGGAGAAGTAAGAGATACAACAGCACATTGTAAAGAACTATATAATAAAGATAAAAGACAAAACTTTATGAATAAAAATGGTAATTATATAGGTACAGATTTCTATAATTGTTTATTAACAGGTAGGTTAAAAGTACCAACAGGAGATGAAGTTTTAATATATACAAATAATGAAGATGAATTTACACAAATGTTAAATAACTTAAAAAGTGTACATTTAAAAACAGAAGCAGTCAGATATGTAATATATAAAAATGAAGAACCAGCAAGTTCATATGGAAATCCAGAAGATAGTTATACGCAATATAGTAATATAGATGAGGCTATTGAGGATGCAAAAGAGATAGATGCTGATTATATAGAAAAACTTATATATAAAAATGAAGATGAGGCAGATAGAGAGGAACTTGCAGATACAGTAAGTGTTGTTTGGAAAAATAAAAAGAAAAAAACAAAAGAAAGTAAAAAGATAGAAGCAGCATTAAGTAAAGATAAAACAAAAATAACAGAAAGTGAAATAAAAGTAGAATACAAACCAGTAAAGTTAGGAGATACAGGAGAAAATAGTTGGAATACTGTAACAGTATATGATGGATTAACAAAACAATCAATAATAGCATTGTTAGATAAAAGAAAAATTTATGAATTAAATTATGAAAATGGTAAGAAACAATTAGTTAAAATATATGGTGTTGAATGGGGAAGTACAGCACAATGTGAAGATGTCTTATCAGGTGAACAATTTAAAGTAGATATAAAAGATATGTTACAAGATGGTAGAGTATATGAAACTGATTATGTTGTAGAAAATAAACAAGTAAAAATAGAAGCATCATTAAATAAATTTCAAACATTAACAGTAGATAAAGATGGAAATGAAATGTTATTAAAAGATGTATCATATAATAATGCTTGTAGTTGGTTAGAAAAAGAATTAGCAAAAGCAGGAAGTAAAGTAGTAAATACAGAAACAAAAGGAAATAAAACAATAATAAAAGCAGATAATAAAACTAAATTTGAATACGATGAAGAAAAAGGAACATTAAAAAGATTAGAAGAAGCTGTAAGTTATTATATACCTAGGGAAGATGCTGATAATGTATTAGAATTAGTATATGGTAATACAGTTTATGCAACTTGTACTAAACAAGAATATGCTAATAACCCAGATAAATATAAACAAGAAGTTGTAAGAAGTGTTATGAGATATGAAAATACAGATAAAA
>Ga0247608_10006060_pt1 | contig 12842 bp, 10 predicted proteins | sample 176DNAGHGlowgp2_FD_193490 | JGI IMG/M metagenome (GOLD analysis project Ga0247608, IMG submission 193490) | Sheep rumen microbial communities from Palmerston North, Manawatu-Wanganui, New Zealand - 1766 DNA GHGlow gp2 | ecosystem: Host-associated > Mammals > Digestive system > Stomach > Rumen ... | reverse complement strand
CTCTATCTTATTTCACATCTATCTCCAGGTCTGACATTTCTGGAAAAAAAGTGCGGTATCTGCCGGCGGATTTCAGACTAAATCCGAAAAATCGCGATTTAGTCTGACTTTTTTTGTGTCTACGTGCGCTGTTGGTCGGTGGATTTCAGACTAAATAGAGAAAATCGCGATTTAGTCCCCCGGAATTTGCAATTTTCGGGGCGGGAAATGGGTTTTCTTGTGAAAAAAGCCTTTAGAAAGTCTAAAAATGTCGGACTAAATTCGAAAAATCACGATTTAGTCTGACATTTGATGCTTTATGGCGGTATTCTGCCTGAGAAAAATCAGACTAAATCACGAAAAACGCGATTTAGTCCGACATCTAACCGGCCCCATTGCCCTTCAGCAGCTGGATGGCCTGATCGACCGTGATCATCTTCGCATAACGCGGTCCCCACATAAATTCATTGTAGTACCTGTAAGCGGTCTCCTTATCAAAATAGGGATTATCGTAGGTTGAATTTGTATATGCCGGAACAAAAAGATTAAATCCTTTCTCGAATCCGCTCTTGATCGTAGCATCCATACAATAATCTGTCGATACACCTACCGTTATTATGTCCTTTTCGCCCTTGGACTGAAGGTATTTTGTTAATCCGGTCATAGGATGGAAAGCGCTGTTCACATTCTTTTCAAAACGTCTTTCACCTTCTCTGGGGGCAAATTCCTCATATATCTCATAGTTGTCCGCCGTCTTATCAAGATCGGTACCCGGGCCGTCATCATGCTGGACATAAACGACCTCAACACCGTTCTCTCTTGCGGCAGCGATCAGCTGTTTGATATTATCCCTCACCTTTTCAAATGCATAAAGTCTCTCGTCAAAGCAGCCCTTTTGTGTATCTACGACCAGCAGTATCATCTATTCTTCCTCCCAGAAACATTTTTGATCTCTTCCAGCGGATCTTTCACATCAAGAATACGAACAGGACCAATGCAGCCAAGAGAAAACACACCAACGCTGCAAAGATCCCGGAGAGACCGATCCTCGCCGACCTGTTGTATATATCCTCAGGATTACGGGGATCGATACTTATCGTTGCAGGGCCAAGGTCGGTATGTGCATTTGTGCCTGCGTCCGGGCGGTCGTACATGGCAAGGTATGTCCGCCCTTGATATGTATATTCGAAAAGCGGTGAAGTCCGGAAACGGATCCTTCTGCCCGCGCCTCTAGTCCCCGAAGAACTGTTGTCCATCGTCCTGACATATGCTATGGCATTGGCGGTCACCTTCTCGGTATATTTTGTCTTCGGAAGGAACAGATATCCGATAAAACCGCCGATCATGTATATCCCGACCGCAGCAAACACAGAGCACATCATGAGCAACAGAGCACCGTTCATGCCGTACTTGCCTGCAAAGAAAAGAGGAACGATAGCCGCCAAGGCGATAAGTGCCATCAGGATGCCTGTCTTTCGGCTGCCCGTGGCCGAGTAGCCGTCATAGAAATTGTACGAAATGCCGCTGTTCCTGACAGAAGCATATATCGCCAGAAAAGCAAATCCTGCGAAGAAAACTATCATCGCACTTATGATACCACCGGCAGCTGCAGCTATGATAATTCCGATAACTATAATGATAAGCGCTATGAGCGGGACCCAGGAGGGCTTCTTATCTGACTTCTGACCTGCATTCATCTGATCGTATTCCGTCCTGTAGGGCAGTGCATCTCTCATATCAGACGGGCTGTCATCATCCGTCCGTCCCATATCCGAACGGATCTTCCCGATGATACTGCTTAACATCTCCACAGACCTTCCCCTGAATTCATAATAAAGATCATATGCCTCACTTCTGGAAAGCCGCTTCCTCTGATCGATAAACTGATCAAATCTTTCTTCAATAAATCTCATATTATCCACCCCTTATGAATAATATACCTTATCCCTAAAGGAGATTATAACACATGTGACTATCGGATTATTATGCCCCGGCTATCTTCCAGCTCCCGGCAGTCTCCTGTTCTTTCCAAAGAGATGCGTAACGGCCATTTTTACTCAGAAGCGTATTATGGTTTCCTTCTTCGATTATCCTGCCTTCGTCCAGAACGATGATGTCATCAGCATTCATGACCGACTGCAGACGATGTGCTATAACAAGAACTGTCTTATTCTTTACGAGTTCATCGATAGCATATTGGATAAGCACTTCGTTCTCAGGATCAAGACTTGCAGTAGCCTCATCAAGAAATACTATGGGAGCATCCGAAAGGATCGCCCTGGCTATCGATATCCTCTGTTTTTCACCACCGGACAGAGTAGAACCTCCCTCTCCGACCATAGTCTGATATCCTTCAGGAAGAGACATGATAAAGTCATGACAGGCTGCTGCTCTTGCCGCAGCGATGATCTCTTCATCGGAAGCATCAGGTTTTCCTATCCTGATGTTCTCAGCAATTGTATCCTTGAAAAGATATACGTCCTGAAAGACCATGCTTATCTTCGATAACAGATGCTCCTGCGTCATGGATCTTATGGGCACGCCTCCTATACTGATCTCACCCTGTCTTATATCCCAGAAGCGTGCAAGAAGTCTTGCAATGGTAGTCTTACCCGAACCGGAAGAACCGACCAAAGCCACAAAGTTACGTTCAGGAATATCGAAGCTTATGCCCTTTATAATGTCATTCTCACCATCATATGAGAAATAAACATCCTTAAAGGAGATATCACTTCCGGCAGTTGTTCTTGAAGGAGCAGTAACCTCCAGTTCCTTTTCCTCTTTTAATCTGATCAGCTTATCAACGCACTGGTTTGTTCTTGCCATGCTTATGACAAATACGAACAACTGCAGTATCGGTTCATATACCTGCAGAGCTGCAAGCAGGCACATGATATAGAAGAAAGGCGTTATCTCCCCTATGGAAAGAAGATAGGCACCCGTACCCATGACAATGCTTATTCCGAGGAACAGGACCGCTCTGCCATACATGGATACGGCACCGCCTGCTTTCTCTTGTCTTTTCGAATCGTCGCGGAGTTTTGCAAAACTCTTCTTCAATCCTTCAAAAGCACTTCCTGCGCGGCCATATGCCTGAAGCGTAGTTATTCCGCCTGCATACTCGATAACATTCGCTGCCGTCTGCTGTTGTATTGCGATCAATTCAGAGCTTGTATGTCTTACCCTTCTGTAACTTATAACCGCAAAAGGGACAGCAAGCGGGATCACAACAAACATCGCAAGTGTCATCTTAATATTGAATATACTGAGCACGATAAGCGCTATCAGAAGCCTGATCATGATCACCGCACCATTTGCCACAACACTCGAAGAGAGGTTTTCGATCTCCTCATAATTGCGCATCATAAGCGTCGAAAGCTCTCCGGCATCATGATCGGCAAAGAAACCCATGGAAAGGCTCTTAAGCTTATCTCCAAGATCGAGTTTTTCCTGTTGCTGCATCGATACATGTCCGACACATATATCCAGATAAGACTTTCTCCGGACTATTGCATACAATGCTGTCTGAAGAAGGAGTATCCCTGTAAGTATCCAGAAAGGCTTCTGTTCATATGCAGCTGTCTTATCAAGTACAGGGGCCAGGAAATAATATACCGCGATCATAAGTACACTCGAGGGGATAGAAGCAACGAAGCTGTCGAGGAACAGCCATAAGACGAACTTCAGGTATCTGCCCCTGTCACCGTAGGTAATTATATCCAGCCATTTAGAGAAGTGTTCACGCTTTAACATTTTCATTCCTCCTCATTATCCAGCTGTCGCGGTGGTCATTAGCATCGACCATGTTCCTGTATAGACTGCATCTGTGCATGAGTTCCTCATGACTGCCGCAGGCTTCGAGTCTTCCTTCATTCATAACGAGAATGTTGTCAGCATTTCTTATGGTCTTCAATCTGTGAGCTATCATTATTACGGTCTTCCCTTCAGACAGTCTCGAAAATGCTTTTTGTATCTTTGCTTCGTTCTCAGCATCCGCATAAGCAGTTGCCTCATCGAGAACAACTATAGGAGCGTTCTTCAAGATCGCCCTCGCAATTGCTATGCGCTGCTTCTCTCCGCCTGAAAGTCCGGAACTGTCAGTCACTACTGTGTTGTAACCATAGGGAAGTGCCTCTATTGTTTCGGCAATATTCGCCGCTTCTGCTGCCGCCTTTATCTCATCAAGTGAAGCGTTCTCATTCCCCATGCGGATATTGTTTTCGATAGTATCATTGAATATGAAAGAATCCTGAAAAACATAAGCGATATTTTTTACAAGCTCAGAATGCGCAATATCTTTAATATCGGTTCCGCCGATCCTGATCGATCCGCTGTCCAGTTCATAAAAGTGGAGCAGGAGCTGCGCAATCGTACTCTTACCGCCTCCGGATGGACCGACCAGCGCATTTACACTTCCCTGGGGCAATCTAAAGCAGACTTCATTACATGCCTTCGTCTCACTTCCGGGATAAGTAAACACTGCTTTATCAAATTCGATATCATATGCATTGATGGCCTTCCCTTCACCTGTATAGGCAATCTCGGGTTCATATAAAAGATCATCGATCCTTTTCATTCCGACATTTATCTTTGTGCTGTCTATCGAGACGTTCATCATGTTCTCAAGCGGCTCCTTAAGGCCTGCACATACTATGAGGAAGAAAAGTACTTTTGGAAGGACTTCTGCATAGCTTCCAGCATTATTCATCATTATTATCGACGCAGGCAGCAGGAATAAGACTTGTGCTCCGAAAAAGGCATAGTATAATCCCATCCCGTTTGCATTGTAATAAGCTGTGTCATGTACTGCTTTTGTAAAGGCATTCATATCTGTTTCAAAACGCCTGAATGCATTCTTTGTTCCTCCGAATATCTTAATGACGTTCATACCATGGATATATTCGACAATAGTACCTTCCATCTTCGTTTTACAGTCAGCCATGTTCTTTTGATGTTTTGCGCCGTCCGGTTTGCCCAGTGCCATTGCAAGTATCACGAAAGAACAAAGGATAGGGACCAGTGATACGAGCGTAAGTCTCCAATCGGTGATGAAGAGCACGATGATCGTAAATACCGGTGTTGCTATCGCCGCTGCCACCTCACACATGCTGTGGGCAATAAATATCTCTATCTGCTCAACATCCTCTATAAGGAGCTTTTTGATACTTCCCAGAGTATTGGAAGTATAATATCCTGAAGATATCCTCCCCATCTTTTCCATCAGTTTCATTCTCAGGTCATACAGGATATCGAAAGCAGCGCCATGTGAGAGCATGGCAGAGGAATAAGCACATATACCGTAGAGCAGCGCACTTGCAGCTGTTATATATACAAAGGGACTCACTGCTTCGAATGATATATCCTCTCCCGAGTAATAGATCCTTATCATTTCCCGAAGTATCAGGTAGATGGTAAAAAACGGTACTATCTTAAAAAGGCTCGACAGTACTGATAACAAACAGGCAAATGTCAGCCTAAGTCGGTTAGTTTCAGCTAACTCCATAAGCCTGGAAATGCCTTCCTTCTTTTTTGGTTCTCTGGCCATATGTCTTACTCCTTGAAAATACAGTCAAATAAAGCTTCAAACAGTTTATCCTGAGTGCGTTTATAACCGCTCTCGTGAAGTGCAGATCTGTTTTCAGCCGTTAAAGCAAGGATCTTGAGCAGGTTCGAAACGACCGGAATGTCAACATCTTCCCTGACTCCTTCAAACATTGAGAATAAATGCTTAAGTATTTCAGTCTCCTCATCAATATCTACTCTCCCATGATCCGGAGATACAGCTGCAAGCTTATTCTCATCCTCAGTTGTAAGATATTGATATACGCTGTCCTGACTGTTTATTATCATCGTCAGGATCTTTTTGCTCTCACTGACATCCAGTTTTTCACGCCCGTTAAGCATATTCTGTATGGCATTCCAAAAACGCATACGGTTATATTCGATAAGCTGCAGGACAAAATCCTCCTTCGAAACAAAGAAGTTATAAAAGGTGCTCTTTCCAATGCCTGCTTCAGATGTGATCTTTTCCACTGACATATGTGTCATACCATATACCTTCAGGAGTTCTAAGCCGGAAAGGAACATCTTCTCTTTCAGCTGTTCTTTTTCCATGTCAGAAAAGATCTTTGGTGCCATTTACCTGACCTCACGAGTATATATCCGGTTTTTAGCGACCATTTTTGAAAAAACGGTCGTTAAAATGAATTCTAGGCCACCAATGGCCGTTTGTCAACATTTAAAATGATAAAAAACGCCTTCCTCATATTCTTCGGAAGGCGTTCTGATGATCATATCTTTCTACGGAAACTCATTCCGCATTTGCCTTAAGGCTTTCTGTCATCTCAACATTTTTGACTTTATGGCCAAGAAGGATCATTGACAGGATATATGAAGCCAGTGTGATGCCGATACAGATCATAAGAGAGCTTATATCCATCGTTGACTCGATATATGAATTATACTTGGCAGCCTGATTATCAAAATTGATCTTGTTGAGCCAAACTCCACCCGCGATGCCAAGTGCTATTCCCACAGGAAGCAGGGCATGATATATGTTCGTTACGATGTTGTTTATCTCCCGATCTCTGTATCCAAGCACCTTGAGCATGGAGACAACGGTAATACTCTCATTAAGGAGGATATTGACCATCAGATAAGTTGTTATGACAGAGATGATGATCGCGATCACCGATACGGGCAGGAGCATATCATGCATACTCTTATTTATCGTCTTATCCAGCGAGTCGGCAAGGGATCTCTTGCTGACTTCCCGCAAAAGCTGAGAATCCTTAAGATCCAGTTTCTCAGTGCTCATTATCATGTTATAGGAACCTTCCGGCAGGCCGAGAAGATCGTTTACAGTTTCCCTGTCAGACACGATCAGGGATTGTGATCCGTTTACAAATACTCCGGATATCTCGATCTCATATTCCTCGAGACTTGAGATATTCCTCAGGGTGATCTTGTCTCCGGTCTCAAGGCCATATGCGTAGGAGCTCATCTGGGAGATATAAAACTTTCCGTCAGCGATCTCAAATTCTTCTCCGTTTACATCTTCGATCCTGAGGAGTTTGTCGTCATCATCCAATCCCATCATCGTGATCAGGTCGGTATTGTCCTCCACTTCAAACGAAGCACCGGTAACAGCTGAACCCTCATCAGGGGATCCGTTGCCGAGTTCCTTAAGGAAGTATTCATATTCGAAATCCCCGGTGGCATCTACGCTCTTCTCAACATAACAGCTTATGGAATCGACGCACGAAAATGTAAAGGCAACCAGCACACCGCCAAGCGCTATACCGGATATCACCAGCAGCGTTCTGGGGAAATGGCCTAGGATCGCACGGATCTTGTATTTGGTCCTGAAGCTCATCTTTGACCTGCGCAGCCCGTATCCTTTCTTTTTATTCCCGGAAAGACCTTTTATCATCTCGATCGCACTTCCGCGCATATTTATCATAGCTGTAATGAATACTGCCACAGTGTATGAGATGACAGGAAGGACTATCGCAACTGCTACAGACCTCGGTCTCAGGCTCGTAACGTCATAGAAGACTTCCATCTTATCTTCAATGAGCATATCAGAAAGATATCCCAGGAGCGGATAAGCTGATATCGAACCGAGCATGCCTCCGAGCATCGCAGGAAAAGCCCCGAAAAGACTGTAATGAAGAGCCAGTTCAGACCTTCTGTATCCAAGGGCATTGAGAACGCCTATGAGTTTTCTCTCGTTTTTGATCTTCCTTCCGAGGACAACGGCGATCAGGATGACCATGAACAGCATGCATGTAGGAAGGATTATATTGACCGTGAAGCCCAGCTCGTTAAACTGATCGATGGGACTTTGAATGCGGGTATTATTGTCTATCGACAGGTAGGAAAGGACCACGCAGTCCTCATTTATCTCTTTTCGAAAAGCAGTGATATCTGTATCCTCTCCATATCTTACCGCATACACGGATGCCTTATCTTCATCGGGATACGCGTCAAAAACATCCTGCTTGACCACTCCTACGCCAAACCTGTCACTGTCAGAAAAAGTGTCTGTCACATTCTTAAGACAGAAAAGATAATCCGTCCTGATCACAGTACCCGACACATGATACTCTTTTCCGCCAATCATTACACTGTCGCCGATCTCTATCCCCTGACGTTCCATGAAAAGACCACTTAGAAGGATGTCATCATCCCCCTTAAGCTCCTCACCATCCTGGACATGTATCCTGTTGATCTCATTACCGTCTCCGAACAGCCTCACTTCAGCATTGCTGCCATCCAGTTCCAGATCCAGGTAGTCCTGTTCCTCTATAGTACAGTCATACTTTTTTTCCAGCGCCTCAGGATCATCCAGAGGGAACATCGTAACAAATTCCGCATCCTCGAGATCGGATTCTTCGATAAGTTCATTGAAACTTTTCTGCTGAACTCCGTATGATGAATCAAAAGCGACATGAAGACAGGTCACGAGCGCAGTGAGGATGATTATACTGATGTAAAAGGACAGGTTGCCCTTTATACTTCTTTTGTAACGTTTGTTAAGTTTCATGTAATCTCACCTCATATATCGAGATCATCCACGGATCTCTTGTCAGCATTGCGTTCATTTAATCTTATCTTTCCGTCGTGGATCCTTATTATCCTGTCTGCCATTCCTGCTATACCCTCATTGTGAGTGATAATGAGGATAGTGGTACCATAATCACTGTTGACTTTTTCCAGCATCTTCAGGACATCACGGGAAGACTTGGAATCAAGTGCTCCGGTCAGCTCATCGCAAAGAAGGATATCCGGGTTCTTAACAAGAGCTCTGGCGATGGCACATCTTTGCTGCTGACCACCGGACAGTTCTCTCGGGAATTTGTGTTTATGTTTTGAAAGAGCCAGCGTCTCAAGGATCTGATCTATATCAAGAGGATCTTGGGATATATCTGCTACGACCTCAACATTTTCCCTGACTGTAAGATCCGGGATCAGATTATATGACTGGAATACAAACCCTACATACTTCCTTCTGTAATCTGTGAGCCCGCTCTTCTTCAGGTCTGTTATGACAGTGTCTCCTACCCTTATCGTTCCGGAATCGAGTCTGTCTATTCCGCCGATCATATTAAGGAGTGTTGATTTGCCCGATCCCGAGGGGCCCAGGATAACTGTTATCTCCCCCTTTTCAGTCCCGAAATCCACCTCATCCATCGCCCTTATGAGGCTTTCGCCTTCACCGTATTGTTTAACTGCTTTTCTTACTTCTACAAACATATTTACCTCCTAAATAGAGCATATTTAACTTGACCCTGACCCGGTCAGGATCTGAAAGACTATTTAATAACTGTCAGGAATTTAGCCGTCTGTATTCGCTTGGTGTCACACCATATGTCTTCTTAAAAAGTGAACAGAACTTACTCTGATTCTGATATCCCACTTCAAAAGCTATGTCGGCGATACTGCTGCTGCTTTCCCTTAGTTTGGTCTCCGCTCTTTCCATCCTCACGTTCTGAAGATATGTATACATTGGCACCCCATATACTTTCCTGAAATACTTTTTCAGGGTCGGTGCCGTACAATTAAGTCTTGCGGCAATATCCCCCGCCGTCAGATGAACACCGGGATCTTTTAGGATGATATTCTCGGCTTCTCCGGCGAGATGTCTTTGCCCCGCCGTCGTATACTCGCTTTTTTGCAGTGGTATCACATCATCATGCAAAAGAAGATATGCCATCCTTGTGACCTGCATTCTCGCGAAGAACAGATCGATAGAACCATCGTCTATCTTCGTTGAAAGACTTTCGACTATCGACCGGAATTCCGCCGAAGCATTCCCAAGGAAACAGGTCTCATCCCTGTTTATAAGTTCAAGTGAAGCCTCTTTTGTTATCCCGAAGGAACTTAATACCTGTCTTTCACTTTCGGTCATGATATCAAAATTGAAATAAAGTCCGAATCCACGGTAATTGTCCCTTGAAAAGGAAAGGACCGTATCTGTGTCATTCCTGTCAAAAGCAACCATGCCTTCCTCAAGATAGGCATATTGTCCCTTTCCCTTAAGGAACACCTCGACCCGTCCGCTGAGGCAGTAGTTAAGTTTAAAGAATTCAATATTCTTGATCGCATTCAGCCCTTTAGGGAAGTTGTCAGCAGACATTTCCGAACTGTGGGGAACACCGAAATAGAATATTCCCATGCCGCTATAGGGCATAACTATCCTGGCATTCATACTGTCATGATCCAGACTGAATCCGCTGACATGCTCAGTGATCTGTTCGAAATCGACACCACTGAGGTTCGGGTCATCTGTGATCCGTTTTATAATACGCTCAAAATCATTTAGTTCCTTGTTTTTCATGAGCAAAGTGTATCATATCAGTTAGCATATGGTTACTCCATTTTACGCAAATTGCTCCAAAAGGAACAGGAAAAGGGCCGCATCACGCAAGGACATTAATTTTTCTTTTAATGAAGCCTCTTTATGATAAAATAGATGAAGTTTTTATTACGGAGGAAAGAAAGATGAGAAATATCATACGTTACCTCAGATGGGGCGCCATCTTTGTACTTGGCGCTGTCGTTGTCTTCTGGGGGATCAGGACATCTTCCCAACTGAAGCAGGATCCCATCGATATATCAGATCCCAATGTGGACTGGAGCGAGATCAAGGAAGGCGATCATGTTGAAATGGATATGGAGTATGTACTTGATTACTTCACCACAACAACTGAGGACGGTGCCGAGAGATCCAGAAAATATTCCTACCCCAGGATCGAGAATGATGAGATCGTGGATGTTATCGCCATCAATATCGCAAAGCCTAAGGATTTCTATCTTTATGACGATCTCTGCGATGCCACATATGACTGGTGGATCGGAAGCACCAAGGATGTAAACTGCGATCCTATCCATATCGATGGTGTGGTCCAGAAGCTTGACAAAGATCAGATCGAATTCCATGAGGAGTATCTTCAGGAGATCGGATTCACATCTTCTGAGATCAGCGATTCCCACTACGAACTGGTTGTCGTTTCCCAGGACAACCCCAAGTGGGTCATCATTGTGGGCGTCATAATCATGCTGGTAGGACTTGGCGGTATCGCCATTGTCACCATCAAGAAGTGATATATCTGATCAGTTATCCAAAAGAAAAAGACCCCCTGCCACACGGCAGAGGGTCTTTCATTTGTCAGGATCTATCAGGATTTCCACAGGCCGTGGAGATTACAATATGCATATGCACTGATGATCTCGGCTCCTGCCACGAGGGCAAATACTGCCACCGGATCGTCTCCGGGGTGAAGCTCTGCGATCTGGATGCCTGCCGTCGTCTCAAGCACAACGAGAGGGATATAGTGCTCCTCGATCATGGGATGAGCCACGGAGCCGACTGATACATAAACAACTCCGTCCTTCTTTTCTATAACAGGTACATGCTTTTCAACAGCGGCATCAACAGATGCGGGGATGATCTCCTCCATCTTCTCTCCGCAGCAGACTACAGGGACCTTGCTGTCCACCACCTTGATGATGATATTTCCACAATGCTTACAGCGGTAAAACTTTACTTCCATGATGTGAACCTCCAATGGATTGATACTGATATTTTAACACAAGGGCATTTCCAAGGTCATCCCACCTTTTGAAATCCCTCCAGGGTATTCCCGTTGCTTATTATCCTGTAGAAGCAGTTCTCTTCAAAATCCTCGCCGCCGTTATATTCCCTCAGGCCGTCATTAAAATTGTCGCAGGTGTTTATAACATAAAGATAATCATTCTCCGCCATGGTGGATGTAATGGCTGTCTTTGTGCTCTCCTTGGAATAATTCGCGGCAAAGGATCCGGGATAGTTCTCGCAGATATCCACCTCATTCACATAATACTGGACAAATAGCTGCATGGGGCTCCACCACTGGGGATGGGTGGATATCTCCTTGTCATAGACGATAAACACTTTTGAGTCCGGAGGAACGTTTGCCTGTATCTCACCGGCATAGTTCCTGTACATGGAATAAGGATTGGAAACATTTCTCTGGGAAAGCAGATCAGGGATATTCATCGAATTCAGAAGGACCGATGAAGCCAGGGCAATGGTTATCAGGGCAGCTGTCACCTTCTGTCCCTTGATCCCCTTCAGGAGCAGCGGGAGAAGGATAGCAAAAAGGACAAGGAACTGCCCGAGGATATATGAGTCCATATAACGGGTATATCCTGCAAGGACCTCCTTCTCATTATCAGGGAAGCAGAACAGGTAGAGTATGGACATCATGAAAGCATAGCCGCAGGTGCCGGTAAAAAAGGATATCCCCACAAAGACCGCGGTCTTCTTTTCCATCTTTCTTAAGAAGACTGCTGCCGTCACCAGGATGATGATGCAGAGCAGGAAAGCGGAAAAATAAGTAAGGGGGATGGCAGGAGCATTATTTATCTTCTTGCTGAAAAGAGCGTGGACATAATCCTTGAAGGTGTCATCGAGGATACCTTCCGCTCTTCCCGTAACGGCCCTTATATACTCCCCGGGATCCACCTGCCTTAGGTTGAACTGACCATTCATGTAACTGTAGTCATCATCACTTATAAACCTGGATTTGTATCTGTTCCAGGATGAGATAAAGATAAGGGGCACTGCCAGAAGTGAAGCATCGTACAGCGCATACCTCAAGGTCCTTCTTTCCCCCTTCTTCTGCTCCTTCAATACGATGGACTGCTTAAATATGAGCATAAGGAGAGCCACCATGATAAAGGCGATCCCCACCTGCTTTGTAAGGCTCAAGGCCGCTGAGACAACAGCAAATGAAACAAGGGAAAGGACATCCTTTCCATCCCACTCCAGAGCCTTTATGAAAAGGAAGCAGAACATGAAGGAAAGGAGCACATCC
>Ga0247608_10006058_pt1 | contig 12843 bp, 7 predicted proteins | sample 176DNAGHGlowgp2_FD_193490 | JGI IMG/M metagenome (GOLD analysis project Ga0247608, IMG submission 193490) | Sheep rumen microbial communities from Palmerston North, Manawatu-Wanganui, New Zealand - 1766 DNA GHGlow gp2 | ecosystem: Host-associated > Mammals > Digestive system > Stomach > Rumen ... | reverse complement strand
TCCGTTGTGCCTGTAGACGCCCATCAGCGTCTCCACGATGAAGGTGGCGAAACGAAGGTTCTGTTCCGCCGTCTTGCCTGGTGCATGGAGCAAAACGCCTGTATCTGTCGAGAGGCTCCAGTTGTTGTGCTTGCCCGAGCCGTTGATGCCAGCAAAGGGTTTTTCATGCAGCAGAGCACGGAAGCCATGCTTGCGGGCCACACGCTTCATGAGCGACATGAGCAGCATGTTGTGGTCAACGGCCAGATTTGTGTCCTCGAAGATAGGAGCCACCTCAAACTGGTTGGGAGCGACCTCGTTGTGACGTGTCTTCACAGGGATGCCGAGCATCAGGGCTTGTATCTCGAGGTCTCGCATGAAGGCTGCCACACGCTCGGGAATGGAACCGAAGTAGTGGTCGTCCATCTGCTGGTTCTTTGCAGAGTCGTGCCCCATGAGCGTGCGGCCTGTCAGCAGCAGGTCGGGACGTGCGGCATAGAGTCCTTCGTCCACGAGGAAGTACTCCTGCTCCCAGCCGAGATTGCTTGTCACCTTCTTCACAGCCGGGTCGAAGTAATGGCAGACCTCAGTTGCAGCCATGTTGACGGCTTTCAAGGCACGCAGGAGGGGCGCCTTGTAGTCGAGCGACTCGCCGCTATAACTGATAAAGACTGTGGGGATGATGAGTGTGTCGTCAATGATGAAGACGGGGCTTGTGGGGTCCCATGCCGAGTAGCCACGAGCCTCGAAGGTGCTCCTTATGCCTCCTGAAGGGAACGAGGAGGCGTCGGGTTCCTGCTGAACGAGGAGCTTGCCGCTGAATTCCTCAATCATGCCGCCTTTACCGTCGTGCTCGATGAATGAGTCGTGCTTCTCAGCAGTGCCTTCTGTCAGGGGCTGGAACCAGTGCGTATAGTGTGTCACACCGTTCTCCATGGCCCATTGCATCATGCCGGCAGCCACAACATCGGCCACCTTGCGGTCGAGGCGGGCACCATTGTCGATGACGTCTATCATCTTCTCGTAGACGTCCTTGGGCAGGTACTTGTACATCTTCTCGCGGTTGAATACATGCTTACCGAAGTATTCACTGGGGCGCTCTGCCGGCGCTTCCACGCAGAGGGGCTTCTTCTTGAAGGCCTCTCCTACCATTTGAAATCTGAGGTTGCTTGTCATTGTTTCAGTCTCGTGTTAATGTGGTTAATAGAATTGTACGATTCTCTCTAATGCCTCCTCGGTGCGTTCGTGTGAGCCGAAAGCGGTGAGGCGGACGTAGCCCTCGCCCGAAGGTCCGAAGCCCACGCCAGGCGTGCAGACGACATGGGCGTCGTAGAGCATCTGCTCGAAGAAACGCCAGGAGGTCATGCCCCCGGGCGTCTGCATCCAGAGGTAGGGTGCATCGTCGCCGCCATAGACTTGCAGACCGATCTGGCTGAGCACCTGCTTCATGTGGCGGGCGTTCTGCATATAGTAGCCGATGGTCTGCTGCACCTGCTGCCGGCCCTCGGGCGTGTAGATAGCTTCGGCCGCGCGTTGGCTGAGGTAGCTGGTACCGTTGAACTTCGTACACTGGCGTCGGTTCCACAGCGGATTCAGTGGCAGGCGCTCACCAGTGAGGGTGCTGGCGGTCACTTCTTTAGGCACGACGGTGTAGCCACAGCGGACGCCTGTGAAGCCCGCCGTCTTGGAATAGCTGTGGAACTCTACCGCCACCTTTCGCGCACCCTTGATCTCGTAGATGCTGTGAGGTACGTCGTCGTGTTGGATGTAGGCCTCGTAGGCAGCGTCGAAGAAGATGAGGGCTTCGTTCTTGATGGCGTAGTTGACCCACTGCTTGAGTTGCTCACGGGTGAGGGCAGTGCCCGTAGGGTTGTTGGGATAGCAGAGGTAGATGACGTCCACGCGCTGGCTGGGCAGTTCGGGCACGAAGCCGTTCTCGGCAGTACATGGCAGATAGATGACGTTGGACCAGTGCCCGTCCTCGCCCTTGATGCCAGCGCGGCCTATCATCACGTTGGAGTCGATGTAAACGGGATAGATAGGATCGGTGACGGCGATGCTGTTGTCCCAGCGGATGAGTTCCTGGAAATTGCCTGTGTCCGACTTCGCACCGTCGTTGACAAATATCTCATCGCGATCCAGGTGGATGCCACGAGCCAGGAAGTCATGCTTCAGGATGGCATCGCGCAGGAAGTCGTAGCCCTGCTCCGGACCATAGCCGCGGAATCCACTGGTCGTTGCCATCTCGTCGGTAGCACGGTGCAGTGCCTCGATGACGGCCGGGCAAAGCGGTTGCGTGACGTCGCCGATGCCGAGGCTGATGACGTCTGTCTTGGGGTGCTGCGCCTTGAAGATGTTCACCTTCTTGGCGATATCCGCGAACAGGTAGTTGTTCGGCAGCTTGAGGAAATGGTCGTTGACGAGAGCCATATTGATTTACAATTTACGGATTTACAGATTTACGGATTTAGGTAACCAATCAAAATTAACTGACACTATCTTTAGGACACAGAGTCACAGAGACACAGAGTTTATATATATTCTCTGTGACTCAGTGTCTTTGTGTCTAAAATGTAAACTAATTGTTTTCATCTATTTACTATTTACCATTTGTTCATTTCAATCTCGCCATCGTAGACGAAGGTGGCGGGACCGGTCATGAGGACGTGGTTGTCTGCTTCGCGCCATGCGATGTCGAGAGTGCCGCCGTCCATGATGATGCGGCACTGGCGCGTGGCACGTCCAGCCCGGGCAGCAGCCACAGCCGTGGCACATGCTCCCGTTCCGCAGGCCATTGTGATGCCACTGCCGCGTTCCCAGACGCGCATCCGAATGCCGTCAGGACGCATTTCGGCAAATTCGATATTGCAGCGTTCCGGGAACTGCGGGTGGTGTTCGAGGCGTGCGCCTTCTGAGGCGACGTCCACCGCCTCGATGTCTTCCACAAAGATGACGTAATGGGGATTGCCCATGGAGACGAAGATGCCGGAGGATTCATGACCCGTAGGTCGATAAAGCCTATCATCTGCGAAAGCGGGTTCGCCCATATCCACCGTGACGCTCTCCACCTTATTATTATTGATATGGAGCTTCAGCAACTTAATGCCGGAGAGGGTGAGGAGTCGTAGCTCAGTTTGCGGGCGGCCATATCCCGCCGTCAAAGGAAGTGGCCATGGGCGGGTCCTCTCGTAGAGATATTTCCCTACGCAGCGGCTGGCGTTGCCGCACATCATGGCCTCGGAGCCGTCGGCATTGAAGATGCGCATGGTGAAATCCGCTTCTGGGATGGGAGAACGACCGATGAGCACAAGGCCATCGCTGCCGATGCCTTTGCGGCGGTCGCTCCATGCGATGGCTGCCGACTGCGGATCGGGGATAGGACAGGCGGAGGTGTCGACGTAGATGTAGTCGTTACCGCAGCCGTGCATCTTGGTGAATCTTATCTTGGACATCATTCGGTGTGTGCTACTTGTTCGAGAGGTAAGCGTCTACGCGGTGGGCAGTCTCGATGCCGCTGGCTATGGCGCGCACGACGAGCGAGGCACCATTCTTGGCATCGCCGCAGACGAAGACGTGTTCAGGATATTCGGGATGCTCGGGCTTCAGGAAGCCCATGGCCAGGAGGACGAGTTCGGCCTTGATGACCTCGGGCTCGCCCTTCTCAACCATAATGGGGCGCCCAAGCCCCCCTCCCGTCCCCCCCTGGGCGGAAGCAGGCTTCCAGTCAATCTCCTGCACACGGACGCCCGTTAGCTGACCATTCTTTCCTATGAATTCCAGCGTGTTGATATTCCAACGGCGTGTGCAGCCCTCCTCATGCGACGAGGTGGTCTTGAGTGTCCGGGGGTAGTTGGGCCAAGGGTTCTGCGGGTCCTCAGGACCTTCGACGGGACGCGGCATTATCTCAATCTGCGTGACGCTCTTGCAGCCCTGACGGTGGGCCGTGCCGATGCAGTCGCTGCCCGTGTCTCCGCCGCCGATGACCAGCACGTCCTTGCCTTTGGCGGTGATGCGCTCGTCTCTCGCAAATTCCATGCCCGCCAGCACGCGGTTCTGCTGCGAGAGCAGTTCGAGGGCGAGATGCACGCCTTTCAATTCACGGCCGGGGATGTTGAGGTCGCGGGCCGTGGGGGTGCCGGTGGCGAGGACGATGGCGGAATAGTCAGAGTATTCCGAAAAATCAGAGAACTCCGAATTATACCTGAACTCAATGCCTTCCTGCTCCATCAAGGCTATGCGGCGGTCGATGATGGCCTTGTTGAGCTTGAAGTTGGGGATGCCATAGCGCAGCAGTCCGCCTGCGGCTTCGTTCTTCTCGAAGACGGTGACGGCGTAACCCATCTGGTTGAGGGCGTCGGCACATGCGAGGCCGGCGGGACCACTGCCTACGACGGCTACGCGCATAGGGCCTGACGATAGGGCATTGGCGGTATCTCCGGCAGCCAGCCGTCGAGCGGCGGGCACACGTGGCTGGATGTAGCCTTCGCGGAACGCGCCCTCGGTGATGGCGGCTTCGTCCTCGCGGTTGGTCGTCGGTTCGTGGTTGAAGCGGTTGATGACGCACGCCTTCTCGCACAGAGCCGGGCACACGCGTCCCGTGAACTCCGGGAAGGGATTGGTGGCTGCCAGCAGCCTATAGGCCAGCTCCCACTCTCCACGCGCCAGAGCTGCATTCCACTCAGGCGGCTTATTGCCCAAGGGACAAGCCCAGTGGCAGAAGGGCACGCCACAATCCATGCAGCGAGAGGCCTGCAGCTTGCGTTCACGCGAATTCAGCGTCTGTTCCACTTCGCCGAAGTCGTGGATGCGATCATGCACGGGACGATAACCAGCCTCCTGGCGGTGGATGGTCATAAAAGCAGCCCCGCCTTCTGTCCTCCCGGTGAGGGGGAAAGTTGAATGCACCTGGGTAGTTGTATCTTTTTCCATATTCTTGTTTTTGCTATCTGAATTATTTTGGGGTGGGTGACGGATCGCTTAGTAGTCGCGCTGAATGCCTGCAATCTTCTTGTGCAGCCGTGCCATCTTCTCTTCCTCGAGCACGCGTTTGTATTCTATCGGCGTCACTTGGATAAAGTCGTCAATGAAGTCGTTCCAACGGTCGAGCATCCTGCCTGCCAGCGGGCTACCCGTGTGGAGATAGTGCTGGCGGACGAGTTCCAGCAATTCCTTACGTGAAGCCACGTCCTCTACCAGACTCAGTTCCACCATATCCAGGTTACAGTAATAATCGAAGTCGTGGTCGGGGTCGTAGACGTAAGCCAAGCCTCCGCTCATGCCGGCGGCGAAGTTGCGTCCCGTCCGTCCCAGCACCACTACACGACCGCCCGTCATATACTCACAGCAGTGGTCGCCGGCACCCTCGATGACAGCCGTGGCACCTGAATTGCGCACGCCGAAGCGCTCGCCCACGCGACCATTGACGTACAACTCACCGCTGGTGGCACCGTACAGGCCTGTGTTTCCGGCAATGACATTATCCTCCGGAGCGAAGTCGACGGGGTAGCCCGCAGGCGGGAATATGCTGATGCGTCCACCCGAGAGGCCCTTGCCGAAGTAGTCGTTCGCCTCGCCTTCCAACCTGATGTCCAGTCCGCGCACCGCGAAGGCGCCAAAGCTCTGGCCGGCAGCACCCTTGAAGTTGATGTCGATGGTTCCGTCAGGGAGACCTGCCTCACCGTACTTCTTGGCAATGACGCCCGAAAGCATCGTGCCCACGGCGCGGTCGGTGTTGCGGGTGGTGTAGTCGAGGGTGAGAGGGGCCGAGGGCGAAGGGGCTTCCGGGGATTGTGGATCCCCGATGAGCGGCGTGACCTCGCGGATGATTTCCTCGTCTTTGACACCACAGACTTTTGTGAACTCGCTCCGGTCCCAGTAGAGGGGCTTGTCTGTGACGGGTCTATAGAGCAGGCGGCAGAAGTCGATGGCGCGCCATTTTTCAGCCCTTTCTCCTGTCGGGGAACCGACGGGCACAGTGACTTCTATCAGTTCCGTGTGCCCGATGATGTCCTTCAACCTGCGTACACCTATCTCACTGAGGTACTCGCGCACCTGCTGGGCGAGGAAGGTGAAGAAGTTGACCACATATTCGGCGCGCCCTGCGAAGTGGCGGCGCAGCTCGGGGTCCTGCGTTGCCACGCCCATCGGACACGTGTTCTGATTGCACTTGCGCATCATCACACAGCCCAAGACGATGAGCGGCAGTGTTCCGAACGAAAACTCATCTGCACCAAGCATCGCCATGATGATGACGTCCTTGGCTGTCTTCAGCTGTCCGTCCGTCTGTAGGCGAACCTGCCCGCGAAGGCCGTTCTTCACCAGCGTCTGCTGTGCCTCGGCAAGACCGATCTCTGGCGGGATGCCGGCAAAACGCATCGAGCTTGCAGGGCTCGCACCCGTGCCACCTTCAGCTCCACTGATGACGATGAGGTCGGCCTTAGCCTTAGCCACACCAGCAGCAATAGTTCCAACACCGCTTTCGGCAACCAGCTTCACGCTGACGGCAGCCGAAGGATTGATGTTCTTCAAGTCGAAGATAAGTTGCGCAAGATCCTCGATGCTGTAGATGTCGTGGTGAGGAGGTGGCGAAATAAGACTGATGCCAGGAATGGCATTACGTGTCTTGGCAATAATCTCGTTCACCTTAAAACCAGGCAACTGTCCGCCTTCGCCAGGCTTTGCACCCTGAGCTACTTTGATCTGAATCTCCTCGGCATTGACAAGGTACTCTGCCGTCACGCCAAAGCGACCTGATGCAATCTGCTTTGTCTTGCTGCTCAGACTTACGCCATCCACTTCCGCATGGTAGCGGGCATTGTCCTCGCCACCTTCGCCTGTGTTGCTTCGCGTGCCAAGGCGGTTCATGGCCAAGGCCAACGCCTCGTGCGCCTCTTTGCTCAGTGCGCCGAACGACATGGCTCCCGTCACGAAGTGCCGCACAATGCTTTCCACTGGCTCTACCTCTTCGATGGGAGTTGGCGTTGAAGCTTTCCTGAAGCGGAGGAAGTCACGGAGGAAGATAGGCTTCTCTTTCTCATCCACCATCGCCGACCATTCCTTGAACTTCTTGTAAGAGCCAAGTCTTGTTGCAATCTGCAAGTTAGCAATTGTATCGGGGTTCCAAGCATGTAGGATGCCATCTTTGCGCCAGGAGAACTGACCGTTGTTTTTGAGAGTAAACGAGTTGACATCAAATGCCTCATCGTGCAGACGGATCGCGTCACGGGCAATCTCCTTCAGCCCGATGCCGCCTATGGTGCTCGTCTCCGTACCGAAGTACCTCCTGAGCAGATCCTCGCCGAGCCCGATGCTCTCGAATATCTTTGCGCCGCGATATGAGCGTATCGTCGAAATGCCCATCTTGCTCATCACCTTCTTCAGGCCCTTGTCCATCGCCTTGATGTAGTTGGCCTCGGCGGTAGCATATTCCTCCTGAATCTTGTGCTTCTTCACCAGGTCGTCCAGAACGGCAAAAGTCATGTAGGGGCAAATGGCACTCGCGCCATACCCCAGCAGCAGGGCGGCGTGCATCACTTCGCGAATCTCGCCGCTCTCCACGATGAGAGCCGTCTGCACACGCTTGCCGACGCTTATCAGGTGATGGTGCACGGCCGAGACGGCCAACAGCGAGGGGATGAAGAACCACGGAGCACCCCCTGCCGCCCCTGAGGGGGCTTCTATAGTTCTGTCGGTCAGAATGATGTAGTTAAAACCGTCGTCCACCGCTTTTCCTGCATTTATACACAATTCTTCAAGGGCCTGGCGCAAGGCTATTTCTGCTCTTGAGTCTATTGTGGCCCCCTCGGGAACAGAATGGGGGGCCTCTACCGTCATGGGAATCTTCTTCGTCTTAAAGCCTTTATACCTTATATTGCATAAGATGTCGAGCTGTGTATTGGTCAGCACGGGTTGTGGCAGGCGCACCATTTTGCAGTTCCTCGCGTCGGGAGTGAGGATGTTCGTGCCTACGGCTCCAATGTACTCCGTCAGCGACATCACCAGTTCCTCCCGGATGGGGTCGATGGCGGGGTTCGTGACTTGTGCGAACTGCTGGCGGAAGTAGTTGAACAGGATCTGCGGACGATCGCTGATGACTGCCAGAGGCGTGTCGTTGCCCATCGCAGCCACGGGCTCCTGACCCGTGGTTGCCATCGGGACAATCGTCTTGTCGATATCTTCCTGTCCGAAGCCGAAGCAGATGAGCTTGCGCTCGAGGTCCGGGACCGCGTTCTCAACCTTCCGACCGCTCTTGAGATTCTCCAACTGAATGCGGTTTGCCTGAAGCCATTCGCGATAGGGATGAGCCTTTGCCAACTGTTCCTTTATCTCGCCGTCATAGTAAATTTTGCCATCCTGCGTGTCAATAAGCAGTATCTTACCCGGTTGCAAGCGTCCTTTGCTAACCACGTCGCTTGGCTCGAAGTCCATCACTCCGACTTCCGATGCCACGACCATCAGCCCCTGCTTCGTGATCGTATATCGACAGGGGCGAAGGCCGTTGCGGTCCAGCATGCCGCCAGCGTAGCGTCCGTCCGAGAAGAGGAGGGCGGCGGGGCCGTCCCACGGCTCCATCAATATAGAATGATATTCGTAGAAGGCCTTGAGGTCCTCGCTTATCGGGTTCTTATCGTTGAAGCTTTCGGGCACGAGTATTGCCATAGCCTGTGGCAGCGAGAGTCCGCTCATCACGAGGAACTCCAGCACATTGTCCAGGCTCGCCGAGTCGCTCATCCCTTCCTCCACGATGGGCCTCAGCTCCCGGATGTCGCCCAGGGCCTTGCTGCTGAGCACACCCTCCCGCGCCTGCATCCATCCGCGGTTGCCGCGGATGGTGTTGATCTCACCGTTGTGAGCCAACAGGCGGAAAGGCTGAGCCAGCGACCACGTCGGGAAGGTGTTCGTAGAGAAGCGGGAATGCACCAGTGCCAAACCGCTGGTCAGGTACGGACTGCTCAGATCGGGAAAGTACTGGCGCAGCTGCTTGCTCGTCAGCATCCCTTTATAGATGATGTTTGTGTTGTTGAGGGAACAGATGTAGAAGTCCTTCAGCCGGGCGTCTTGTGCCGTGGCCTCCCGAACGCGACGCTCTACGCGCTTGCGAATAATATATAAGGTACGCGCGAGGGTGCCCAGCTGCTCTTCTGCCACGCCTGTGATGAACACCTGCTTGATAGCGGGCTCGCTGTCCTGTGACGTCTGCCCGAGACATGCGGAGTTCGTGGGCACCGTGCGCACGTGTGAGAGCTGCAAGCCTTCACGTTCTACCTCCTCGGTGAGCACGCTGATGACCTGCTGCTGCAACGACTCGTCCTTCGGTAGAAACATCAGTCCCGTCCCGTAGTGACCTTTCTCGGGCACCGCGATGCCCTGCAGCAGGATGAACTCGTGCGGAATCTGGATCATGATGCCCGCACCATCACCTGTCTTCTTGTCGGCGCCTTCAGCACCGCGATGCTGCATGTTCTCCAGCACTTGCAACGCCTGATCCACCAACTCGTGGCTCTTGCTTCCATGGATATTCACGACCATGCCTACGCCGCAGGCGTCGTGTTCCATATCGTGTCTGTACAGTCCTTTGTGTTGTGACATATTGAAATCAAATTATCGTTTGTGCTATCTTTTTGAAACTCGGTGCAAAGGTACTGAGTTTTATTTAAAGCGCAATCGGATGGGGCAAATAATCATGAAAGAAAGATGACGAACTTTCATTTATTAAGATTTATCAAGTATTTATGTTATATTTATTAAGCGTTATAACTAAGTATACTTACAAATCGGAAGTTTAATAGGAATACAATAGATAAAGTAACAAGGGGGTCGCTCTGGTTTTGACAAAATGTCGTACCTTTGCCGCCGAAATATTGCAATATGACACGAGAAAGGACGCTAATGTATTTATTTGTTTAAGGTATGAAGAAGATTGAAGCAATCATCCGCAAGACGAAGTTTGAGGACGTGAAGGAAGCGCTCCTCAGTTCGGACATCAATTGGTTTGAGTACCATGACGTGCATGGTATCGGACAGAGCCGACAGGCACGCATCTACCGTGGCGTGCAGTACTCAACGGATGTCATCGAGCGCGTGGCCATCAGCATCGTCTGTCGTGACCAATTCGTGGAACCTACCATTCAGGTGATTATCCAGACGGCACAGACAGGCGAGATTGGCGACGGACGCATATTCGTCAGCGACATCATCGACACCTATTCCATCCGCACGGGAGAGAATGGCGACACGGTGCTCAGAGATAAGAAATAATCAGAGTTAACGAAACACAACACATTATTTAATGATGAACGACATTGCACTTTCACTCGATACCGTATGGATGCTTCTTGCAGCCATGCTTGTTTTCTGGATGCAGCCCGGCTTTGCGCTTTGCGAAGCAGGTTTCACGCGCGGCAAGAACACCGCCAACATCCTGTTCAAGAACTTCGTAGATTTTATGTTCGGCTCGCTGCTGTTCTGGTTCGTGGGCTTCGGATTCATGTTCGGCTCAGACGGCGCAGGCTTCATCGGCGCGCCCAATTGGGGCGACCTCTCTTTCTATAAAGGTGAGTTGCCAGTGGAGGGTTTCTTGATGTTCGAGACCGTCTTCTGTGCCACCTCTGCAACCATCGTCAGCGGAGCCATGGCCGAGCGTACCAAGTTCTCGATGTATGTCGTCTACAGCGCCTTTATCACCCTGCTCATCTATCCCGTCGAGGGGCATTGGACGTGGGGCGGCGGCTGGCTTTGTAACGATGCTGCCGACGGGTTCATGACGGCCACCTTCGGCGAAGTCTTCCACGATTTTGCGGGTTCCGCCATCGTGCATAGCGTGGGCGGCGTGCTGGCACTCATAGGTGCTTTGGCATTGGGGCCACGTCGTGGCAAGTATGCCAAGGACGGCAGCAGCCGAGCCATTCCCGGTCACAGCCTGACGCTGGCTGCGTTGGGCGTGTTCATCCTCTGGCTTGGATGGTTCGGCTTCAACCCTGGGTCGCAGTTGGCCGCATCGGGCGAGGTGAACCGCACAGCCATCAGTCATGTGCTGCTGACTACCAACCTGGCAGCCGCAGCGGGCGGCGTAGCCACGATGTTCCTCACGTGGTGGAAATATGGCAAGCCCTCGTTCTCGCTGATGCTGAACGGTGTGCTGGCAGGGCTGGTGGGCATCACGGCCGGCTGCGACCTCGTCTCTCCCGTGGGAGCCGTCATCATCGGTCTCATCTGCGGCGTCGTGCTGGTCTATTCCATTGAGTTCATCGACCATCAGTTGCACATCGACGACCCTGTTGGTGCCAGTTCCGTACACGGTGTCTGCGGCATCCTCGGCACGTTGCTGACGGGTCTGCTCTCCACCTCCAACGGCACATTCTATGGTCATGGCTGGAACTTCTTCGGAGCCCAGTGTTTCGGCATCCTCGTCATCGACCTCTGGGCTGCTGCTTGTGGATTCGCCTTGTTCTATGGCATCAAGAAACTGTGTGGCCTGCGCGTGGATGCACGCATCGAGGACGAAGGACTGGACGTCTATGAGCATGGCGAGACGTGCTACAACTAAGAAGATCCACCCCTCACCCTCCCTGTGAGGGAGGGGGTGGTTACTTATAAAGACTTGAAACTGTCAATAAAAACATTATTCTATATGAACACAAAACACATTTATATATTATCCTTGTTGACGATTTTATCTATGTCCTTGTCTGCACAGGATTCCACTTCCCTCCCTAAGGGGGAGGGGCCGGGGGATGGGTCTGCTGTCACCTCTACTCTTGGTGCCGACCTCGTTAATCAATACATCTGGCGCGGTCAGGACCTCGGCAGCGTCAGCCTGCAACCAACCCTCGGAATCGGGTGGAAAGGATTGACCTTGAGCGCTTGGGGCAGCATCGGCATCAGCAACTGGCAAGATACGAAGGAGCTGGATCTGACACTGGCTTACTCCATCGGAGGCTTCAATGCAGGTGTGACCGACTATTGGTTCTCCGACGGCAGCTACTTCCAGTACAAGGCACACAAGACCACCCACATCTGGGAGGCAAATGTCGGCTATGACTTCGGCTTCCTCAGCCTGCAGTGGTACACCAACTTCGCCGGCAACGACGGTGTGAACAAGGATGGTAAGCGCGGCTACAGCAGCTACTTCGAGCTGACAGCACCCTTCCGACTCGGAGGGCTCGACTGGGCTGCTACGCTCGGTGTCGTGCCTTACGCCACTACGCTTTACGATGCCAACGGCTTCTGCGTGACCAACGTTAGTTTGCGTGCCACCAAGGACTTCGTCATCAAGGAGAAGTATCACCTGCCTGTCTTCGCAGGACTGACGGCCAATCCCAGGTCCGAGAAGCTTTACCTCCTTTTCGGAGTTTCGTTCCACCTATAATAATCTATTGCACAAATTTCATCGTGCAAACATAGCGACTATGAATACAAAGTATATCTTCGTGACGGGCGGCGTGGTCTCCTCTCTCGGGAAGGGAATCATCTCCGCCAGCATCGGCAAACTGCTGCAAGCACGCGGCTACAAAATCACTATCCAGAAGTTCGACCCGTACATCAACATCGACCCGGGTACACTCAATCCCTACGAGCACGGCGAATGCTATGTGACGGAAGACGGCATGGAGACAGATCTTGACCTCGGGCACTACGAGCGGTTCACCGGCATACGCACTACCCGCCATAACAGCATCACGACGGGACGCATCTACAAGACCGTCATCGACCGCGAACGCCGTGGCGACTACCTGGGTAAGACCATTCAGGTGGTGCCGCACATCACGGACGAGATAAAGCGGCGAATGCTTCGCGAAGATGTAGAGGAAGAGGAGTTGGACTTCGTCATCACAGAGGTCGGCGGCACCATCGGCGACATAGAGA